>JACCDJ010067415.1_pt1 | contig 16861 bp, 14 predicted proteins | sample 7444481 | NCBI WGS metagenome assembly JACCDJ01 (sample SAMN15323435, study PRJNA562643) | freshwater metagenome | isolation source: river surface water | place: USA:Blue River Watershed | collected 2017-08-15 | reverse complement strand
TTTGCGCATAGGCGGTGCTGAGCAATTGGCGGCATTCGCGCTCATCGGCGGGGCATGCCAAGCTCATGTTGGGAATGCAGCGGATGTAGGCAATGTCGTAGGCCCCCGCGTGGGTGGCGCCATCGGCACCCACCAAGCCAGCGCGGTCAACAGCAAACACCACGGGCAGGTTTTGCAAGGCCACGTCGTGAATGAGTTGGTCGTAGGCGCGTTGCAAAAAGGTCGAGTAAATCGCCACCACAGGCTTCAAGCCTTCGCAGGCCATGCCAGCGGCAAAAGTCACGGCGTGCTGTTCGGCAATGCCAGCGTCGTAATAGCGCTCAGGAAATCGGCGGTGAAACTCCACCATGCCAGAGCCTTCGCGCATGGCGGGTGTGATGCCCACCAGCCGTGGGTCTTGTTCGGCCATGTCGCACAACCACTGACCAAACACCTGTGTGAAGGTGGTTTTGGGCGGCGTTGCGGGGGCCACCAAACCCACACTGGGGTCAAACTTGCCGGGGCCGTGGTAGGCCACAGGATCGACCTCGGCCAGTTTGTAACCTTGGCCTTTTTTGGTGACGACATGCAAGAACTGCGGACCGTCCAGGTGTTTGATGTTCTCCAAAGTCGGGATCAGTGACTCAAGGTCGTGTCCATCAATGGGGCCGATGTAGTTGAAGCCGAATTTCTCGAACAAGGTGGCGGGCACCACCATGCCTTTGGCGTGCTCTTCCAAGCGCTTGGCCAGCTCAAACAACGGAGGCGCATTTTTGAGCACGTTTTTGCCGACCGATTTGGCGGCCGAATAAAACCGACCACTCATCAATTGGGCCAAGTAGCGGTTCAGCGCGCCCACGGGTGGGCTGATCGACATGTCGTTGTCGTTCAAGATCACCAGCAACTTGCACTCTTCAACGCCCGCATTGTTGAGGGCTTCAAAGGCCATGCCCGCGGTCATGGCGCCGTCACCGATGACTGCCACCGCATGGCGCGACTCGCCTTTTTGGCGTGCTGCCAAGGCCATGCCCAATGCGGCCGAAATGCTGGTGGAAGAATGCCCCACGCCAAAGGTGTCGTATTCGCTTTCTTCGCGGCGCGGAAAACCAGACAAACCGTTCAACTGGCGCAAGGTGGGCATGCGCTCGCGGCGGCCCGTCAAAATTTTGTGCGGGTAAGTTTGGTGGCCCACATCCCACACGATTCGGTCTTCAGGGGTGTTGAACACATAGTGGATGGCCACAGTCAACTCGACCGTGCCCAGGTTAGAGCTCAAGTGCCCGCCGGTCTTGGACACGTTGTCCAAGACACATTGACGCAACTCGTCCGCCAATCGCGGCAATTCATGGCGAGGCAAACGCCGCAGGTCGGCTGGCGTGGCGATGCTGGACAGTAAATCGGTCATAAATCAGTTGTTTCTTTGAACCACCATGGCGGTCAAGGCACGCAGTGCGGCCAAGCGCTCTTTGGGCAAGCCCGTGTCAGACAAGGCCTGCAGGGCCTCTTTGGCCAGTTCGTCGGCGTAGGCCTTGGCAGCCTCAAGTCCCATCAGGGCGACATAAGTGGGCTTGTCGGCCGCTTCGTCTTTGCCCGCCGTTTTGCCCAAGGTGGCCGAGTCCGAGGTCACATCCAACACATCGTCCACCACCTGAAACGCCAAGCCCAAGGCTTGGCCAAAACGGCTCAAGGCCTGTTGCACCGCTGTGGCAACGCCCGGTGCACAGGCCGCTCCCATTTGCACACTGCACAGCAACAAGGCGCCGGTTTTGAGCCGGTGCATTTGGCGCAATTGGTCTTCGCTCAGGGGCTTGCCCACGCTGGCCAAGTCAATCGCCTGGCCACCGGCCATGCCTTGGTAACCCGAAGCCCGCGCCAACAAAGCCACACAAGTCGCTTGCACCAAGGGGTCGACTTGCGCAGGGTCTGGCGTGAGCATTTCGAAGGCCATGGTTTGCAAGGCATCACCGGCCAACAAGGCTTGTGCCTCACCAAATTGCACATGCACCGTGGGTTTGCCGCGCCGCAGCACATCGTTGTCCATGCAGGGCATGTCGTCGTGCACCAACGAGTAGGCGTGAATCGCCTCAATGGCGCAGGCCGCATTCAGGGCCGCAGGGCTTTGCGAATCAAGCCCCACCGCCTCGGCCGTGGCCAACACCAACAACGGGCGCAAGCGCTTGCCACCGTCCAACACGGCATAGCGCATGGCCTCGCCCAAAGCGGCGGGTGATTGGGCCTGAATGTGCGCCGACAAAGCGGCTTCCACTCGCGCCAAATGTGGCGTCATCCATCGGCTCAGTTCCATCCCACTCATGCCCCACTCCAAGGCTTGAGTTGCCCACCGTCCAACACCTGAATTTGGTCCTCAACCGCCTTCAGTTTGTCTTTGCAAAAAGCCAACAAGGCAGCGCCCCGCTGGTAACCCGTCAGCAGTTGGTCAAGGGGCATTTGGCCCGACTCCAGTTGGGCCACCAAGAGCTCCAATTCCGTCAACGCCGCCTCGTAAGTGGCGGGCAACGGGGTCGAAGCAGCGTCTAAAGACTCGGATTTGGCAGCCTTGGGCATGGAAACTTCCAACAAAAACACAGATTTTAGGGGTGAAGCCTTAGTTGAGCTGACAGCGGTGAAAGCGTTAGTGCTCATCGCGAGGGCTTGGGCAGTTCAAGATTTCGCCCGAGATGCCCGCAAAGTCCCGCCGGGCTCAGGCACCGGGGTAGAATATCGGCTCATCGACAGGAAATTTCCTGTCATTTTTTTCGCTGTTTTCTTTGATTTCAGCGTTTTGTTCCTGCCCCTTCATAGGGGGAGTCTCTAGGTCAGGTCACCCATGTCTGATTTAAGTCTTCAACTGCAGCAGGCCGCAAGCCAACTACCAGTTTCCACTTATTTCGATGAAGCGCTGTTTCAGCGCGAATTGAACACGCTTTTTCGGCAAGGTCCCCGCTATGTGGGGCACCAATTGGCCGTGCCCAACCCGGGCGACTATTACGCCCTGCCCCACGAATCGGAAGGCCGGGCCTTGGTGCGCAACGCCCAAGGCGGAATTGAGCTGGTCTCCAATGTGTGTCGGCACCGCCAGGCGGTCATGCTCAATGGCCGTGGCAACCTCAACAGCCAACAAAAAGGCAGTGCGGGCGGCAACATCGTGTGCCCCTTGCACCGCTGGACATATGCCCCCAACGGCGAGTTGCTGGGCGCCCCCCACTTTTCGCATGACCCCTGCCTGAACCTCAACAACTACCGGTTGAAAGACTGGAACGGCTTGTTGTTTGAAGACAATGGCCGTGACATCGAAGCCGACTTGGCTGGCATGGGCCCACGGGCGCAACTGGATTTTTCGGGCTACGCCCTCGACCGTGTCGAATTGCACGAGTGCAACTACAACTGGAAAACCTTCATCGAGGTGTATCTAGAGGACTACCACGTGGGCCCGTTTCACCCGGGGTTGGGGCAATTTGTCACCTGCGATGACTTGAGTTGGGAGTTCAAAGAACACTACTCTGTCCAGACCGTGGGGGTCTCCAGTGGCTTTGGCAAACCCGGCTCGGACACCTACAAAAAATGGCACGAGGTGTTGCTGAAATACCGCAATGGGCAACTGCCCGAGCGCGGCGCCATTTGGTTGACGTATTACCCCCACATCATGGTGGAGTGGTACCCCCATGTGCTCACGGTGTCCACCTTGCACCCGATCAGTGCCAACAAAACACTGAACATGGTGGAGTTTTATTACCCGGAAGAAATCGTGGCCTTTGAGCGCGAGTTTGTCGAGGCCCAACAGGCCGCCTACATGGAAACTTGCATCGAAGACGACGAAATTGCCGAACGCATGGACGCCGGACGCCACGCCCTGATGCAACGCGGCGACAACGAAGTGGGGCCTTACCAAAGCCCCATGGAAGATGGCATGCAGCATTTTCACGAGTGGTACCGCCGCCAGATGAGCGCGCTCTGAAACGAGCCCGATGCAAGCCTCATGGATGATTTTGGCGTCGCTTTTCTTTGCGACCATGAGTGTTTGCATCAAATATGCGGCGCCCTATTTCGACACGTTTGAGCTGGTTTTTTACCGCGGCCTGATCGGCATGGCCTTCATGGCCAGTTTGTGCAAAGTGCAAAAAGTGTCTTTGCGCACCCCGGTGCCCATGATGCATGTCTGGCGTTCCATCGTGGGTGTGGCCTCCTTGTCGGCCTGGTTTTACGCCATTGCCCATTTGCCTTTGGCCACCGCCATGACGCTGAACTACATGAGCGGGGTGTGGGTGGCGGCCTTTTTGATTGGCGGCACCTTGGTCATGGGCGGTTTACAAGACGCCAACAAACAAGGGCCGATGGTGCTCACGGTGATCGCCGGGTTTGCAGGCGTGGTGATGATTTTGCGGCCGACCATCGAACAAAACCAGTTGTTTGCTGGCGTCATTGGCCTGTTGTCGGGCATTGGCGCGGCCTTGGCCTACATGCAAGTGGCGGCGCTGGGGCGCGTGGGCGAGCCCGAATCGCGCACAGTTTTTTACTTCTCAATCGGCACCACCGTGGTGGGCGGTTTGGCCATCGTGTTCACGGGCTCAAGCGCTTGGACATGGCCCCATGCCCTCTGGTTGTTGCCCATTGGGGTGCTGGCGGCTTTGGGTCAGTTGAGCATGACCAAGGCCTACAGCCGAGGGTCCACCTTGGTGGTGGCCAATCTGCAATATTCGGGCATTGTGTTTGCCGCTTTGTATGGCCTGTTTTTATTTGGCGACCAAATCCCCCTCATCGGGTGGGCGGGCATGTTGCTGATCGTGGCCAGTGGCATCGCCGCCACCGCTTTGCGCAGTCGCGCATTGCCCAGCGCCCCCGCCGAAGACCACTGAAACCGGAGACCCCTGATGCACCCTTTGTTGATCACAGCCGCTCAATTGCAACAACTGCAACAACAAGGCGTGCCCTGCGCCATTTTGGATTGCAGCTTCGACCTGATGAAGCCCGAAACGGCAGTGGCTTTGTTTGAGGGCGTGCACATCGCGGGAGCCCAACACGTCCATTTAGACCACCACCTGAGCACCCATAACCCCGAGCATGCCGTGAATGGCGGCCGCCACCCCTTGCCGCAACGTGAACGCGTTGCGCGTTGGCTGGGCGAGATGGGCTTGCACAATGGTCTGCAAATTGTGGTGTACGACCGCAACAAAGGCCACTACTGTGGCCGCTTGTGGTGGATGTTGAAGTGGTTGGGGCACGAGGCGGTCGCGGTGCTGGATGGCGGCTTGCAAGCTTGGCAAGACGCAGGGGGGGCTGTGGCGAGCGGCCCCGCACCTGCAGCCACGCCTGCCGTTTTTGAACTCAAGCCGGCGCTGCGCACCTTGGTCTTCACGCCGCAAGTGGCCTCGGCTTTGGGGCAAGCCACACAAACCGTGATCGATGCGCGTGCCGGTGCCCGCTACCGGGGCGAGACCGAGCCGCTGGACCCTGTGGCGGGCCACATTCCCGGCGCACTGAACCGGCCGTTTACCGAGAATTTCACCGAAGACGGCCGCTTCAAGCCCGCCGAGGTGTTGAAGGCCGAATGGGAAAAAGTATTGGCCGGTCGCCCCATCAGCAGCGTGGTGCACCACTGCGGCAGTGGCGTGACGGCAGTGCCCAATTTACTGGCCATGGAGCTGGCTGGTTTTGGGCCAACGGCCCTCTACGCCGGCAGCTGGAGCGAATGGTGCCGGACACCCGGCCTGCCCTGCGCACAAGGCTGAGCCGCGCTGCTGAGTGAGCCGCCCCTCCAGCAGACTCAGCCGGTTTCAGTGGTTGTGGCCGGCCACCGCGCTGACCAACACCACCATGGCGATGCCCACGGCCAGCCAAAAGATTTGGGCCGCCGTTTCGCGGGCCGACAAGCGTTTTTGCAATTGCGGAATCAAGTCAGCCAATGCGACATAAATGAAGCTGCTGCTGGCCACCACCAAGAAAAAGGGCAACCCGTCGTGCAGAGCGTCAACCAAGACATAACCCACCGCACCGCCTAAGGCCGTGATGGCGCCTGCCATCGACACCTTCATGATGGCCGCCTGGCGACTGCCACTGCCTTGGCGCAAGACCGCCAAATCACCCATGTGGTGCGGCACCTCGTGGGCCAACACCGCCAAGGCGGCAATCACGCCCAAATGCAGATCCGCCATGAAGGCAGAGGCAATCAAGATGCCATCGCCAAAGCAATGCACGCTGTCTCCGGCCAACACGGCCCATTGGCCCCGGGGCGTTTCGGGCGCAGCATAATTTGTGGACGGGGCGGGATGGGTCGCGTGGTGGTGGTGCGCATGATCGTGGCCTTGGCCGTGATCGTGATGATGTTCGTGGCCGTGGTGCCACAACTCGGCTTTGTCGAGCAAAAAGAAAAACACCAAGCCCACCAGCAGGGTCAAAAACAACTCATGGGCGCCGGCTTCGCTTTCAAAAGCCTCGGGCAACAGGTGCAAAAAAGACGTGCCCATCAAGGCCCCCGCCGCCATGCTCAGCATGTGCTGGGTGTAGCGGCTGAACATGCCAAAGCTCAACCAAGCCGCTACCCACACGCTGCCAATGCCAGCCACCAAAGTGCCCACCAAAATCGCCAATAAAGTCATCTTGTTACCCGGGGTGCGTACACCCCATAAGAAACCGCCCCGAAGGGCGGTTTTTTTGTCAAAAAATCAGGCCACACCTTGGCGTTTCAGCCAGTCCAACAAACGTTGCCAGCCATCTTCTGCCGGGCCCTTGCGGAAGCTCGGGCGGTAGTCGGCGTGGAAGGCATGCGGAGCCTCAGGATAAACCACAAATTCACTGGCTTTGGCCGCTGCAGAACCTTTGGCCAGTTCGGCTTTCATCTTATCAACTGTGTCAAGAGGGATGCCCGTATCGGCCGCGCCATACAAACCCAACACCGGCGCCTTCAAGTTGCCCGCGAGTGCCACGGGATGGACCGGGGTTTGCTCTGTCGAGTTGCCCACCAAACGCCCGTACCACGCCACACCGGCCTTGACTTTCGGCTGGTGCGCCGAGTACAACCAAGTGATGCGCCCACCCCAGCAAAAGCCTGTGATGGCCAGTTTGTCGGTGTTGCCGCCATTGGCTGCGGCCCATTTCACACATGCGTCCAAATCGTTCATGACCTGGGCATCGGGCACTTTAGAGATGACTTCGGCCTGCAGCTTGGCGATCTCGCCATAAGAGCTGGCATCGCCTTGGCGCACAAACAGCTCGGGGGCTATGGCCAAATAGCCGGCTTTGGCCAGACGGCGGGTGACGTCCGCGATGTACTCGTGCACACCAAAAATCTCAGAAATCACCAGCACCACGGGCAAACCTGTTTTGCCTGCAGGCGCACTGCGGTAAACGGGCATCTTGAACCCATTCACATCGATGGTCACCTCGCCCGAGACCAGCCCCTCCGATGAAGTTTTAATGGCGGTTTGGGCCATCAAGGGCACCGCAGCGGCGGCGTAGCCCACCCCAAGAGCGGCCTTCAGGGCCACGCGGCGAGTGGCACCGGCTGTCTGGATGCGCCCGCCCAACAGGGCTTGTGTGTCGTCAATCAGATCGTTGTTCAAGGGGGTCTCCTGAGTCGAATAAAAGAGCAATGATCTTGGCACAAGTGGTGCTGACTTGCAGGACGTCTGCGAATTAAACTCGGCAGGGCTCAGAAATGGTGTCAGAAAAAATGTCCGTAAAGGTGTCGGAAACCGTGCCAGAAACCGTGTCAGAGATGTTGCCTGTTTTGTACTCGTTTCGCCGCTGCCCCTACGCCATGCGGGCGCGATTGGCCCTGCAAGCCAGCCAACTGTCCTACGAACACCGCGAAGTGGTGCTGAAAAACAAGCCCGCTCACCTGTTGGCTTTATCCCCCAAAGGCACAGTGCCGGTCTTGTGGCTCAGAAGCCCAGAGGGTGACTCGGTACTTGAGCAAAGTTTGGACATCATGCTGTGGGCGCTGAAGCAGCATGACCCCGATGCCTGGTGGCCCAAGAGCGAAGAGCTGCTGGCCGATGCGATGGCCTTGATTGCGCACAACGATGGCCCCTTCAAACGGCATTTGGACCGCTACAAGTACCCCAATCGATCGGGTCTGACCAGTGGCGAGGCCGACCGTGATGCGGCAGCCCACTGGCTGCGCACCTTGAATGAGCGCTTGCACGCCGCCCCGTATTTGTCAGGTCCCCGCTTTGGCTTGGCCGATGCCGCCATTGCCCCTTTTGTGCGTCAATTTGCGCACACCCAACCCGACTGGTTTGCCGCGCAATCTTGGAAACCGCTGGCCCATTGGCTCTCGGCATTTGAGGCCTCCGAGCGATTTTTGAAGATCATGGTCAAGCAGGCCCCTTGGCCTGCCGTGCCCTGATCAGTGCGCCTGTTCCCAGTTCGGCCCAAAGCCGACTTCGGCGAGCAGCGGCACTTTGAGCGCGGCCACGCCGGCCATCAAGCGCGGCACTTCGGTGCGCACCCAGTCGACCTCTGACTCTGGCACTTCAAAGACCAATTCATCGTGCACTTGCATGATGACTTGGGTGGCTTTGCCCTGCGCGTCCAAGGCCTGTTGCACGGCCACCATGCTCAGCTTGATCAAATCTGCCGCCGTGCCCTGCATGGGCGCATTGATGGCGGCGCGCTCGGCCCCAGCGCGGCGTGGGCCGTTGGGGCTGTTGATCTCGGGCAGCATCAAGCGGCGGCCAAAGACGGTTTCCACATAGCCCAGGGCTTTGGCCTGTTCGCGGGTGGCATCCATGTAATTTTTCACGCCGGCAAAGCGCTCAAAGTAGCGCGCGATGTAGTTTTTGGCGGCGGTGTTGTCGATGCCCAAGGCTTTGGCCAAGCCAAACGCACTCATGCCGTAGATCAGGCCAAAGTTGATGGTCTTGGCGTAGCGCCGCTGTTCACTTGAGACGGTTTCAGGCGTCAGGCCAAACACCTCGGCGGCGGTGGCTTTGTGCACATCCAGCCCTTCGTGGAAGGCCTTGAGCAAGGCCGCATCGTCGCTCAGGTGCGCCATGATGCGCAGCTCAATTTGGCTGTAGTCGGCACTGGCAATCACACAGCCGGGCGCGGCCACAAAGGCCTCACGCACTTTTCGACCTTCGGCCGTTCGCACCGGGATGTTTTGCAGATTGGGCTCGTTGCTGGACAGCCGTCCGGTCACAGCCACAGCTTGGGCATAGTGGGTGTGCACCCGGCCCGTGCGCGGCAAAGCCAGCTGCGCCAATTTGTCGGTGTAAGTGCCTTTCAGTTTAGAGAGGCTGCGGTGCTCCAAAATGCGCGCCGGCAAGGGGTAGTCTTCGGCCAGTTTTTCCAGCACTTCTTCGTCGGTGCTGCGCGCACCTGTGGCGGTTTTCTTGACCACGGGCAAGCCCAATTTGTCAAAGAAGATTTCGCCCAACTGCTTGGGGCTCGCCAAATTGAAGGGCTGGCCCGCGATCTCATAGGCCTCGGTTTCAAGCTGCACAATGCGCTCGCCCAAAGCCCGGCTTTGTGCGGCCAAAGTGGGGGCATCGATCAGCACCCCATTGCGCTCAATGCGGTACAGCGCTTCACTGGTTTGTATTTCCAAGTCATAGACAAATCGAAGCCCTGTATGGGCGGCGATTTGGGAGTACAGCACGCCATGCACATCCAGGCACTGGTCGGCGTCTTCGCAGGCATAGTGCGCAGCCTTTTCCACCTCGACTTGGGCAAACGAAATTTGGTGCACGCCTTTGCCACACAGGTCTTCGTAGCTCACGCCTTGGCGGCCCACATGCCGCTCGGCCAAACTGCTGAGGCCGTGGGGTTTGTGCACTTCCAGCACATAGCTTTGCAACATCGTGTCGTGTGCATAGCCCTGCACCTCGATGCCGTGGTTGGCAAACACATGGCGGTCGTATTTGATGTTTTGGCCCAGCTTCAGACGAGCGGGGTTTTCCAGCCACGGCTTCAATTTGGCCAGCACTTCGGCCAATGGCAATTGCTCGGGTGCGCTGGGGCCCTGATGGGCCAAGGGAATGTAGGCGGCCTCTCCGGGCTGGACACTCAGCGACACGCCCACAATCTCGGCGCGCATGGCGTCCAGCGAGGTGGTTTCGGTGTCGATGGCGGTCAAGGGCGCTTGCTCAATTCGCGCCAGCCACTGGTCAAACAGCGCCCAGTCGAGCACTGTGTCGTATTTCAAGGCACCGCTGACCGCGCTGGTGCCAGATGACACCATTGATGACCCGACAGATGACCGCTCTGCGGGCTCACCGGTCGCCGCACCCTCGGCGTTGCCAAACAAATCTCCCATACCGTTGTCTTGCGGCTTGGCGGCTTTGGTCTTGGCCACCGGGGCTGGCAGCGTGCCTCCGAGAGACTGCACCAAACCCCTGAAGCCATAGGTTTGGTAAAAATGAAGCAGCTTTTCTTTGTCGGGCTCGTGCAAATGCAAGCCCGCCAGAGAGGGCAAGTCGGGCACCCACGCCTTCAGGTCGCAATCGGTCTTCATGGTCACCAAAGCCCGGCCTTTGGGCAACCAATCCACCGCTTGCCGCAAGTTCTCGCCCGCCACGCCCTTGATCTCTTGGGCATGGGCCATCAAGTTGTCGAGTGAGCCGTACTCAAGCAACCACTTGGCCGCGGTTTTGGGCCCCACCTTGGCCACGCCCGGCACGTTGTCAACGGGGTCGCCCACCAACGTTTGGTAATCGATCATGAGCGACGGCGGCACGCCAAACTCTTCGGTGACCCCGGCCACATCGCGCACTTTGCCGTTCATGGTGTCGATGATGGTGATGTGCGCGTTCACCAACTGGCTCAGGTCTTTGTCGCCACTCGACACGGTGACTTCAATGCCCTGCTGCGCGGCGGTGTGGGCCAAGGTGGCAATCACGTCGTCTGCTTCTACGCCGGGCACATCCAACACGGTCCATCCCATCAGGCGCACCAGCTCATGAATGGGCTCAATTTGAGAGCGCAAGTCATCGGGCATGGGGCTGCGGTGGGCTTTGTATTCGGGGTACATCTCGTCCCGAAATGTGGGGCCCTTGGCATCGAACACACAGGCGGCATACACCGCAGGCACATCTTTGCGCAAGCGCTCCATCATGTTGATCATGCCGCGAATCGCCCCCGTGGCCGGGCTGCTGGGGTCACCGGGCACCGCCCGCAAATCGGGCATGGCGTGAAAGGCGCGGTACAGATAGCTGGAACCATCGACCAGCAAGAGGGTCGGCTTGGACGTTTCGGGGGTGTTTTCGCTCATCCCCCAATTGTGTACCGGCTTGGGGCCGGCTTTTCGGCCATGCCATGAGGCGCTTGGTTCACCAATTGTGCCCAGCCACCCCCTCTACAATCTCCTCTTTTCCATGCGGCCAGCGTTGCTGGCTTTCTGACGGCTTTTCTCCCTTCTCCCCATGGCGGTATTCACCGAAGTCTCCGAATCGCAGGCCAACGACCTGATGCAATCCCTCAACTTGGGGACGCTCACCGCATTGCGCGGCATCGAAGGGGGCATCGAAAACACCAACTATTTCGCCACCACAGACCAAGGTGAGTACGTGCTCACCTTGTTTGAGCGGCTCACCCACGAACAACTGCCCTTCTACCTGTTCTTGATGAAGCACTTGGCCAGTCGGGGCATCCCGGTGCCTGATCCCGCCGCCAACCGCGACGGGGATGTGCTGCACACCGTGGCGGGCAAACCCGCGGCGGTGGTGAACAAATTGTTGGGCAAAAGCCAATTGCAACCCCAAGCCGTGCACGCCGCAGCCGTGGGCGCGATGCTGGCTCGTATGCATTTGGCCGGCGCCGACTACCACCGCAGCCAACCCAATTTGCGCAGCCTGCCTTGGTGGAACGAAACGGTTCCCGTCGTGCTGCCCTACCTTGAAGACGCACAAGCCCGTCTGCTGCGCAGCGAGTTGGCGTTTCAAAACCACATGGCCGAAAGCGCGGCCTATGCCGCCCTGCCCCGTGGCCCGGTGCATGCCGATTTGTTTCGCGACAACGTCATGTTTGACGGCGAGACATTGACAGGGTTTTTCGATTTTTATTTCGCCGGTGTGGACACGTGGTTGTTCGATTTGGCCGTCTGCCTGAACGACTGGTGCATTGACTTGCCCACCGGCGCCCACCATGAGGAACGCGCCCAAGCCATGGTGCAGGCCTACAACGCGGTGCGTCCCTTGACCGCGGCTGAGCGTGAACTGTTGCCTGCCCTTTTGCGCGCAGGGGCTTTGCGTTTTTGGATTTCCAGGCTCTGGGACTACCATCTGCCCCGAGAAGCGTCCATGCTCAAACCCCACGACCCCACCCACTTTGAGCGGGTGTTGCAGAGTCGGGTGGCACACCCTGTTTTGTCCTCAGCCCTGTTGTAACCCCATGAACCTGAACATCGTTCCCGCCCGCACTGGACTTCAATGGGCCTTGCAAGGGGTGCGCACTTTCTGGCGCCAGCCTTTGGCCATGACCGGGTTGTTCTTTTTGTTCATGGCCACGGTTTCCGCCGTCTCCATCGTGCCCTTGGTGGGCAGCGCCTTGGCCTTGATGGTGTTGCCGGCTCTTTCATTGGGCATGATGGCCGCCACACAAACCGCAGCGCAGGGAAAATTTCCGATGCCCACTGTGCTGTTCTTGGCATTCAAATCTGGCCCCACCCGCAAAACCATGATTCACCTCGGCGGCTGGTACGCCGTGTTGTTCTTGGGGGTGATGGCGGTGTCGATGCTGGCGGATGGCGGTCAATTTGCCAAGGTGTACTTCGGTGGCAGTCCGATCACGCCCGAAGTGGTCAACGCCGCTTCGTTTCAGCTGGCCTTGTGGGTTTCGATGGTGTTGTACCTGCCGGTCTCGATGATGTTTTGGCATGCACCGGCCTTGGTGTACTGGCACGGACTGCCTGCCGGCAAAAGCCTGTTTTTCAGCATGGTGGCCTGCTGGCGCAACCTGAAAGCCTTTGCGGTGTATGTGCTGGTGTGGATTGGCATCTTCACCGGCGCCGGCGTGGTGTCCATGGTGATCGCCAGTTTGCTCGGAGACCCCCAATGGGTGATGGCCATCCTGATGCCCATGGCCTTGATGATGGCGGCGATGTTTTTCACCTCGATGCTGTTCACCGTGCAAGACTGCTTCACTACAGGCAGCGGCACAGGCAGCGGCACAGGCAGCGGTACCGGCACCGGAACAGGCCATCATTCCGGCGAAGCCCCATCGGGGGGCGACTCTCCCGCCCCCTGAACGCCGCCGAGCGTTGGCTCAGTGGTGGTGGCCGTGCGCGCCGTGCGCGTGGCGGTGGGTGACTTCTTCTTCGGTGGCCGCGCGAACATCGGTCACCTTCAAACTCAGCGTCAAGGCTTGTCCTGCCCACGGGTGGTTGCCGTCCAAGATGACTTTGTCACCCTTGATTTTGACGACATTAAAAACTTGATCACGCCCATCGGGAGTGCGACCACGCAGTTGTCCACCGACTTTCACGCCGGGTGGAAATTCGCTTTTAGGAATGGTTTGCAACAGGCTCTCATCGCGCTCGCCAAACGCGTCTGCAGGCGCCAATTTCAGCGTGGTGGCAAAGCCCACTTCTTGGCCTTCCAGAGCGGCTTCAATCTTGGGAAACGTGTTGTCGTAGCCCCCGTGCAAATACGAGGTGGGTTGCTGCGCTTTGTCGAGCAATTGGCCTTGCGCGTTGGTCACTTTGTACTGCATGGTGACCACGGTGTTGGAGGTGATTTTCATGGGATGGGGCTCGTTTTTTCAAAAAAAGAATTGTCGTTGAAGCGCGCGCTGGTTTGTCGACGCTGGGGGCTGGAGTGCGAGGTCTGGGCTCTGAGAACTGGGGTCTGGGCTCAGTGCTTTAAACCAGCGTCAGTTTAGCCACGCTGAGGGCCAGCCATTTCACGCCATGGCGAGGAAAATTCACTTGCGCCCGCGCGTCGGCCCCAAGGCCTTCCACGGCCAGCACTTTGCCCTCGCCAAACTTGGTGTGAAACACCTGTCGGCCGGCCGTGATACCGTGCTCAGGGGGCGCTTTCTGCACTGGCACGGGCGGGCTTTTGTAGGTCTCGGTGCTCAAACTGCTTTGGCCCCAAGCGGGTCTGGCGTGCCGGCTTTGTGCCGGTGTCTGGCCCCAAGGACTGCCCCCACCCGCAGACGAAGCGCCTGCGAACTGGCCCGCGCCTCCAGTAGCGCCCAAATTGGAAAAACCGGTTTGCTTGGGGGTGATCCATTTCAAACAGTTTTCGGGCAACTCGTCCAAAAATCGGCTGCGCAAGTTGTAGCGGGTCTGGCCATGCAGCATGCGGGTTTGCGAATGGCTGAGGTACAGCCGTTTGCGGGCCCGCGTGATGGCCACGTACATCAGTCGACGCTCTTCTTCAAGGCCATCAAAATCGTTCATGGCGTTTTCATGCGGAAACAGGCTTTCTTCCAGCCCCGTGATGAACACCGCATCAAACTCCAAGCCCTTGCTGGCGTGCACCGTCATGAGTTGCACCGCGTCTTCGCCAGCTTGCGCTTGGTTGTCGCCCGCCTCCAAAGAAGCGTGGGTCAAAAAGGCCGCGAGCGGGCTCATGATCACGCCGTCTTCTGAAAATTCATCGGCTACTGCACCCAGCGCTGCAGCCGTCGGCGCCTCTGCAGATGGGGCAAGGCCTTGGCTGGCGGGGCTTTGTGTCAAGCCGCTGGGCAAAGCCACGGCGCTGCGGCCGAAGCCTTCTTGGGTGACAAAGCTTTCGGCCGCGTTGACCAATTCCTCCAGGTTTTCAACCCGGTCGGCGCCTTCTTTTTCAGCACGGTAGTGTTGAATCAAGCCGGTTTTGTCCAGCACCAAATCAATGATCTCGCGCAACGTCAAACCCTCTGACTGTTCGCGCAGCACATCGACCATGGCCACAAAGGCGGCCAAATTGGCGCCGGCTTTGCCGGTGGTGGCACTGACTGCGTCGTGCAATGAACAACCGGCCGCACGGGCGGCATCTTGCAATTGCTCGATGCTGCGGGCCCCAATGCCGCGCGGGGGAAAGTTGACCACCCGCAAAAAACTGGTGTCGTCGTTGGGGTTCTCCATCAGGCGCAAATAAGCCAAGGCGTGTTTGATTTCAGCCCGCTCGAAAAAGCGCAAACCGCCATACACCCGGTAAGGAAATCCGGCATTGAACAAAGCCGTCTCCAGCACCCGGCTTTGGGCGTTGCTGCGGTACAGCAAGGCGATTTCTTTGCGCTCAAAGTCGTCTTGCTTGACCAATTGGCGCAACTCTTCCACCAGCCATTGGGCCTCGGCAAAATCGGAGGGCGACTCCACCACCCGCACCGGCTCGCCGGCGCCCTGATCGGTGCGCAGCGTTTTGCCCAAGCGGGTTTTGTTGTGGCTGATCAGGTGGTTGGCCGAATCAAGAATGTTGCTGAAGCTGCGGTAGTTTTGCTCGAGTTTGATTTGGTGCTGCACCTGAAACTCGCGCACAAAGTCGGCCATATTGCCCACGCGTGCACCGCGAAAGGCGTAGATGCTTTGGTCGTCGTCGCCCACGGCCAAGATGGCACAGTCACTGCCCTCCCCTGGCAGCCCAGCGAGTTGCTTGAGCCACGCGTATTGGAGTTTGTTGGTGTCTTGAAACTCGTCCACCAAGATGTGCCGAAAACGGCGGCGGTAATGCTCTCGCACATGCGCGTTGTCGCGCAGCAACTCAAACGAACGCAGCATCAACTCACCAAAGTCCACCACGCCTTCGCGTTGACATTGCTCTTCGTACAACTGATACAGCTCGACCTTGCGGCGGGTTTCGTCGTCACGCACGGGCACCGCGCCCGGGCGTTGGCCGTCTTCTTTGCAACCCGCGATGAAATACTGCAATTGCTTCGGTGGAAAGCGGTCTTCATCGACATTGAATTGCTTGCACAAGCGTTTGATGGCCGACAACTGATCTTGGGTGTCCAGAATCTGGAAAGTCTGTGGCAATCCAGCCAGCTGGTAATGCGCGCGCAAAAAACGGTTGCACAAGCCGTGAAACGTGCCAATCCACATGGCGTTCACATTCACCGGCAACATCGACTGCAAACGCAGTTTCATTTCTTTGGCGGCTTTGTTGGTGAACGTCACCGCCAAGATGCCGCCCGGCGAGACCTGCGAGGTCTGCAACAGCCAAGCGATGCGCGTGGTCAGCACCCGCGTTTTGCCCGACCCTGCGCCCGCCAAAATCAAAGCATGCTCGGGCGGCAAGGCCACAGCCCGGTGCTGCGCCTCATTGAGCTGAGCCAGCAAGGGGGAAGAACTGTGCAGGGAAGTGTCGGGCAACATAGAGGGAGATTGTAGGAGCCGGGGTGGCCTTGACCCCGCCAAAAACTCGTCAGGCAATCCGGGTAGAATCAGCCACCGGGCCCAAGATTCTTGCGCCCGGTTTTTTTTCGCCCAAGGTCTGCAACGGACCTGTCCTCAGGCAAATGAAACCGGCCAAGCCAAGCGCTCATTCGTTCCTTTTAACGATTCCTTTTTGGAGCTTGGTTTTCTCATGGAAATTTTTGATTACGACAACATCCTGCTGCTGCCACGCAAATGCCGCGTGGAGAGCCGTTCTGAGTGCGACGCTGGCGTCGAATTGGGGGGCCGCAAGTTCCGCTTGCCCGTCGTTCCCGCCAACATGAAAACGGTGGTGGACGAGTCCATTTGCCTGTGGATGGCCAAAAACAACTACTTTTACGTCATGCACCGCTTCGATTTGGACAACGTCCAATTCGTCCGTGACATGCACGCCAAGGGCGTTTATGCCTCGATCTCGCTGGGCGTGAAAGCCCCCGACCGCGCCACGGTGGACCAATTGGCTGCCGAAAACTTGGTGCCCGAGTTCATCACCATCGACATCGCCCACGGCCATGCCGACAGCGTGCGCGACATGATTGGCTACATCAAGGGCAAACTGCCCAAGAGCTTCATCATCGCCGGCAACGT
>JACCDJ010394096.1_pt1 | contig 16864 bp, 16 predicted proteins | sample 7444481 | NCBI WGS metagenome assembly JACCDJ01 (sample SAMN15323435, study PRJNA562643) | freshwater metagenome | isolation source: river surface water | place: USA:Blue River Watershed | collected 2017-08-15 | reverse complement strand
CTCCACGCTGACGCCGTGCTCCTGCTCCAGGATCTCGGCGGCCTTGAGGGAGGTGATGACGGCGCGCCCGTGGGCCACGATGGTGCGGTCGGTCCCCGTGCGCTTCACGTCGGCGACGCCGAGCGGCACGACGTAGTCGTCATCGGGCACCTCGCCCTTGTCGTTGTAGAGGATGGTGTTCTCCATCACGTAGACCGGGTCGTTGTCGCGGATGGCGGCCTTCATGAGGCCCTTGGCGTCGTACGGGGTGGCCGGGCAGACCACCTTGATGCCGGGGTGGGAAGCCAAGATGGCTTCGGGCGTGTGGGAGTGGGTCGCGCCGACGTTGGTGCCGCCGTTGGCGGGGCCGCGGATGACGATGGGGCAGTTGATCTGGCCGCCGGACATGTAGCGGACGTTGGCGGCGTTGTTCAGGATCTGGTCGAAGGCGACCGAGTAGAACGACCAGAACATCAGCTCCATGACGGGGCGGATGCCGAGCATCGAGGCGCCGATGCCGAGGCCGATGAAGCCGGCTTCGGAGATCGGGGTGTCGACGACGCGCTTCGGGCCGAACTCCTTGAGGAGTCCTTCGGTCACCTTGTAGGCGCCGTTGAACTGGGCGACTTCTTCGCCCATGATGACGACCTTGTCGTCGCGCTTGAGCTCTTCGCGCATCGCGGCGCGGAGCGCTTCGCGGTAGGAAATGACGGCCATGAAGGTGGGGGCGAAGAGGGGTTATTCGAAGATGATGGTGCCGCGGCTGGTGGTGTCGGGCCCGCGGTTGTCTTCTTCCCAGTAGATGTGCTTGGTGATGTCGGCGACGGTGGGATCCGGCGATTCGTCGGCGAAGACCGCGGCCTTGTCGGCCTCGGCCATCGCGGCGTCGTTGATCTGCTGGGAGAGCTCGGGCGTGAGGACCTTCTCGCGGAGGAGCTCCTGCTCGAAGAGCAGGACCGGATCCTTCTTGTCGCGGTATTCCTTGATCTCGTCCTTGTCGCGGTAGGTCTTGTCCGGGTCGGCCATGGAGTGGCCGAAGTAGCGGTAGGTGAAGATCTCGAGGACGGTCGGCTTGGACTCTTCGTGGGCGCGCTTGAGCGCGAGGGCCGTCTTGGCGCGGACTTCGTAGACGTCGTGGCCGTTGATGACGTCCCAGGCCATCCCGTAACCTTCGGCGCGCTTGGCCAGGCAGCCGGGGTGCGCGGTCGAGCGCTCCTGGGAGGTGCCCATGGAGTAGCCGTTGTTCTCGATGACGAAGATCATCGGCAGGTCCCAGAGGGCCGCCAGGTTGTAGGCCTCGTGGACGGCGCCTTGGTTGACCGCGCCGTCGCCCATGTAGGCGAGGCAGCTGCCTTTGAGCCCCATGTATTTGACGGCGTAGGCGAGGCCGGTGCCGAGCGGGGCCTGGCCGCCGACGATGCCGTGGCCGCCCCAGTAGTTCTTGTCGGGGGCGAAGTAGTGCATCGAGCCGCCTTTGCCCTGGGAGCAGCCGGTGACGCGTCCGGTCAGCTCGGCCATGCATTCGTTCATGCCCATGCCGACCATCAGCCCGTGGCCGTGGTCGCGGTAGCCCGTGATGATGTGGTCGTGCTTGCCCAGCAGGGAGATCGTCCCGGCGGCGACGGCCTCCTGGCCGACGTAGAGGTGGAGGAAGCCCCCGATCTTACCCTGCTGGTAGATGCGGATGCAGCGTTGCTCGAAATGGCGGATACGAGCCATTTTGGTGTAAAGGGCGATTTTGTCGGCCTTTGACATGGACGCGTTGACCGGATCTTTGGCGTAGTCCGAAGGGCCGGCGGGGCGCTTCAGGGATTCCGGGTGGGTAAGGACAGCGGGCTTGGCCACGGTGGTTCGTTTGGCTCGATTGGAGGGGTCTGGCGAGGAAGGTCAAGCGTCCCCTCCCTTCGGGTCAATTTGCCTTGACCCGACTTGCAGGGAGCCACCCCTTTGCTCTATCCTTTGAGTCCTCTCACCGGCCCCCCTTTATCTATGGAAGAAACCCACGAGGCTTCGGCCCGCGAATTCACCGTCCAGAACCGCATGGGGATCCACACCCGTCCGGCCGCCCAGATCGTCCGGCTGGCCAACCGCTACCCGGATGTCGAGATCACCGTCTCCAAGGACGATGAATCGGTGAACGGCAAAAGCATCATGGGCCTGATGATGCTGGCCGCCGGGCAGGGCTCGAAGCTCCGTTTTGCCGTCCGCGGCAAGGACGCCGCCGCCCTGCTGGGCGAGATGGAAGCCCTGTTCGCACGCAAGTTCGACGAATCCTGAGATCCATGTACGCGCTTCTTGCCTCCTTCCTGATGCTCGCCGTCGGTGAGCCCGTGCCACCGCCCCCGGTGCCGGATGCCGAGGTGGTCCACCAATTGAAGCCCGCCGAACTAGCGGAGTGGCACAACTCCATGCGAGTCAATGCTTTGGGAGAAAGTCGTATCAGGGCCGGCCAGAGTATCCTCGCCACGAGCACCGCCGCTTCGGCTTCGACCAAAGGTTTGAAGAACGGCGGCCTTTCGGAGACCCCTGATCAGATCAAGGCCCGGGCCCAGAAGATCATCGATGAGGGTACCGCCCAGGTCCGGCAGGTCGCTCCCTCTTTGGCCCGGCTTCGCCTGGTCGCGGCTCAGCGCGTCGCGGAGAAGCTCAAGCCGGTGGAATTCGCCGCCGAACTCACCGCCGCCGCGCCCGCCGCCGCGCTCGACGCCGCCGTGGGCCGACTGCACAAGCAGGCCGTCGACCTTGGTTATCCTTCCGCCCATCTGATCGGCTCCTTGCGTGTCAGCGCAGCGGGTCTCGAGCGCCCGGTCGATCTCACCGCCGAGCTCCGCGCCGCCTGGTCGCGTCGCACCGGCGTCGCCTTGGCCGCCGTGCCGTCCGAAGGCTACGCTTACGTCCCCGCCGTCGCGCCGGCCGCTCCCGCCCTCTCGAAAGGCCTCAAGCCGGCCGCCGCGCCCAAGCAGCTCGCCGTGCTGTGGGCGGAGCAGTATGCGCTGACCACCGACGGATCGCAGGCGTTGCTCTTCCTGCGTCTCGCCGACGCGCAATCCTTCCAGCTCGTCGCCTCGGAGGTCGTCTTCGTCGACCAGCGCCCCGCGGCCGCGCCCGCTCCCGCCGCCGTCTGCGCTTTCGTCCTGCGCGACGAACGCAGCTTCGTCCCGCGGCTCACGCTTGGCGGCGCCCCTTGGGTGTTCGGTTTCGAGCGGGACAGCCAGCCCATCGGCTCGGCCCTCCTCGCGCACCTCAGCCTGGCGCAGACCAAGCTTGCCGTCGCGGCCGACGCCTACGTCGTGATCGTCGCCGGCGGCGGTCCGCCCGGTGGCGTCGTCGGCGCCAGGTGGCGCGCGGTCGTGACCGAGGCGCCGGCGGGCTCCCTGGCTTTCCAGGTCGAAGGCGTGCCGGTCGGCGGCGCGGCGGTGCCCGTCGGCACGCTCACCGTCCGCGTCGTCGCGCCCGTCGCGAAGTGATCAGGCCTGCTTGCGGGCCGCCTTCATCTCGGCGGTCGTCGCGCGCTTGAGCTTCTTCACCTTCGCCGCCGTCAGCAGCTGGTGCGGGCGGGTCATGCGGTCGATGAAGAGCACGCCCTGGCAGTGGTCGTGCTCGTGCTGCACGCAGCGCGCGAGCAGGCCGGCGCATTCGAGGACGTGCGGCGCGCCGTCGGCGTCGCGGTAGCGCACGATCGCGCGTTCGATGCGTTCGACGTCGCCGGTGATGCCGGGAAAGGAGAGGCAGCCCTCGGCATAGGTGTCGGGCTCGCCGGCGGGCACGGTGACGGTCGCGTTGGCCAGCAGCATCGGCATGATCTCCGCCGTCGGGCGTTCCTTGCCGTCGAGCACGGGCGGGAAATCCTCGTCATGCACGTCCATGACGAAGAGCTGCAGCGAAAGCCCGACCTGCGGGGCCGCGAGGCCGATGCCCTTGGCGGCCTTCATCGCGCGCAGCATCGCGTCGCCGAGGGCGCGCAGCGGCGGGCCGAATTCGCGGACAGGCTCGCCCACCGCCCGGAGGACCGGGTCGCCGTAAGGGCGGATGGTGAATTCGGCCATGGCTTCTGGTTACCTTCTCGGCGGGGCGGGGAAAGCGAAAACGCTCAACGCGCCGCGCCGTAATCGCCTTTTTCGCAGCGACGGACGAAGGTCTCGGCGCGCTTGCGCAGGCCGTTCCACTTCGCGCGCAGGGCCTGCGTCTCGTCCGGCGAGACGCTTTGGTCGGCGATGGCGTCCGCGACGTCCGCGATGAGCAGGCCGAATTCGCGCACGAGCACGTTCGCGGCCTGGTCGAGGGCGCCCGCGGCCGGCTCCGTCTCGACCGGCGTGAACTGACCGCCGGCCTTCTCCGCCAGCCAGTCGAGGATCCGCGTGTCGCCCGTCACGACGATCAGCTGCGCGGTGCGGTGGAGCGGATTAGGCTGGCCGCTGCCTTGGTCCGCCGGCTCGCGCCATTTGTAGAGCATCGACGGCGACACGCCGAGCGACCTGGCCACCTGGCCGTGCACGTGGGCCTGGTCGCCCGGCCGGCCTTCGCCGGCCTTGCGCAGGGCGTCCTCGAGCACGTGGTGGGCTTCCTTGACCCGGCTACGGCGGGGGGCGGCGGGTTTCTTGGGCATGCGGCAGGATAGGACGGGCGGGCGGCGCTCGGCAAGCGAGACGGGGGGCTTACAACCGGCCCGCGGGTTTATAGCGCCGTCGCCTAGGAAAAGATTGGAAAGGCCCTCGGCCGGGGGCATCTTGGCGGCATGGATGAAGTCTCCCTCGTGCTACCCATCAGCCTCCTCGTGGCCGGCCTGGTCCTGATCGCGGCCGAGTTCTTCCTGCCGACCGTGTTCCTCGGTTTCGTCGGCGCGGCCGTCTCCTTCGTCGGCATCTATCTGTCCGCCGCGGCGGGCGCGCTCACCTGCGGGCTCTTCTGCGCCGCCTTCGTGGTGGTGCTCGCCCTGGAGTTCTTCGCCTTCCGCCGCCTCCTGCCGCAGACCGGCATCGGCCGCGCGATGATCAACGTCAGCAGCAACGACGGCGCCGCCGTCCCCGCCGCGGCGGGCTTCGCCGTGTACGTCGGCAAGACCGGCAAGGCCGTGACCGTCCTCGCGCCTTCCGGGACCGCCGAGGTCGACGGCGCCCTGCTGGAGGCGTTCTCGCTCGACGGCTTCGTCGAACGCGGCGCCGCCGTCGTCGTCGTCGAAGCCGGCGCCGGCCGCGTCACCGTCCGCCGCGCCCGCTGAATTTCCCCCCGCCACCATGCCTCCCCTCATCATCTGGATCGCCGCCGGAGCCCTGCTCCTGCTCGTCCTCTTCCTGCTCACCTTCCTGGCCGTCTGGGTCCGCGCGCGGCTCGCGGGCGCCGAGGTCGGCATCTTCGACCTCGTCGGCATGCGCCTGCGCGGCGTGCCTTACAGCGTCATCGTCGACGCCAAGATCGCCGCGACCAAGGCCGGCCTCTCGGTCGACGTCGAGAAGATCGACGCGCATTACCTCGCCGGGGGCAACATCGTGCAGACGGTGCAGGCGCTCATCGCCGCCCAGAAAGCCGGCCTGCATCTCGACTGGAACCGCGCCTGCGCGATCGACATCGCCACGCGCGGCACGAACAAGTCCGTGCTCGAGGCCGTCCTCACTTCCGTCAGCCCGAAGGTCATCGACTGCCCTAATCCTTCCAGCGGGCGCACGACGATCGACGCCGTGGCCAAGGACGGCATCCAGGTGAAGGTGAAGGCCCGCGTGACCGTGCGCACCAACCTCGACCGCTTCGTCGGCGGCGCGCAGGAGGAGACCATCATCGCGCGCGTCGGCGAAGGCATCGTGACGACCATCGGTTCCTCCGAGAGCTACAAGTTCGTCCTCGAGAACCCCGACCGCATCTCGAAGACCGTGCTCGAGCGCGGCCTGGACGCGAACACCGCCTACGAGATCATGTCGATCGACATCGCGGACGTGGACGTCGGCGAGAACATCGGCGCCACGCTCCAGGAGGCGCAGGCCAACGCGAACAAGAACATGGCGCAGGCCCAGGCCGAGATCCGGCGCGCCGCCGCCGTCGCCCTCGAGCAGGAGATGCGCGCCCGCGTCGAAGAGATGCGCGCCCGCGTCGTCGAAGCCGAGGCCCAGATCCCGCAGGCCCTCGCCGAGGCCCTGCGCTCGGGCCGCATGGGCTATCTCGATTTCCAGCGTCTCGAGAACCTCCGCTCCGACACCGAGATGCGCAAGGGCATCGCCGGCGACGGCCCGGCGCCCGGCGCCAAGGCCTGAGCATGGAGTCCGCGGCCGTCATCAAGCTGCTCCTGGCCGTCGGCGGTTTCGCCGTCTGGGCCTACGGGCAGTTCAAGGGCAAGGCCGAGCAGCCTGCGCCCACGGCCATGGCCGTGCCGCCGCCCATCCCGCGTCGCGCGCGCAAGTCCCGCGCCGCGGCGCCCAAGCCCGCCGCGAAGGCGGCCGAAGAGCCCGCCGAAGGCGCCCCGCGGCCGGCGCCGGCGCCGCATCTCGACAGCACGAGCCTCGTCGTCACCCGACCGGCCCGCGCGCTGTCCCGCACGCAGTTCCGCGGCGCGGCCGCGCTGCGCCAGGCGATCGTCGCCCGCGAGGTGCTCGGTCCGCCGCTCTGCCTCCGTCCGCCTCGCTTCTGATCAGCGCCGCGGCGCGAAGAGCCGCGCGAGCAGGTAAGGCAGCGCGCAGCAGAGCACGATGCCGGCGCCTGACGGCACGGCCGCGAGGTAATACGAGAGGTACAGCCCGGCGACGCCGCCGGCGAGCGCGCACCCGACGCCCCAGGCCATGACCTGCGGGACGGTGCGTCCGAGCAGCACGCCCGTGGCGGCCGGGATCACGAAGAGCGCCGTGGTCAGCAGCGCGCCGACGAGGCGGACGCAGGAGACCGCGCCGAGCGCGACGAGCGCGAGCAGGACGACCCGCATGAGCCCGGGCCGCGCGCCGAGCAGCGCCGCGTATTCCTCGTCGAACGAGGCGAGCTCCAGTTCCTTGTGCAGGACGCGCAGGCCGAAGAGCACGCCGGCCGCGGTCGCCGCGATGACCATCAGGTCGGCTTCGCCCACCGCCACCACGCTGCCGAAGAGCAGGCCGGCGAAGTCGCGCCACGAGTTCGCCTGCTGCATGAGCGCGACGCCCGCCGCGAACATGACCGAGAGCATCACGCCGATCGCGCTGTCTTCGCTCGAGCCTTTCCGCGAGGCGAGCCAGGCCGCGCCGCCGGCGGTGAGCAGCGCGGCCGCGAGCGCGCCCAGGTAAGGCGAGAAGCCGAGCAGCATCGCGCCGACCACGCCCGGCAGGATGGAGTGGGTGAGGGCGGTGCTCACGAAGGCCATGCGGCGCAGGACGACGAACGCGCCGAGGCAGGCGCACGTCACGCCGCCGAGGGCGACGGCGAGGAGCGCCCGCACGAAGAACGGTTCCGACAGCGGCTCGAGCAGGAGGTCAAGCATGGCGGTGGTCATGGCCCGCGCACGCGTGGCGGGTGGTCACGCCGCCGCCGCGGATCTCAAGGATGCGGTCGAAGCGGGCGAGGTCGGCCGGATCATGCGTCGCCATCACGACGGTGAAGGCGTGGCCCTGTTCGAAGAGGAACCGCTCGATGATCTCGCGGCTCGCGGCGTCGAGCGCGGCGTAGGGTTCGTCGAGCAGCAGCACCTCGGCGCCCTGCACGAACGCCCGGGCGAGGAGGGCGCGCTGCAGCTGGCCGCCGGAGAGCGCGTAGGCCGGCCGGTCCGCGAGCTCCGTCAGGCCGAGCTGCGCGAGGGCCCGGTCGACGCCGGCGTCGCCATGGCGGCATTCCTCGAACCAGCCGTGGTGCGCATAAGTGCCCATCTGCACGAGGCGGCGGACGAGCAGCGGGAAACCCTCCGTCAGCTGCGGGCGTTGGGCGAGGTAGGCGATGCGGCTGCGCCCGAGCGCGGGCGGCGCGCCGGCCACGAGGACTTCGCCGGACTGCGGCGGGACGAGTCCGGCCAGGACGCGGAGCAAGGTGGACTTGCCTGAGCCGTTCGGGCCGATCAGCGCCGTGCGGCAACCGCAGGGAATGGAGAAGTCCGCATCACGGAACGCCGCGGGGCCGTCGGCCCGGGCGCCGGCCGTCAGTCCTCGCGCGATGACGGCTTCGCCGGCGCAGGCGGATTTCTCCGGGCGGGCATACGGCAGGGTGGGGAGCAACGCGAAGACGGCGTCGCCCAGCTGGCGGCTGAATCGGGACCAGGCGCGGCTCATCTGCGGGAGAGCGCCTCGTGGAGGCGACGGCCGTTGTGGAGCATCATTCCGGTCCAGCTATCGCAGGGGTGGCCGGAGGGTTCCAGGTATTCGAAGGAGAGGGCGAGCGGGGCAGGGAGGCCGGCGTCCTCGGCGAGACGTCGGGCGAAAGTATCGCTTTGGCCGGCGTCGGTGACGATCACCCGGATGCCTTCGCGGCGAATCAATGTCAGTAGCTCTGAAAAGTGGCGGGCGGAGGGGTCGGCTGATTCCGCCGAACTGCTCGCCAGAATCGTGCGGGCGATACGCAGCCCATAACTCTCGGCGAAGCGGCCGAGGTTGGCGTGCTGAGTGATCAGGTTACGTCGGTCGGCCGGCAGGGTCGCGAACAGCCGGCGCAGCTCTTCATCGACCCGGTCTATTTCTTTAACATATTGTTGATAAGATACTTCGGACTGTGATACGGAGGTGATTCGGCTCAGTCGGTCCGCCAGCAGGCGGGTCATTTTCTTCACCTCGGCCGGGTCGGTCCAAGCGTGGGGGTCGGAGCCGTGGGCGTGGTTCTCGTGGGCCAGCTTAGGTTCGTCGACAAGCCAGAGCAGTCGGTCGGTCCGCGCGTTGGCCTTAGCCCAGGCCTCGAGCCAAGGTTCGAGCGTCGGGCTCATGCCCACGATCAGACTCGCACGGCGCAGATCCCGGGCGTTACGGGCACTTAATTGGTAACCATGGGTCTCGCTATGGGATGGCACCAAGTTGACTAACTCAAATTGCTTACCTCCAAGGACTTGTATCCAGTCAGCGATGATCGTAAAACTGGAGACTACCAGAGGTTTCGTCAGGTCGCCATTCGCCGCCTGCGTGCCGGCGGACAGACCGAGGAAGCAAAGGATGGAGAGGACGCGAAGCACGCAAAGGAGGACAGTTCAGGGTTAGCCCTCAGACGCAAGATATTTGCATTAAACAATTGTTCCCGAAGCGTCTCTTTTTGCGTTTGCCACCCGCATTAGCGAGAGACACATTTCCCCTCCCCATGCCCCAAGTACGTGCTGTTTTTGCCAGCCTAATGGCTATCTGCTTGTCCGTCTCCGGCCTCCTCGCCCAGGCGGGGAAAGCCGACGCGAATTCGGGTAAAAGCGCCGTCAACGTGCGTTCCATCCACTTCGATCCGGTCAAGCTGGGCGGCCAGCAGAACCCTTGGATCCGTACGCAGGTCGAACTTCACGCCAATTTCAACCCCGAGGCGAAGGCCACCCCGGATGCCGAAGCCGGCCCGAAGAAGCCGATCAACAAGACCTGGGTCGACAAGGTCAAGGTCACCCTGACCCTCATTTTCAAGCCGATCGGCACCACGACGGCGGCCGAGTTCGCCTACTATCGTTCCTCCGCGACGGTTCTGACCATGGAGGTGAACACCGATCGTTCCGTCTATTTCTACCTTCCGGGTGACATCGTGAAGCGCGATCGTCTTAAGATGCAGCCCGACTACTACTACGTCCAGATCGACGTCGGCGGCACCGAGCAGCCGCTGTTCACCGAGGCCGGGCGCCCGGTCCCGGACATGGCCAACGCCTTGCACAAGCAGTTCCTGGACAAGAAGATTTTCGACGGGGCCCGCTCCGAAGCCGACCGCGCCGTCAACGCCAACAACGGCATGCTTCGTCCGCACTACCTCGTGCCTTCCGCTTTCTACGACAGCCTGCCGCAGGGTTCGCCTCAGCCGGAGTTCATCCGGGAAGACGCCTCCTCGCGCTAACCCTCCCCACCGTTTCTCCGCATGAGCCAGAAGAAGGCCACCATCGTCAATCTGGCCGCGTCCAACGTCTCGGTCTCCCAGTTTTCCGCCGCTTCCGGGAGCCTCGTGCTCGAGCAGTTCTACGTCGAAGAGATCGCGCCCGGACTCACCGGCGACGAAGAATGGTTGAACGCCGCGATCGCCGCGCTCGCCAACCTGGTCAGCCAACATGACCTGAAGGGCCGCGTGACCGTCATCGCGCCGGCCTTCCTGCTCCTGCAGAAGCCCCTCAAGGTGGCCCAGGTCGAGAAGGCCAAGCAGGCCCAGATCGTCGCCTTCGAGGCGCAGAACGCCATCCCTTATCCGCTCAACGAAGTCATCTGGGACAGCCAGCTGATGGCCTCCGACGGCGTCGAAGCCGAAGTGCTGCTCTTCGCCCTGCGCACCGAAGTCGCCACGCGCATCGCCAACCTCGTCACCTCGACGGGCCTCCGCCCGATGTCGATCCAGGCGGCGCCTTTGCTCGACAGCCAGGCCTTCCGGCTCAGCGGCGGTTCGGCCGCCGAAGAAGTTCTGATCGTCAACGTCGGCGCTCGGTCGACCACCCTGAGCTTCGTCGGCCCGGGCGGCGTCAACATCCAGACCGCCACCAACATGGGCGGCAACCTCCTCACCCAGGGCGTCTCCGACAACACCGGCCAGCCTTTCGCCACGTCCGAAGCCATCAAGGTCGGGTATTTCTCCGGCGTGCTCCAGCTCGCCGAGTCCGATCCGCAGGTCGCCATCCTGCAGGCCAACGCGCAGACTTTCATCCGCCGCCTGGCGCAGGACATCAACCGCCGGCTCATCAACGTCCGCCGCGGCGCCAACGGCCGTCAGCCGGCGCGCATCCTCGTCACGGGCCGCGGTTCCCAGGTGCCCGGACTCGCCGAGCAGCTCTGCGAGACCTTGCGCCTCGGCGTCGAACCGTTCGACCCCTCGGCCGTCGTCACGCCGGGCGAAGGCATCGCCGCCGAGCTGCTGCAACGGATCAAATATCAGATCACCGAAGTGATCGGCGAGGCCGCCCGCCTCGTCCTGCCCCAGTGCAACGGCGTCAACCTCATCCCTCGCGACATCGCCGCGCAGCAGGCCTTCGACGCCCGCAAGCCCCGCCTGCTCGCCGCCGCCGCCCTCGCCGCCGCCGCCCCCTTCTGCGTCTGGCTCGCGCTGGCCTCCTCCGAAGGCTGGAACCAGCAGCAGATCGAGGAAGTGCAGAAACGCCAGGCCGAGCTCAGCGGCCGGCGGACCTCCATCGAAGAGGCGCGCAAGCAGGCCGTCGACCTCGCCGCGAAGTGCAAGGAACTCGAATTCGTCGTCCTTAACCGCTCCAACTGGCCGGCCTTCCTCGGCGACCTCCAGGCGCGCGTCGGTACCTGCAAGAACACCTGGATCGAGGAGATGCACGTCAAGTATGAGACCTTGCCGCCGGCGCCCGTGCCCGAGGGCCAGACGCCGCCGCCGCCGCAGGTCGTCACCAAGGTCATCCTCTCGGTCCGCTTCCTGTTCACGGACGTCGCCTACGACGTGAAGCAGTACAAGTCCGCCTCGGAAAAGGCCCACATCAGCCGGTTGCTCGAGGCCGTGCGCAAGTCCCCTTACGTGAGCGCCGTGCCGGAGAACGAGATCAGCGTGACCGAGCAGAACACCATCCGCACCCCGAAGGCCACCATCACCCTCGTCATCCACAAGGACAAGGCCCTCTAAGCCCATGCATCGTTTCAAGAAAAACCTCGGCTTCAACCTCGGGCTCATCGTCCTGGGGGCGGCTTTCCTGGCCGGCCTGGTCATGGCTTATCTCGCTTACAGCGGCGGCGAAGAGACCGCCCGCGCCTTGCAGCGCAGCGTCGGCGTCGAAGCCGGCCTGCTGCGCGGGCACTCCTTCGGACCGGGCGAGGAAGCGGTCTCCCTCAACGAGGACAACGTCAAGGCCGCCCAGGCCGACGTCGCCGATCTGGTCTCCCATCGCGACAAGCTGCGCGCCCTCATCGCCGGCAATCCCGAGATGGCCCTCCGCGGCAAGGCCTCCGCCAACTCCGCCGAACTGAGCGCCTTGCTCCGCGAATCCGTCGACGGCTGGCGCAAGCTCGCCGCCGACCAGGGCGTGAAGTTTTCGCCGAACGAACCCACCGCCTTCGGTTTCCATCGTTACATCCACAACCAGGGCACCTCGCCCAAGCGTGATTTCCAGAAGGTCGACCAGCAGCGGCTCATCATCGACTTCCTCGTCCGGCAGCTCATCGAATCCCGCCTCGCGGGGTCGCCGCTGCTCATCGAATCCGTCGATCGCGAGCCCATCGAGACGTTCGTCCTGATCCCGGAGGGGCGCCCCGGCGCGGGCACCTACGGGCCGGACGGCGAAGCGGTGCGCAACGAAGTCGACGAATTCGCCCCCGCCCGCTCGCTCGCCCGCCCCGGCCTCGTCGAGGCGCTTTCTTTCCGCGTGCGCTTCGTCGGCTACACCCCGACCCTGCGCACGTTCGTGAACAAGATCCGCAACTCCGGCCGGCCGCTGGCGGTGACCACCATCGACGTCGGTTCCACGACCAAGGAGATCGAGAAGCTCCTCTCCGCCCCGGTCGCCCTCGTCCCGACGGCAGGACCGGCTCCGGCCGTGGTCGGCACGCCGGCGCTTTCGTTCTTCGACCAGGCTCCGGCCGTCGCCGGCGCTCCTGCCGGGAATGCGGCCGCGTCCGCCGAGGACAAGCGCGTCCAGGTCGTCCAGCGCAAGCTGTCGACCTTCGTCGTCCAGGTCGATTACCTCTCGATCCCCGAGGAGAAGCCCGCCGCCGGCGCGGAAGGCGAACCCAAGAAATAAAGCACCCCGGACATGAATTCCCGCAAGGACATCCTCCTCATCAGCGTCGGCGCCCTCCTGTTCGTCGGCGGCCTCGCCGTCTATTTCAATCCCGGCACCATCGCCCCGCCCGTGCCGGATGAGGATGGCAAGGCGCTCGTCCTCGCCAAGCTCCGCCAGGCTCCGCCCGCCGGCGCCGCCTATCCCGCCACTCCCCGCGCTTCGCTCGAGGACAACGTGAAGGATTGGCTGAACCCCGAAGAAGACGAGGAGAACTGGGATTACGACCTGTTCACCACGATCGACGTCGTCTGGGATCCGACCATCAAGGAATACGTCCCGCGCAGCCGCAAGGCCGACGTCCTGCCGCCCTTCGGCGTGGCCCTCGTCTCCGTCGGCTATCCGATCTACGATTACATTCTGAGCTCCTCCACGCTGCCGCCCAGCCGCAAGGAAGAAGACCGGCTCTTCTCGCTGAAGAACGTGAAGACCAACCGCTACCTCGACGACTGCAAGCTGAACAAGCCCATCCCGGAGGCCCCGTTCCTGACCTTGAAGTCCTACCGCGTGGAGAAGGGCAAGGATGCCGACGGTTTCCCCTACGTCCGCAACGTCCTCACCGTCGATGACCGCAAATTTGGTCAGGTCCTCGAGATCGACGACGAAAAGCCGCTCCAGTTCAAAGGCCGCATCGACATCGTCCTCCGCTCCCCGGAAGACCCCGCCTGGAGCCAGACCCTGAACGCGGTTGGGGATAAGTTTGTCCTCAACGGCGCCTCCTTCGTGGTCAAAGGCATTGACTTGCCCAACAAGAGCGTGACTTTTGAGAAGACCATCGCCCTCAACCCCAAGAGGCCGAAGAAACTCACGTTTGACCAGCAGACGCTCGTCGTGCCGGCGCCGCCACCCCCCGCCGCCAAGAACAAGCCCGCCCCCAAGGCCCCTGCGCCCAAGGCCGCCACCCCTACCTTCCAATAATTTTCAAAGCCCCCACTCATGAAAAAAATCCACCGTTCGCAGCTCGCCTGGGCCGCTTTCGCCTTTGCCCTCGCCGCTGGCACGCTCGTCGCCCAGGACGGCGACGCCGCCGCGCGCAAGCCGATGCTGCTCGCCGAGGCCCTCAAAGCCCGCGATGAAGGCAATCTCCAGGCCGCCAAGGAGAAGTTCGAGGCGATCCTCGCGATCGACCCCAAGGACATGGGGGCCAATGAAGGCCTGATCTCCGTCACCGCTGCCCTGGCCGAAGCCGCCGCTTCCAAGCAGTCCGCCGACGCCGCCTCCGCCGCCAAGGCCGCCAAGGCCGCCGCGCCGACCGATGCCGCGCCGGCCGTCACGCCGGCCGCCGGCGCCCTCGATGAGGTCGCGTCCGCCCACCAGAACCGTTTCGACGAAGTCACCCGCGCGATCGAAGCCGCCAAGGCCAAGGCCGCCGCCGGCGACCTCAAGCGGGCCATCGAGATCCTCGACGGCGCCAACGGCGCCATCGCCGCCATCCCGACCGCCGCCGCCCAGAAGCTGCGCGACACCATCGCCCTCGCGAAGCAGGAGATCGTGGTCCGCCGCGACGCCGGCAGCCCCTCCGTCGCCCAGGAAGAAGTGAAGCGTCTCGCCAAGGAGAACGCCGCCGCCCTCGCCAAGCAGGACGACGCCATCGACGCCGCCGAAAAGCTGCTGCGCAAGGGCACCGCGGAGTCGGTCGACAAGGCCATCTCCGACCTCGACGCGGCGGATCGCGCCCTGGGAGGCGAAAGCCTCACCAACAAGGACCTCAAGGAGCGCATCAAGGCGACCAAGGGTTCGGCCCTCGCCCGTCGCGCCTTGATCGCCATCGAGGCCCGTGACATCTCCCGCGCCACCACGCTCGTCGCGGACTACGCCAAGCTCAAGGGCGAGGACGATCCCGCCGTCCAGCGTCTCCAGAAGGAGCTCGCCGTGAAGCGCAGCGATCCGACCTACCGCAATATCGACGAGCTCTCCCCGGGCGTGCGTAACAAGGACGACAAGGTCAACGAGCTCCTCGTCAAGGGGCGCGCCCGTTATCTCTACGGCGACTACCAGGGGGCCCTCGACGCCTACCGCGAAGTCCTGCAGTATCAGCCCAATAATTCCGAGTCCAAGGCCTACCAGATTCGCATCCGTCAGATGCTGTCCGATAATTCCGGTCAATGGAACCGCGGAGTGACCAAGGGTAAGCTCATGGAGCTGCTCGACGAAGGCTGGAAGCTGCCGGAAGTCTTCAACCGCGAGAACACCAAGTCCGACCTCGGGAACGGCAACGACCCTGTCACCGAGAAGATGAAGACGATCCGCCTTCCCGAGGGCTTCATCGCCCGCGACGAGGCTCTGGACCGCGCGCTCACCAAGCTCTCGGCCCTCTCCCAGACGTACGACAAGGATCAGAAGGGCGTGAACATCGTCCCGGTCACCGACGGCGGCGAAAGCCCCGTCGTCAACCTGCAGCTCCGCGACGTCACGGTCTTCCAGGCCCTCGACTACCTCTGCAAGCGCGTCGGTTACAGCTTCTCGGTCAGTCCCTCCGGCATCGTCGAAGTCCGCAAGGATGCCGGCGACAGCCTTCTCGACACCCAGTTCTTCGAACTGACCCAGGCCGCCGTCGTCAAGATGACCGGCCAGGGCCTCAACACCACCGCTCCGGGCGGCGCGGCCGCCAATCCCTTCGGCGGTGCCGGCGCCGGCGGCGCCGGTCCTTCCGATGGCAATCCGCAGGAGAACGCCATCAAGAGCTTCCTCACCCGCTCGGGCGTCCCGTTCGAGCCTCCGGCGACCCTGTCGTTCGACGGCACCCGCCTCATCGTCACGCAGAGCCCGAAGAACCTGGACCGCGTGAAGAACATCATCCGTCGCTACTCCGACATCAAACAGGTCCACATCGAAGCGAAGTTCATCGAAGTCGAGCAGAAGGTCCTCAACGAACTTGGGGTCAACTGGTCCATCGATGGGGTTACTCCCAGAGTCCCCGGAGTGGCTCCGACCTTCGTTGATCTGCCGCCGGTCACTGGTTCGCCTCCGGGGACTCCGGGCACCCGCTGGTTCACCGATAACGGCATCGCTGCCAGCGGCGGACAGAATATCAATCGCGCCCAGTCCGGCTTGCGGACGATCAACAGCGTATTCGCCAACAATAACGGACCAGGAAGGTCGATCGTCATCAACGCTGGTCCCGGGAATCAGAACGTGTTCAACCAGTTTGCCCCAAGCATTCCGGGTACTGCTAATCTAGGAAGCGGAACTAACACCTTCGGTGGCAGGGTTGGCGTCCTCGGGTCCTATGACCTCAGCGTTTTCATTCGTGCCATCGAGCAGGACAGCGGCAGCGATCTGATGTCCTCCCCGAGCCTCACCGTCCTCGACGGCAAGACCGCGGTCATCAAGGTGGCCCAGCTGCTGCGTTATCCCCAAGCCTACGGCGACATTCAATCGAATGTCGGCAACGGAGGAGGTGGCCAGATCGGGGTCGCAAGCACCTCCGTCGCGATCACGGCTGGCACGCCCCAGGACTTCACCGTCCAGGAAGTCGGCGTGACCCTCGAAGTCACCCCGACCGTCGCGGCCGATGACTCCATCGCCCTCAACCTCAAGCCGAAGGTCACCGAGTTCGAAGGTTTCGTGGAATACGGCGGCACCTCCGTCGCCTTGACCGGTGGCGTGACCGTCACCGTCCCTTCGGGCTTCTTCCAGCCGATCTTCAGCACCCGCGAAGTCACGACCGACGTCACGGTGTTCGACGGCGCCACCGTCGTCATCGGCGGGCTTACCCGCGAGGAAGTGAAGACGGTGGCCGATAAGGTGCCCGTCCTGGGAGATATTCCCCTCATCGGCGCGGCGTTCCGTTCCACCGGCAAGAGCGTCCAGAAGCGCAGCCTGATGGTCTTCGTGACCGCCAACCTGGTCTCTCCGGGCGGCGCCACCCTGCGCAGCTCCCACACCGGCATGCGTGCCGGCTCGACGTTCTCCAACCCGGTCCTGGCCTCCCCGGCGGGCGCCGTGTATCGTGAGCCCATCGAGCCTGCGCCGCCCACCCCGGCCCTCCCCGGCGCTCCGGTCGCCCCCGCTCCGGCCGCTCCGGCCGCCAACTGAGCGCGGCATGCCGCTTGCCTTGCGGGCCCGCCT
>JACCDJ010172110.1_pt1 | contig 16868 bp, 18 predicted proteins | sample 7444481 | NCBI WGS metagenome assembly JACCDJ01 (sample SAMN15323435, study PRJNA562643) | freshwater metagenome | isolation source: river surface water | place: USA:Blue River Watershed | collected 2017-08-15 | reverse complement strand
TTGTGCCAGCAATTGTTTCTGGATTTTTGGGCGCCTTGTTAGGCGCATTTGCCGTTAGCATATTCCCGCCAGAGCCCCTGCGTAAGGCTTTGCCTTTTATGCTTCTCTTTTTGTTGGCCTATACCTGGTTTGCACCAAACTTTGGTTTGGAAAATCGCCCTATTCATAAAATCGGATCACACGAAGCGCTTAAGGCAGCGGCCATGGGGCTTGTTATAGGTTTTTATGACGGGTTTTTTGGCCCAGCTACGGGGAGCTTTTTTCTGTTTGCGTTTGTGCGAATTTTTCACTTTGACTTTTTGCATGCTTCTGCAGCAACAAAGCTCGTAAACGTAACGACAAATCTTGCGGCGGTTTTAATGCTTACGAGCCTTGGTTTTATTGATTGGCCGCTCGGCCTAGGGTTGATGGTGGCCAATATTCTTGGAAGTCAGGTCGGCAGCAAACTGGCGATTCAGCATGGCAGCCACTTTGTTCGAAAAGTATTTTTAATTGTTGTTCTCGCCCTAATTGCAAAATCAGCCTACACAGCATTTTTTTCTAATTAAATCAATTAGTTATAAAAAGACAGGCTGTATTTATTTGACCTTGTTTCACGTGAAACAGTAAAAATGCTATGATCAACGCCCTAACGGGCTAAACCATGCTTTATTTCAAGAAATTCGACGTAATTGTGGTCGGCGGCGGCCACGCGGGCACAGAAGCTGCCCTTGCATCCGCGCGCAGGGGCTCTAATACTTTGCTGCTAACACATAGTATCGAAACCCTTGGCGCCATGAGCTGTAACCCATCTATAGGCGGTATTGGCAAGGGCCACCTTGTTAAAGAGATTGATGCCCTTGGTGGGGCAATGGCAGCGGCAACCGATGAGGCAGGTATCCAGTTCCGGATACTGAACTCGAGTAAGGGCCCTGCTGTTCGAGCAACTCGTGCTCAGGGCGATCGGATTCTATACAAGGCCGCTATACGCAGGCGCTTGGAAAACCAAACGAACCTTAGCCTTTTTCAGGGCGCGGTCGAAGATATTGTGGTTCATGGGGATGAGGTTCGCGGCGTAATTACGCAAAGCGGGCTCCGATTCGAGGCGAACAAGGTAGTTTTAACAGCGGGAACATTCTTAGACGGGAAAATCCACATCGGCCTTTCGAGTTTTGGGGGAGGAAGGGCCGGGGACCCTGCCGCCATAACCTTGTCTCAGCGCTTAAAAGAACTCAAACTTCCCCAAGGAAGGCTCAAAACCGGCACACCGCCACGGATCGACGGTCGAACAATCAACTTTTCGGTGATGCAGGAGCAGCCTGGCGACCTTGACCCGGTTCCATGCTTCTCATTTATGGGTCGACCAGAAAACCATCCAGAACAGGTTCCCTGTTGGATAACCCATACCAATAGCCACACCCACGAGATTATTCGGGGCGGATTAGATCGATCCCCAATGTATACCGGGGTTATAGAGGGGGTTGGCCCCCGCTATTGCCCCTCTATTGAGGACAAAATACATCGGTTTGCTTCCAAAGAAAGCCATCAAATTTTTCTTGAGCCCGAGGGTCTGACAACCAATGAGTTTTATCCAAATGGTATTTCGACGAGCCTACCCTTCGATGTTCAGTTAGCCCTGGTTCATAGCATTCGTGGGCTTGAAAAAGCAGACATTGTCCGCCCTGGATACGCCATTGAATATGATTACTTTGACCCGCGTCAACTGAAGCCCAGCCTAGAAACCAAGGCAATTCGGGGACTGTATTTTGCTGGACAGATCAATGGTACAACCGGGTACGAAGAGGCTGCCGCTCAAGGCCTATTAGCTGGAATAAATGCTAGTTTGGCCTCTGAAGATAAAGACCCGTGGTTACCAAAACGCAACGAATCTTACATTGGTGTTTTGGTGGACGACCTCATAACACGCGGGGTCCAAGAGCCATACCGAATGTTTACAAGCCGAGCTGAATATCGTTTGAGTTTGCGAGAGGACAACGCTGACGCCAGACTTACCCCCATGGGCCGTGATCTAGGCCTGGTTAGCGACCAACAATGGCAATTTTTTCAAAGAAAGCAAGAGAACGTTTCACGTGAAACATCGCGTTTGCGCTCTTTTAAGGTGGGCCCGAAGCATTCATCCGCTCCCGCTTTGGAAGGTTTTTTGGGGCAACCCCTCTCTCACGAATGCTCATTGGCCGATATTATTCGGCGCCCAGAGGTTCTTTATCGAGATTTATTGAAAGTGGACCCCTGTTTTTCAGAGGGGGTTTTAAGTCTTAACGACCCCTGTTTAGACCAGCAAGTCCTTGATCAGGTTGAGGTTTCCATTAAATACGAGGGCTATATTGAGCGGCAACGGATCGAGATTGAAAGACACCAACATTACGAGAATTTGCGACTACCCTCAAACCTTGACTACTCGATGGTAAGGGGGCTTTCCGTTGAGGTCTGGCAAAAACTCAATAAACACCAACCAGAAACCCTCGGGCAGGCCTCTAGAATCTCGGGGATTACACCGGCCGCCATTTCATTGCTTTTGGTCCACTTAAAAAAGGGCATTGGCAAAACACAAATTTCCGTATGAATTTGAATGTTGAGGACGGGCTCCGGGCATACGGCTTAACTCCTCAAAATGCTGAGGCAATGAATTATTTTTTAAATGAATTATTGCGTTGGAATCGGACGCATAATTTGACAGCAATCACAGAATCCGACGCCGCCCTAGATTTGCATCTCATTGATTCTATTGTGATTTTTCCGATTCTAAAACGATATTTAGCCAAGCCGTCTCAAAACAAAACGGAGCCAGTAAGGATCGCAGATTTAGGGTCGGGGGGCGGGTTGCCAGCAATACCCTTAGCGATTTTAGAGCCCGATTGGAGCTTTACATTGATTGAGGCTAGCAAGAAAAAGGCCGCCTTTCTTCAGCACGTTCGCGGCGGACTAGGTCTAAAAAATGTTCAAGTTGTTTCGGAGCGAGTCGAGAACATCCCTTCATTACAAACATGCTCATTTGATGCAGTTACGGCGCGCGCATTTACTCGGCTAAATAGGCTTTTAGATCTGTCTACCAACTTATTAAAATCAACCGGTTTAGTTTTTGCCATGAAAAGCCAACGCAGCGAAGAAGAAATGTCCGAGGTCAAAAATCAGGAGTGGAAATTTCTTGAAGAATGCCCGCTCACCTTGCCTAATCAAAAACTAGATCGAAGACTACTTATCTTTCAACACATATGAATAAAAAATAAATGGCAAAAATTTTTTGTATTGCAAATCAAAAAGGCGGTGTTGGAAAAACAACCACCGCAGTTAACTTGGCCGCCGGTTTGGTAGCGCAACAACAGCGCGTTCTTTTGATTGATCTTGATCCACAAGGAAATGCAACGATGGGTTCGGGGATTGATAAGTCAAGTATCGAATGCGGTGTTTACCAAGTGCTGATTGGAACATCAAGCGCAAAAAAAGCAATACAGTTTTCGAAGGAATCTGGTTACAGCGTACTTCCAGCGAACCGAGATTTATCCGGCGCGGAAGTGGAGCTCGTGGATTTGGAATCCAGAGAAATGCGCTTAAAAAACGCGCTCAGTGATTTGAGTAATGAATACGATTTTATTTTGATCGATTGCCCACCTGCGCTATCGCTTCTGACGCTCAATGGGTTGTGTGCGGCTGATGGTGTTGTTGTGCCCATGCAATGCGAATACTTTGCTCTGGAAGGGCTGTCTGATTTGGTTAATACGATTAAGCAAGTTCATGCAAAGCTAAATCCAAGCCTAAAAATAATTGGACTACTGAGGGTGATGTTTGATAGCCGAATAACATTGCAGCAACAGGTTTCTGAACAGCTGAGTTTACATTTTGGTGACAAGGTTTTTAAAACAATTATTCCCCGAAATGTTCGTCTTGCTGAGGCACCCTCATTTGGTTTACCCGGTGTTGTTTTCGACAAATCCTCGCGAGGTGCCCAAGCGTATTTGGAGTGTGGTGCGGAAATGGTTGAGCGAATTAAAACAATGTAAATGATTATGAACGCAAATAAAAAAAAGGGTTTGGGGCGGGGCCTCGACGCATTATTGGGAGCCAACAACAATCCCAATCAAGATGATTCAAGTTCCCAAAAGGAGCAACAAAATTTATCAATTAGCCTTTTGCAAGCCGGCAAGTATCAGCCACGAAGAATTATGGCTGATGAGCCCTTAAGGGAGTTGGCCGATAGCATTCGAGAGCGTGGGATTGTGCAACCTTTATTGGTACGCTCTATTGGAGGTGGACGATACGAAATTATTGCCGGAGAACGTCGCTTCCGAGCAGCAACATTGGCGGGCTTAAAAGAGGTGCCGGTTCGCATATTAGAGGCTGATGATCAAGCCGCAGCCGCAATCGCTCTTATTGAAAATATGCAACGCGAGGATCTCAATCCGCTAGAAGAGTCACGCGGTCTTTCACGATTGATTCAGGAGTTTGGCTTTACTCACGAGCAAGCAGCAAAAGCTGTTGGAAAATCCAGAAGCGCAATTACTAATCTTCTGCGATTGTCACAGTTGTCAAGCGCTGTTCAGGCAATGCTTTCGGCTGGTGATTTGGATATGGGACATGCCAGAGCCCTTTTGTCTCTCCCGGGCGCTAGTCAGATCGCATTGGCTCAAAAAATTGTTGCCCAAGGACTTTCTGTTAGAGAGACCGAGAAGCTTGCGGCTTCAGCCGCCCTAATTTCGGGGGATTTAAGCCAAAAAAAATCTTCAAAAACTTTGCCCAAGACCCCGACTGGATCAAGTCAGGATTTGCAACGACTAGCTCAAGCCCTATCCGATTCAGTTGGCTTGGAGGCTGAATTTAAGACTAAGAAAAAGGGAGGCGAATTACGTTTTCGTTTTAGCCACCATGATGAGCTTGATTCCCTGATCAAAAAACTCGGAATTGATAATTTTTAAGTCACAAAAGTGCCAAAACAATTGACCTTAACTAGGGTAAATACTAAAATATCGAGGCTTAATTGATTCCTAAAAAAGATCAATCTGCACCATCACAATCTTGGCCTTACCCCGAAGAAACAGACGAGAGTTTCAAGGTCTACACCAAGGATGAGCTGGAGGCCCTTAAAAAGGCCAACAAAAGAGCGTTTTTTACGCTGTCGCCATGGGCAGTGATTGGCGTACAGATTTTTGTGACGCTTTTGATGGGGCTTGGTTGGGCGTATTTTGGTAACCCCAAGGGGCTGAGCATTTATACTTACTCGGCTTTTGTGGGAGGCTTTATTGGGTTTTTCCCGGCAAGCCTGTTGGCGCTAAGAATGAGCGTTAGCAGGAGGCAAAAAAACCGAAGCCCCGGGAGTCTTTTGGCGGCAGTTGTTTCTGGCGAGTTTCTTAAAATTGCCGTTACGATTGCGCTTTTTGTTTGGGTGGCGTTGCGTTACCCGGATCTGCAGTGGATACCGTTGCTGGTCACTTACTTGGTCACGCTAAAGTGTTATTGGCTTGCGTGGTTATGGCGGTGAACAGATTTGTTTTGAGTAACTAAGGAATTGCTAAAAAATGGCAAGCGCAGCACACGGGGCTTCAAACGAGCCCTTAACACCCACAGCGTATATCGCTGAGCATTTGCAGAATCTCAATAATATTGGTGGCGCCCAATCTTCCATCATAGATTTCAGCGTAATAAATTTAGATACTCTTTTTTGGACCATCGTGATGGGCTTGATTGCGGTTAGCTTTCTGCTACTTGCTGCAAGACGCGCCACCCCGGGCGTCCCAGGGCGCTTTCAGGCTTTAGTCGAAATGCTTGTCGAAATGGTCGATACACAATCAAAAAGTATTGTTCATGGCGATCGCTCATACATTGCACCATTGGCGCTCTTCGTTTTTTGTTGGATTGTTCTTCTTAATACGCTCGATCTCGTGCCCGTTGACTGGGTTATTGGCGTTAATCATTTTGTTGAGCATTTTGGTGTTCATGTTCCTCACCACAAGATTGTTCCAACCACAGATTTAAATGCCACATTAGGCATGTCGTTTGCGGTTCTTTTGTTGGTTTTCTTTTACAGCTTTAAGGTTAAGGGAGTCGGCGGCTTCTTTCATGAAATGTTGTCCGCACCATTTGGCGCCAAATGGTATCTGGCCCCCTTTAACTTTGTTCTAAACATTATTGAGTACATTGCTAAAGGCGTATCACTTGGAATGCGACTTTTTGGAAACATGTATGCCGGTGAACTTATTTTCTTGCTCATCGCCTTACTTGGCAGTATTTGGACATTTAGTCTTGATTTAAGCGCCCTTGGTTTGGTTGGACATGTTATTGCAGGTTCTGCATGGGCAATCTTTCATATCTTGGTCATTTTGTTACAGGCATTTATTTTTATGATGTTGACTTTGGTCTACATAGGACAAGCCCATAGTCATCATTAACCCTTTTTATTTTTAACACCACTTTTATTACTTAGGAGTCGACATGCAAGCATTTTTAGCAAATATTCAAGGCCTCACAGCAATCGGTATTGGCCTCATCATTGGTTTAGGAGCCTTGGGCGCCTGTTTGGGCATTGGTCTTATGGGTGGAAAATTTATTGAGGGCGCCGCACGTCAACCCGAGCTAATGAACGAATTACAAACCAAAATGTTCCTGTTGGCTGGTTTGATTGATGCTGCATTCTTGATTGGTGTTGGTGTTGCAATGCTATTTGCATTTGCGAACCCATTGCTCGCAGTTATCAAGTAATTGATTGGGTCTTTTATGGCCCATTTATGCGGAAAGTACTGAAAGGAATATCGTGAATCTAAACGCGACCTTATTCGCGCAAATGATTGTTTTCTTCATTTTGTGGTGGGTTGTGGCGCGGTTTGTTTGGCCACCCTTAGTCAAAGCGCTTGACGAGCGGGCAGCCAAAGTAGCCGAGGGCCTAGCCGCAGCAGAGCGCGGAAAAATTGATTTGGAAAATGCAACCAAAAAGGCTGAAGAGGCGATGGCTTCTGCTCGTCAAGAGAGCGTGCAACGCGTGGCCGAAGCCGAGAAGCGTGCTCAGATAGCTGCCGAAGAAATAAAAGCAAACGCTCAAGCCGAAGCAGCTCGAATCATTGCTCAAGCAAAGGCAGATGCCGAACAGCAAGTTGGCAAAGCACGAGACGAATTACGCAACCAAGTAGCTAGCTTGGCCGTCAAGGGCGCTGAACAAATTTTGCGACGCGAGGTTGATCCCAAAGCCCACGCCGCTTTACTTGACCAACTAAAGGCAGAACTCTAAATGGCAGACATCGCCACTATTGCGCGCCCATACGCAGAAGCATTATTCGCAAGCGCGACAGCAAATGATTTAGCGCCTTGGGCTAAACAGCTTGAAGAGTTGTCTGCATTATTTGAGAATGGGGAGTTGCTTGCTTTGGTTAACAATCCAAAGTTAAGTTCAGCCGACATGGTTGCGCTCGTTGAAAAACTTCTTAAGAGCAAACCTAATGAGGCATTCCTGAACTTTTTGAATCTCTTGGCCAACAATCATCGACTCATTGTTTTGCCAGAGATTTCAAAACAATTTTCAGCAATGAAAAATAAAAGCGAAGGCGCTGCTGAAGCAGTCATTACTTCTGCTTTTCCAATCGAGGGCAATACTTTAGATAGTCTGTTGACAGGTCTCAAAAAACATTTTGGCGGAAAAGATCTTCGACCAACCATTGTGGTTGATCCAGAATTGATTGGTGGCGTTCGTGTGCAAGTTGGTGATCAAGTGTTAGATGGCTCGATCAAAGCAAGGTTGGCACAAATGCAAACGAATTTGAGTGCATAAATACACATTGTTAAGAATATTGATTTATATCTAGGAGTAATTGATGCAACTAAACCCTTCCGAGATCAGCGAACTGATCAAAAGTCGAATTAATGAATTAGGGGTTGATTCAAAGATTCGCAATCAAGGAACCGTGATTTCGGTTACTGATGGTATTTGTCGTATCTACGGTTTATCTGGCGTGATGCAAGGCGAAATGCTGGAATTTCCCGGCAATACCATTGGCTTAGCACTAAACCTAGAGCGTGATTCGGTCGGTGCAGTGGTCTTGGGCGAATACACGCACATTAAAGAAGGCGATTCAGTAAAGTGTACCGGCCGCATTTTGGAGGTACCCGTTGGCCCCGAATTGCTTGGAAGAGTAGTTAATGCACTTGGACAGCCAATTGATGGTAAGGGCCCAATTAATACAAAACTCACCGACTTTATTGAAAAAGTTGCTCCTGGTGTAATCGCGCGCCAATCCGTTAGCCAGCCAGTTCAAACTGGTTTGAAGGCGATTGACTCGATGGTGCCGATTGGTCGTGGTCAGCGCGAGTTGATTATTGGCGATCGTCAAACTGGAAAAACAGCAGTTGCGGTTGACACCATCATCAATCAAAAAGGTAAGGGTGTTTATTGTATTTATGTGGCGATCGGTCAAAAAGCGTCTACGATCGCAAACGTTGTTCGTAAGCTCACAGAACTTGGTGCGATGGAATACACCATCATCGTTGCTGCAAGCGCATCTGATTCAGCTGCTATGCAATACCTTTCTGCATACGCAGGTTGCACCATGGGAGAATATTTCCGGGATCGTGGCGAAGATGCATTAATCATTTATGACGACCTAACTAAACAAGCTGTTGCATATCGTCAAATCTCCTTGCTCTTACGCCGCCCACCTGGCCGCGAAGCGTATCCAGGCGACGTTTTCTATCTGCATTCCCGTCTATTAGAGCGCGCTGCACGTGTAAATTCAGAATATGTTGAAAAATTTACCAATGGAGCAGTGAAGGGAAAGACTGGGTCCTTAACAGCGCTTCCAGTTATTGAGACACAAGCTGGTGACGTATCGGCATTTGTGCCAACCAATGTGATTTCGATTACCGACGGTCAAATCTTCTTAGAGACCGATTTGTTTAACGCGGGTGTTCGCCCTGCGATTAACGCAGGTATTTCGGTCTCGCGTGTGGGCGGAGCCGCTCAAACCAAGGTGATTAAAAAACTATCGGGCGGTATTCGTACAGACCTTGCACAGTATCGAGAGCTCGCTGCATTTGCGCAGTTTGCATCTGATCTTGATGAGGCGACTCGTAAACAGTTAGAGCGTGGTCGACGGGTTACTGAATTGCTAAAACAGCCACAATATTTGCCAATGCAAGTATGGCAAATGGCAGCCTCTCTTTATGCGGTTAATAACGGCTTCTTTGATGACTTGGAAATTAAACAAGTACTACCTTTTGAAAAGGGTTTGCACGAGCATCTCAAATCAAAATATGCAGACTTGATTGGAAGAATCGAAGACACCAAAGACCTCAGCAAAGATGACGAAGCAGCATTGCGCTCGGCCATTGAGGACTTCAAACGCTCCGGTACTTTTTAAGATAGGCGATCATGGCCGGTACAAAAGAAATACGTAGCAAGATCAAGAGTGTTCAAAACACTCGCAAGATCACAAAAGCAATGGAGATGGTCGCAGCGTCAAAAATGCGTCGCGCACAAGAGCGTATGCGCGCTGCCAGACCTTACTCTGACAAAATTAGAACGATTACTTCTAATTTGGCAAAGGCCAACCCCGAATATCGCCCTTTATACATGTCGGTTCGAGATGTCAAAAAGGCCGGATTAATTTTGGTAAGTACCGATAAGGGCCTTTGCGGTGGTTTGAATACCAACGTATTTCGTTTAATGACCAATCAGGTTCGGGAATTGAAAGATAAAAATATTTCAATTGAATTCACCGCAATTGGGTCGAAAGGATTGCAGTTTTTGAATCGCGCTAAGGCTAAATTGCTTTCGCAAGCGGTTCACCTAGGCGACACGCCGCATATGGACACTTTGCTTGGCGCAATCACTGCACAACTTGATGCATTTGAGCGCGGCGAAATTGATGCGGTTTATTTGGCATACACCCGATTCATTAACACCATGAAGCAAGAGCCGGTTTTGGAAAAGCTCTTGCCCCTTGAGCCCAATCAATTAAACCAAGAGGCTAACTCTAACCATGGTTGGGACTACATTTATGAACCTGATGCGGAGTCGGTGCTTAATGGTTTATTAAAGCGCTACATCGAGGCATTAATTTATCAAGCCGTTGCTGAAAATATGGCTTCTGAGCAATCAGCCCGAATGGTTGCTATGAAAGCCGCGTCGGACAACGCAAAAAATGTAATTGGCGAGTTGCAATTGGTCTACAACAAAACTCGTCAGGCTGCCATTACCAAAGAGCTCTCGGAAATCGTGGGCGGAGCGGCTGCGGTGTAAAGAGAAAGTTTTAAAGATTAAATAGCGGAGAAATGTGATGAGTAACGGAAATATCGTTCAGTGTATTGGTGCGGTGGTGGATATTCAGTTCCCCCGAGACAAAATGCCCAATATTTATGACGCTCTAACTTTGGTTGATAGCAATGAAGCCTCTTTTGCAGAGAAGGGCTTAACCTTTGAGGTTCAACAACAGATTGGCGACGGAGTTGTTCGCGCAATCGCCATGGGCGCAAGTGATGGTTTGCGTCGGGGCATGGAAGTAAAGGCAACTGGAACTGGAATTTCTGTTCCAGTTGGTCCTGCAACCTTAGGCCGCATTATGGATGTGCTTGGACGCCCGATCGATGACGCTGGACCAATTGCAACTCAGGATCGTCGTTCTATTCACCAGCCCGCACCAAAATTTGATGATCTCTCGCCCTCCGTTGATTTGCTTGAAACCGGCATTAAGGTGATTGACCTTGTTTGCCCATTTGCTAAGGGCGGTAAGGTTGGTCTATTCGGTGGTGCCGGAGTTGGTAAGACCGTTAACATGATGGAGCTTATTAATAACATTGCAAAACAGCACTCCGGTTTATCCGTTTTTGCTGGTGTTGGCGAGCGTACTCGTGAAGGAAATGACTTCTATCATGAGATGAAAGAGTCCAATGTGATCGATAAGGTTGCAATGGTATTTGGTCAGATGAATGAGCCACCCGGCAATCGCTTGCGCGTTGCTTTGACAGGCTTAACGATGGCCGAAGCGTTTCGTGATGAAGGTCGAGACATCCTATTTTTCGTTGATAACATCTATCGCTATACGCTTGCTGGAACTGAGGTATCGGCTTTGCTTGGTCGTATGCCTTCCGCCGTGGGTTATCAGCCAACTTTGGCCGAAGAGATGGGTAAATTACAGGAGCGAATTACCTCCACCAAAACTGGGTCGATTACTTCGATTCAAGCGGTTTATGTTCCCGCAGACGATTTAACAGATCCCTCACCTGCCACAACCTTTTTGCACCTTGACTCTACGGTCGTTTTATCACGTGACATTGCTGCTCTTGGTATTTATCCTGCTGTTGATCCTCTCGATTCCACCAGCCGTCAGCTCGACCCTCAGGTGGTTGGCTCAGAGCACTATGAAGTTGCACGCGGAGTGCAGATGACCCTTCAGCGATACAAAGAGCTCCGCGACATTATTGCTATTTTGGGAATGGATGAGCTTTCACCGGAAGATAAATTAGCGGTAGCTCGTGCGCGTAAGATTCAGCGCTTTTTATCCCAGCCATTCCATGTTGCTGAGGTTTTCACGGGCTCTCCCGGTAAGTATGTTCCATTAAAAGAGACTATCCGAGGATTTAAGATGATCGTGAGTGGCGAATTAGATCACTTACCCGAGCAGGCCTTCTACATGGTTGGCTCCATTGATGAGGCGATTGAGAAAGCGAAGAAACTCTAATGGCAACAATACATGTTGACGTTGTAAGCGCCGAGCAATCCATATTCAGTGGTGAGGCAAAATTTGTTGCCTTGCCCGGAGAGTCCGGGGAGCTAGGCATTTTGCATGGCCATACTCCGTTAATTACGCGCATTCGTCCAGGTTCTGTTCGTATTGAAAAAGCTGACGGTGAAGAAGAATTTGTATTTGTTGCTGGGGGCTACCTGGAAGTTCAGCCAGACTGCGTAACTGTTTTGGCTGATACTGCAATTCGTGGTCATGACCTTGATGAAGCAAAAGCGCTTGAGGCTAAAAAACGCGCTGAAGAGGCTATGCAAAATCGTGCTGGGGACTTTGACATTGCCCACGCACAATCGGAATTTGCGATGGCAGCGGCCCAGTTGGCGGCAATAGCAAGACTGCGTCGCAAAAAATAATTGATCAATTGCTAGCAAACGACCGTTTTCTTAAAGCCTGTCTAGGCGAAAAAACTGATCGAACCCCGCTTTGGTTAATGCGCCAGGCTGGACGTTATTTGCCTGAATACAACGCCACCCGTGCAAAGGCCGGAAGTTTTTTAGGTTTAGCAAAAAATCCAGAGTATGCAACTGAGGTTACTCTTCAGCCTTTGGATCGCTATCCCCTCGATGCCGCAATTCTTTTTTCCGATATTTTGACAATCCCCGATGCTATGGGCCTGGGATTGCAGTTTGCAGCCGGCGAGGGCCCCAGCTTTGCTCACCCACTTCGAACCGAAGAGGATGTTAAGAAACTGCGACCGGCAGATCTTGAGCAACTCCAATATGTCTTTGATGCGGTTTCATTAATTCGTAAATCACTCATTCAAGATGGTAAGCAGCGAGTTCCGCTAATTGGTTTCTCGGGCAGCCCCTGGACCTTGGCCTGCTACATGATCGATGGCTCAGGCTCTGATGATTTTCGTCATGCTAAAACAATGATGTTCAATCGTCCTGATCTGCTTAAACAAATCTTGGACATCAATATCCAATCAGTTGCGGGATACTTGAACGAACAACTTCGCAGCGGCGCTCAAGCACTTATGATTTTTGATACATGGGGCGGCTTATTGCCTGATGGATGGTATCAACAAATTTCTTTAGCCAGCATGCGACAGGTGATTGCCCAAATTCCTAGAGAAGTTAATGGACAACGAGTACCGATCATTATTTTTACCAAAGGCGGGGGGCTTTGGCTAGAAGATATGGCTGAAGCTGGCGCTGATGTGATCGGGCTGGATTGGACGATGTCCTTATTCAAGGCAAGGCACACCTTAGTTCAAAAAAATAAAGCAATTGCTTTACAGGGAAACTTAGACCCTTTAGCTTTATTTGCCGACCCAGCACAAATTAGCACCCAAGTACAAAAAATTTTGGATGAGTTGGCTATGGCCCCTTCGCTAAAAGCTGGATTGCATCCTTTAGATGGGCATATTTTTAATTTGGGTCACGGAATTTCGCAATTTACAAACCCAGAAAGCGTTACCGTTTTGGCTAAGACGGTTATTGAGCATTCCCAAAGTCTGCGAAAAAAATAATACTTTTTCAACGAAGTTGGGATTTTCGGCTCGATTTATGCACAAGCCTCGGGGGTTACAGTAATTTCATGGGGATCGCTCATAAGATAAAGAAACCTTTTGGAACATTTCTTATAACCCATTGATTTTTATAGATTTTTAATCAGATTAAACTCTAGAATGCTTTGCAAGGGTGAAATTTTGCCTTACTCTGAACGATCAAAGTTACGCGCAATTTATCCACAAAGTTATCCACAATATAAAAAGTGAACGCTAACTTTACTAAAACATCATTTCCGATCGTAAAAGTGGTTGTCGATAGACCCATGAAAGACCCTTTTGATTATTTTTGGGATGGGGATGTCCTTCAACGCAAACCCGAGGTTGGGATGATTGTTGAAATACCGTTTGGCAAAGGAAGCGCGATTGGACTAGTAACCAAAACAGACGTAACTAGCGAATTAAGTTCTGCACAGATCAAATTTGTAAAGCGAGTGGCCCCATTACAGCCAATCGATATTAGAGTCATGGATTTAGCAAGGTTTGCATCCCACTATTACCTCTATGGGCTGGGCGAGACCATTCTTCCGTCAATTCCGAAATGGTGGCGTACGCCAAAGAATTGGGAGAAATTTAAAGGTGAGCTGAAAGCGATAACAAAATCACCACCCTCGTTAGGAAACCAAGAGAAGGTTATTGGTTTGGATGAGTTAAATGAGGAACAAAAAAATGCATTAGAAGTTTTAATTGATTATTCGCCAAAGCAATTTAAAACTTTTTATTTGAACGGCGTGACCGGAAGCGGTAAAACTGCTGTTTATCTTACCTACATACAGCACATTTTGGCGCGTGATCCTCAGTCACAAATTTTGATCATGCTCCCTGAAATCAATTTGACCCCACAACTTGAAAAGCGAATTGAAGACCATCTACCTAATTACGAAATAGTAATTTTGCATAGCGGACTGTCCGAAAAACAGCGAGCAGTCTCATGGTATAGAGCATCCACCTCAAAAGCCAACATTATTTTGGGCACTCGCTTGTCAATCATGACGCCCATGCCAAAGCTATCAGCAATTATTGTTGATGAGGAAAATGACAGTTCATTTAAACAGCAAGAGGGCCTTGGTTATTCGGCGCGCGACTTAGCGGTTTGGCGCGGAAAAAATGAATCGATACCCGTGATACTTGTGTCTGCAACACCTTCAGCACAAACATGGTCTGCCGTTCAAGAGGGGCGGTATCAAGAAATTAAATTAGAAAAGCGCATTCGTGGTTTTCAGATGCCCCGATTGCACTTATTGCCACCCGAAAAATCAAAACACGGGCTTTCAATAAATCCCTCCATGCTTAAAGCGATTAAAGATAATTTTGAGGAGGGGCGACAATCATTAATTTTTATTAATCGCCGTGGTTTGGCGCCAGTTCTGACATGCTTATCTTGTGGCTGGTTATCAGAATGCAATCACTGTTCTGCGTATATGGTCATGCATCGGCAGATTGGTCGACATGCATCAGGAGCATTGTGTTGCCATCATTGCGGGGTGGTAAAAGAGGCCCCCAAGATGTGTCCAAATTGTGGCGACCTTGATCTACAGCCCCTGGGTAGAGGAACTCAAAAAATTGAAGATCAACTACAGGCGTTGATTCCCAATGCAAATGTTTTGCGGGTTGATAGAGACTCAGCTCGCACGAGCAAAAAGAGCGAGATATTGTTGCAACAGATTCATCAGGGAGAGGCCCAAATTATTGTTGGCACTCAAATGCTGGCAAAAGGACACGATTATCAAAATATTGGCCTAGTGTGCGTGCTTGATACCGATGCGCGTTTATATTCCTACAGCTACCTTGCTTCAGAGCAGCTGTTTGCACAATTAGTTCAAGTTGCCGGCCGCGCAGGTCGTTATAGCGGTGAGCCTGCCAATATTTTGATTGAAACCCGCTACCCAAAAGATCCCGTTTATCAATTTCTCCAATCATATGATGTTGCAGGCTTTATGACGCACTTGATGCAAAGTCGCAAAGAGGCTGATTTGCCACCATTTCGCTATCAGGCTTTGATTCATGCGGAAGCAAAAGAGAAAAACTCCGCACTAAGATGGTTGATGAATGCAAAAGCATTTTTGCATGAGCGCTTTAAAAATAAAAAGATTTATATTTTTGATCCGGTGCCAAAAACAATGGCACGCATGGGCGGCTTCGAGCGCGCCCAGCTTTTAATAGAAGCTGATAAGCGTATGCAGTTGCAAGAAGCTCTTGATGAGCTTGATTTATATTTGCGCGAGAACTCAGTCGGACGGGTTAGTAAATTAGGAAAGGTGCGCTGGTCGATTGAGCGCGATCCCTTACTGATTTAAGTATTAATGCCGCCTTCATATTCGGTACGATTTAACAATGCAGTTATTTCTTTTTTGGCAAGATCCTGATTGGCAGGACGAATCTTAAATAGCCAAATATCATAAGGTTTTGCATTGATTAATTCAGGTTTTTCAATTGCCTCAGGGTTGATCTCATCAATTGTTCCGCTGATAGGCGCATGAATATTGCTCGCGGCCTTCAGAGATTCAATATGGGCGCACGCATCACCTTGGTTAACAGTTGCACCAATTTCGGGTAATTTTAAAAAGAGAATATCTCCCAACGCCTCTTGTGCATGATTGCTTATTCCGACCGAATATAAATCACTTTCTGCTTGGAAAATCCATTCATGCGTATTGGCAAACAAAAGTTGATTTGAACTATTCATTAGAATATTTTAACGATAACAAAAAATACAGAAGACAAAATGACACTAAAGTTGGCGATTGTTCCAGTTACCCCGTTTGAACAAAATTGTTCCATTTTGTTTTGTGAGAAAACGCGCGAGGCCGCAGTAATTGATCCTGGCGGGGATCTTGAAAAAATTGAAGATGTGTTAGCAAAACTGAATGTGAAATTAAGTAAGGTATTGTTAACGCACGGCCATCTTGATCATTGTGCTGGCGCACATGAATTAGCAAAAAAATGGGGGGTCAAAATTGAAGGACCACACCGTGAGGAAAAATTTTGGTTAGACCAGCTTCCAGAACAGACCATCCGTTTTGGATTTGGGAAGGCGCAAGCTTTTGAGCCCGATCGTTGGTTGGAGGATGGCGATACCGTCACTCTTGGCGAGCATATTCTGCGGGTTTACCACTGTCCTGGCCATACTCCAGGCCACGTGATTTTTTTTGATGAGCCTTCACGATTGGCTATCGTGGGCGATGTATTGTTTGCAGGCTCAATTGGCAGAACCGATTTCCCAAGAGGAAATCATTCCGATTTAATTCATGCAATTAAGACTAAATTATGGCCACTCGGTGATGATGTTAGCTTTGTTCCTGGACATGGGCCAATGTCGACATTTGGCCGAGAAAGGATGACCAACCCCTACGTTGGAGACAATGCTTAGGTTTTTGCAGAGCCCGTACGGTGAGTTCGGTTATACAAACAGCTGGCACAAATCCAGCGCTGCTTCCGGTTGCTAGTCGGAATCCAAGTACCGCCCTCTAGCCTTTTTTCACGGCTACAGGATGAGCAAAACTTGAGGCTTGGTGAGGTATCTTGTGCAGGCGTTGGGGTGGTCGACGTAGTCATAGTGAAATCTGATAAATCTTCTCGAAACCACTATTTTACCTTGTTTCCCCATTGTTAGAAGGGCTAAGCAGAACTTGAACGGAATT
>JACCDJ010354968.1_pt1 | contig 16889 bp, 12 predicted proteins | sample 7444481 | NCBI WGS metagenome assembly JACCDJ01 (sample SAMN15323435, study PRJNA562643) | freshwater metagenome | isolation source: river surface water | place: USA:Blue River Watershed | collected 2017-08-15 | reverse complement strand
GTCGATGCCCGCCGCGCTGCTGTCGCGGAAATACTCGATGAAGGCGCCCGAGAGGTATTTCACGTCGGTGGCCGCCAGGTTCAGGCCCTTGGCACCGGTGGGCGGCACGATGTGCGCCGCATCGCCCGCCAGGAACAAGCGACCAAAGCGCATGGGTTCGGCCACGAAGCTGCGAAGCGGCGCAATGCTTTTTTCAATGCTGGGGCCGGTGACGATGCGCTCGGCCAACTCCGGGTCCAGGCGGCTACGCAGTTCGTCCCAGAAGCGCGTGTCGCTCCAGCTCTCCACCTTGTCGTCCAGCGGGCACTGCACGTAGTAGCGGCTGCGGGTCAGGCTGCGCATGGAGCACAGCGAAAAACCGCGCTCGCTGTTGCCATAGACGATGGCGTGGGGGGACACCGGGGGCACATCGGCCAGCACACCCAGCCAGCCGAAGGGGTAGACCTTTTCGTACTCGGTGACGCGGTCCTTCACGCTGGCGCGGCTCACGCCATGAAAGCCGTCACAGCCGGCGATGAAGTCGCAGGCCAGGGTATGGGTCTGGCCGTCCTTGCGGTAGCTCACGCTGGGGGTGCTGCCCTCGAAGTCATGCAGCGTGACCTCGCCCGCTTCGTAGACCGTGGTCAGGCCAGCGGCGGCGCGCGCGTCCATCAGGTCGCGGGTCAGCTCGGTCTGGCCGTAGGCCGTCACCACCTTACCTCCGGTCAGGCCGTGCACGTCGATCGGATGGCGCTGGCCGGCAAACACCAGCTCGATGCTGTGGTGGACGATGCCGTCGCGGTCCAGACGCTGGGCTACGCCGGCTTCGCGCATCAGGTCCACCGTGACCTGCTCCAGAATGCCCGCGCGAATGCGACCGAGCACGTAATCGGCGCTCTGACGCTCGAGGATGATGTTGTCGATGCCGGCCTTGTGCAGCAACTGACCGAGCAGCAGGCCGGACGGGCCGGCGCCGATGATGGCGACTTGGGTTCTCATGGGGTGTCTCCTTGGGCGCGAGCTTAGGCGCTCATCAGTTGCCGCGCCGGCAGGAGGGCTTCGGGTTGACCGATGATCGCCCCAGTTGTGCGATCATCGCGCACCATGACGATTGCCAAGGCCGATTACATCGAGGGCATGGCCCGGGGGCTGGCGGTTCTGGAGTGTTTTGACACCGAACGCCAGCGCCTGAATGCCACCCTGGCCGCAGAGCGCGCGGGCCTGCCGCGCGCCGCCGCGCGACGACACCTGCTCACGCTGGCCCACCTGGGTTACTTGGAGACCGATGGACGCCATTTCTGGCTTTCACCCAAGGTGCTGCGCTTTTCGGGCAGCTACCTGGCATCGGCCCGGCTGCCGCGCGCGCTGCAGCCCACCCTGAACCGGCTGGCGGCGCAAACGGGGGACTCCTACTCGGCGGCGCTGCTGGACGAAGACGAGGTGGTGATCGTGGCCCGCAGCGGGTCCACCCGGGTGCTGGCCTACGGGGTGCATTTGGGGGCACGCCTGCCGGCCCATGCCACCTCCACCGGCCAGGTGCTGCTGGCGGCCTTGCCCAAGAGCCTGTTCACGGCGTGGCTCAAGGGCCGTACGCTGGCGCGCTTCACGGCGCACACCCCGGTCGATCCTCGCGAATTTCGCGCGCGGATCGACCAGACGCGCAGCCTGGACTTTTGCGAGGCCGCGCAGATCCATGAGCTCGGCGTGCATGCCCTGGCGGTGCCATTGCGCGACATGCGGGGGCGCACGGTGGCAGCACTGAATGTGGTGGTGGGCTCGGCCCGCGCCCAGGGCGGCACGCTGCAGCGCGAGCTCCTGCCCCTGCTGCAGGACGCCGCGCGCGAGTTACGCGCGCTGCTCTGATCCGGGTTCGTTGCGGGCGCTGGCGGGGCGCGGGGTGGCGCCTTATACGTGGCGCGAGATATGTAAACAACAAGATGTTCGTTGTCGTTTTATAACCAGAAACAGAGAATTCAGGCCGTCGTTATACGTAAGCCTGAAAATGAAGTCCGGACTCAAGACCCTCATCGCCTCTCTCGCCTTGGCCGCCAGTGGCCTGACCAGCGCCCAGCAAACCCTGCTGAATGTCTCTTACGACGTGGCGCGCGAGTTCTACAAGGACATCAACGCCGCCTTCGTGCCCGCCTACAAGAAGGCCACGGGCCGCGACGTCAAGATCGATCAGGCCCATGGCGGCTCGTCGGCCCAGGCGCGTGCAGTGGCCGACGGCCTGGACGCCGATGTGGTGACTTTCAACACCACCACCGACATCGAGTTCCTGGCTGAAAAAGGCGTGGTGGCCAAGGACTGGGCGCGGCGTTTCCCGAATCAGGCGGCGCCCACCACGTCGACCATGCTGTTTCTCACCCGCAACGGCAACCCCAAGAACATCAAGGACTGGGACGACCTGATTCGCCCCGACGTGAAGGTCGTGGTGGTCAACCCCAAGACCGGCGGCAACGGCCGCTACGCCTACCTGGCCGCCTGGGGCTACATCAAGAAAAAGGGCGGCACCGACGCCCAGGCCGCCGAGTTCGTGGCCAAGTTGTTCAAGAACGTGCCGGTGCTGGCGCGCGGCGGGCGTGATGCCACCACCGCCTTCCTGCAACGCAATATCGGCGACGCGCTGATCACCTTCGAATCCGAGGTGGTGTCGGTCGACAAGGAATTTGGCGCGAACAAGGTGGACATCGTCTATCCGTCTATCAGCATCGTGGCCGAGAACCCGGTGGCGATCGTCGAGCGCACCGTGGCCAAGAAGGGCACGGGCGAGTTGGCCAAGGCCTACCTGGATTTCCTGTATTCGGAAGAAGGCCAGGAGATTGCCGCCAAGCACAACATCCGCCCGCGCAATCCGGCGGTCCTGAAGAAATACGCCAGCGCCTTCAAGCCGATTCCGCTGTTCACCGTGCAGGAACTGTTTGGTTCGCTGTCCGAAGCCCAGAAGGTGCACTTCAACGACGGCGGGCAGTTCGACAAGATCTATACGGTCAAGTGAATCCCCCCCGACGCGCCTTCGGCGCCTCCCCCCTTAGGGGGGCGCTGCCAGCAGCCCGGCGAAGCCGGTTCTGCGGCAGCCCTGGCAGGTTTGATTTCCGTCCGGCTGGTGGGTTTGACCTGCGGACCGGCGGAGCCGGATCCGCGCTGGCCCTGGAAAACACCCTATGACTGCTGTTGCGACTGCGCCTAGCTCCCTGACTCGTTCTGCCGGAGGTCTGCGGGGGCGGCGAGTGCTGCCCGGATTCAACCTCACGCTGGGGTACACGCTGGTGTACCTCAGTCTCATCGTGCTCATTCCGCTGTCGGCGCTGGTTCTCAAGAGCCTCACGCTGACCTGGGATCAGTTCTGGGCCGCCATCAGCTCGCCGCGGGTGTTGGCGTCTTATCGCCTCACCTTTGGCGCGTCTTTGATCGCGGCGCTGGTCAATGTGGTGGCCGGATTGCTGGTGGCCTGGGTGTTGGTGCGCTATCGCTTTCCCGGCAAGCGCATCGTCGACGCGCTGGTGGACCTGCCGTTTGCGCTGCCCACGGCGGTGGCTGGGATCTCGCTGACCGCGCTGCTGGCGGGCAATGGCTGGATCGGTCAGTACCTGGAGCCGCTGGGGATCCAGCTGGCGTTTAACCCCAACGGCGTGGTGATTGCGCTGATCTTCATTGGCCTGCCCTTCGTGGTGCGTACCGTCCAGCCGGTGCTGGAAGACACCGAGCGCGAGTTGGAAGAGGCGGCCATGTCGCTGGGCGCCACACGCTGGCAAACCTTTTCGCATGTGATCTTTCCCGCCATCGCGCCGGCGCTGCTCACGGGCTTTGCGATGGCGTTTGCGCGTGCAATTGGTGAATACGGCTCGGTGATCTTCATCGCGGGCAATATGCCCATGGTCTCCGAAATCACCCCGCTGATCATCATCGGCAAGCTCGAACAGTACGACGTCGCGGGCGCCACCGCCGTCGCGGTGGTGATGTTGGTGATGTCCTTTTTCATGCTGCTGGTGATCAACTCGCTGCAGTCCTGGCAACGCAAACGATCGGGGGCGGCATGAGCGGCGCGACGTCTTCGGTTCGCCGGATCTCCACCACCGAGGCGCCGTGGGTGCGCTGGACGCTGATTGGCCTGGCGCTGGTGTTTCTGCTGCTGTTTCTGGTGCTACCGCTGGCGGCGGTGTTTGCCGAGGCCCTGCGCAAAGGCCTGGGCGCCTACCTGGACGGTCTGCGTGAGCCCGATGCCTGGTCCGCGATCCGGCTTACGCTGATCACGGCCGCCATCGCCGTGCCCCTGAACCTGGTGTTCGGCGTGGCCGCGGCCTGGTGTATCGCCAAGTACGAGTTTCGCGGCAAGGCTTTTCTCACCACCTTGGTGGACCTGCCGTTCTCGATCTCGCCGGTGGTGGCGGGGCTGATGTACGTGCTGGTGTTCGGCGCGCAGGGGTGGCTGGGCCCCTGGCTGGAATCGCATGACATCAAGATCGTGTTCGCGGTGCCCGGCATCGTGCTGGCCACGGTGTTCGTGACCTTTCCCTTTAGCGCGCGCGAATTGATTCCGCTGATGCAGGCCCAGGGCAACGAGGAAGAACAGGCGGCCATCGTGCTGGGTGCGAGCGGCTGGCAGACCTTCTGGTACGTGACGCTGCCCAATATCAAATGGGGCCTGATCTACGGCGTGATCCTGTGCAACGCCCGGGCCATGGGCGAGTTTGGTGCGGTGTCGGTGGTGTCAGGGCATATCCGGGGGCAGACCAACACCATGCCGCTGCACGTCGAGATTCTTTACAACGAATATCAATCGGTGGCGGCCTTCGCGGTGGCCTCGCTGCTGGCGCTACTGGCGCTGGTCACCCTGGTGATCAAGTCCGTGGCCGAGTGGAAACATGAGCGGGAGATGAAGGCCGCGTCGGCCCTGCCGCCCGAGCAACCGACGTCGTGGGTGCCGCCCGCTGGCGCCGTCAAGGAAGCATCATGAGTATTGAAATTCGTAACGTCAGCAAGAACTTCGGCGATTTCCAAGCCCTGCGTGATGTGTCGCTGCAGATTGAATCGGGCGAACTGATCGCCTTGCTGGGGCCCTCGGGCTGCGGCAAGACCACGCTGCTTCGCATCATCGCTGGCCTGGAGTCGTCGGATGCCGGCAGCATCTACTTCAGCGGTGAAGACACCACCGACGTGCATGTGCGCGAACGCGGCGTGGGCTTCGTGTTTCAGCACTACGCGCTGTTTCGGCACATGACCGTCTTCGAGAACGTCGCCTTTGGCCTGCGCATGAAGCCGCGCGCGCAGCGGCCCTCGGAGGCGCAGATCAAGTCCAAGGTGCACGAGCTGCTGGGCCTGGTGCAGCTCGATTGGCTGGCCGATCGTTTTCCCTCGCAGCTCTCGGGGGGTCAGCGTCAGCGCATCGCCTTGGCGCGGGCGCTGGCGGTGGAGCCGAAGGTGCTGTTGCTGGACGAACCCTTTGGCGCGCTCGATGCCAAGGTGCGCAAGGAGCTGCGTCGCTGGCTGCGTCGCCTGCACGACGAGCTGCACGTGACCAGCATCTTTGTCACCCACGACCAGGAAGAGGCCCTGGAAGTGGCCGATCGGGTGGTCTTGATGAACGGCGGCGTGGTCGAACAGGTCGGCTCACCCCAGGACGTGTGGGACCACCCGGCCAGTCCCTTTGTGTATGGCTTTCTGGGCGATGTGAACCTCTTTCACGGGCGCGCCCACCAGGGCGAGGTGCACCTGGAAGGTCTGCGCCTGCAGGCGCCCGAGCATGCCGACGCCCAGGATGCCAAGGCCTATGCCTATGTGCGCCCGCACGACCTGGAGGTGGCGCGCTACCAGCCGGGGCAGGCCGGCGGTTCAGGCGGCGGCATCGTGGCGCGATTGGCGCGGGCCATCGTGGTCGGCCCGATCGCCCGCCTGGAGCTGGTCACAGTGGACGATTCCCGTCCCTCGGACAAGGCTGGAGCCGATTCCGTGCTCGAAGCCCAGATTCCCGCGCAACAATACAGGGATGCCGGCTTTCGGGAAGGCGACACCCTCCTGGTGACGCCCCGCAAGGCCCGGGTTTTTGTGGAGGACTGATGTGACTGCATGGCTGGATGTGGCGCCGCGCCGCGTGCTGGCGGGGGTGGCCGCTGGGTGCGTGGCCATGCTGGCGTTCGGCCTGTACCTGCAGCACGTCGTGGGCTTGAACCCGTGCCCCATGTGCATCGTGCAGCGCTATGCCCTGATCGGGGTGGCGGTGGTCTGTGCGCTGGGGGCCCTGACCTCACGGCGCGGTGGTTGGTGGGCATGCAGTGCGCTGGGCGTGGCATTGGCGGCGTTCGGTGCCTTTGTCGCGGCGCGCCAGACCTGGTTGCAGTGGCATCCCCCCGAGGTGGTGTCCTGCGGCCGTGATTTCTACGGAATGATCGCCACCTTTCCCTTGGAGCGGGCGATCCCCATGATCTTTCGCGGTGGCGGCGATTGCGCCGCGGTCGATTGGACGTTTCTGGGCGGCTCGATCGCCAATTGGTCCTTCCTGTGCTTCGTGGCGATCGCCCTCGTCTTATCGGCCCTGGCCTGGCGGCAGTTTCGCCAGGCGCCCGACACCGCCTCACAGGCCTGACGGAAACGTCTCCGCAGGCTCCTCCTGCGCCAGCCAATCGGGCTCGAGCTCCAGGGGCTCCAAGGCCCGCGTCGAGTCGATATGGACCATGGCGTCAAATTGCGCGGGCAAATGGGCGTGCAGATAGTGGCTGGCGCGCTCGGTTTGAGGTTGGTAGATCACCCCAATCGCCCGTTGCAGTCGGTGATGGGCCAGCACCGTCAACAGCGCCTCGTTGTTCCGCAGGGCCAACCAGAAATGGGGATGCCCCGTGTGATGGAACAGGGCCTCATGGCTGCCTGGCAGTCCATTGCGCACCCGGCGCTTTTGGGCGCGGGCATCCCAAGCCGGTGCGGCCGTGACCGTGCCGTGGTAAGTGGAAAAGCCCATGAGCCGCACCGCGTCGCCCCAGTGCTCACGCGCGAGCTGGCCCACATTCCATTCGCCCTGTTGATGCAGGGAGGTCGCGCGGGCATCGCCCAGGTGCGAGTTGTGGGCCCACACCACGAGCCGCGGCGGTGCACCGGTTTCGCTGGCCAGGTGGTGCTCGAGTGCCTGCAGGGTCTCGAGCATGTGCCGGTCACGCAGATTCCATGACGACACCTGTCGGTAGAACATGGTGCGGTAGTACGCCTCGGCGTTGCGCACCAGGCGCGCGTTCTGCATGGCGTTGAAGGCCTCCTCGCGAGCGGAGCCGCCGGCCTGGGTGAGGCTGGCACGACGTGCCACCATCTCGCGCAGTTGGGCCACCACCTCGTCTTCGCAGTGCGGCTGCAAGCCCAAGCTGCTGGCGTAGCCGTAGGCATGGCTGTCCTTGGCAAAGTGATCGAAGCAGGCATAGCGCGCGCGGGCGCGGCGTGCGGCGTCGGGATCGGCGTCTTCCAGATACGCCAGTACCGACTCCATCGAGGCGTACAGGCTGTACAGGTCCATGCCGTAGAAGCCCGTGCCTTGGCGGTGGGGCCGGGTGGCATTGTGCTGGCGCAGCCACTGCACAAACTCGCGCACCACGGTGTTGCGCCACATCCAGGTGGGAAAGCGCCGAAAGCCCGCCAAGGCGTCGTCGGCATCGGCATCGTGATCCCCGCCACGCACGTAGCGGTTCACGCGCCAGGCATCGGGCCAATCGCCTTCGATCACGACCGCACCAAAGCCATGTTCGACGATGAGGCGGCGGGTGAGGGTGGCGCGCAGCGCGTAGAACTCGTGGGTGCCATGGGTGGCCTCGCCGAGCATCACGATCCGCCCCTGGGCCAGAACGTGTAGCAAGGCGTCTTCGTCGGCCGGGTGCTCGAGTGGCTGAATGTGGGGGGTCAGGGCGTGCGCCAACGAGGCTTCATCGTGCGCGGGTGGGGCCAGGATCGAGGGCATGGGGCGACCCGGTCTCAGGCGGTGGCGTCATCGCGCGAGGCTTGGAGCAGATTGCAGACCTCGTGGTCGGTGCACTGCGGGAAGCGCTGGTAACAGGGGCTGACCGCGTAGAAGGGCTCAGGCACCGCGCCCACCACCAGATGGTCCACCCAGGGCGCCAGACGCCGCGCCGCCGAGGCCGAGGCCACAGGGGCTGCGGCGACCAGCAGCGCCGGTTGCTGGCGTCGGATCGCGCGTACGGCCGCTTCCATCGTGGCGCCCGTGGCCAAGCCGTCATCGACCACGATCACGGTCTTGGCGCGCAGATCAGGCGCCGCGCGCGTGCCGCGATAGGCTTGCTCGCGCCGCGCCAGCTCGCGGGTCTCTCGGTGGATCACGTCCTGCAGGCGCAGGCGTTCCTCTGGGTTGCCCGGGGTGATATCCATCACCTGGATATCGCCGCTGGCAATCGCGCCAGCGGCGTATTCAGGGTGGCCGGGCATGCCGATCTTGCGGACCAGGAAGACATCCAGCGGCGCGTTCAGGGCCTGGGCGACCTCGAAGGCCACCGGGACGCCGCCGCGGGGCAAGGCCAGCACCAGCAGGTTGGGGCTGTCCCTGAGAAAGGCGAGTTCGGCGGCGAGCAGGTGGCCCGCCTCGCGCCGATCGGCCAGGGGGAGTCGATGTTCAAAGGGCATGGGCGCGTCGATCCAAAGACCGCAGGATGCGCCCCCGGGTGGGCCCGCAGGTGTCGGCGGGCAGGTCGTGCCGCTGCGCGCGGCGTCCGACCTCAGGTCAGCTTCTTGACGAAGACCATGCTGCGACGGTCCCAGCTGTATTTGCGCTTGCGCGCCTCGGGCAGCCAGTCGGGGTCGACCTGGACGAAGCCGCGTTTGAGGAACCAGTGCATGGTGCGGGTGGTCAGCACGAAGATGCTGTCCAGGCCCATGGCGCGAGCCCGCTGCTCGACGCGTTTGAGGATCTTCTCGCCATCGCCCTGGCCCTGGTTCTGGGGCGAGACGGTCAGAGCCGCCATTTCGGCGGTGCGGGCCTCGGGGTAGGGATAGAGGGCGGCGCAGGCGAAGATCACGCCGTCGTGTTCGATCAGGCTGTAGTTGGCGATGTCGCGCTCGATCTCGGTGCGGTCTCGCTTGACCAGGGTGCCATCACGCTCGAAAGGCTCGATCAGTTGCAGGATGCCGCCCACATCGTCGGGCGTCGCCTCACGCAGTTCTTCGAGTTTCTCGTCGATCACCATGGTGCCGATGCCATCGTGCACATAGATCTCGAGCAAGAGCGCGCCATCCACCGCAAACGGGATGATGTGACTGCGTTCTACACCTGCCTTGCAGGCCTTGACGCAGTGCTGCAGATAAAAAGCGATGTCGGTGGGCTGCTGCGGGCTGGCCGCTTGCGCCAGCATCTGTTCGGCGGTGGCCAAGGGCAGCTCGGTGTCGATCGGGTTGTCTTCGGATTCGGGCTCGCCGGGGCGCACCCGAATACCCGGAACCTCCGAGACAAAAATCAGCTTGTCAGCCTGCAGCGCGATGGCCACGCTGGTGGCGACTTCTTCCATGGTGAGGTTGAAGGCCTCCCCGGTCGGCGAGAAGCCAAACGGCGACAGCAACACCATCGATCCCATGTCCAGGGTGCGACTGATACCGGCCACATCGACCTTGCGCACCAGGCCCGAATGCTGGAAGTCGACCCCGTCGACGATGCCGACCGGGCGGGCGGTGATGAAGTTGCCCGAGATCACCCGCACGGTGGATCCGGCCATGGGCGTGTTGGGCAGGCCCTGGCTGAAGGCGGCCTCGATCTCGTAGCGCAGTTGGCCGGCCGCCTCTTGGGCGCAATCGAGGGCCACGCTGTCGGTGATGCGGATGCCATTGGCGTAGCGGGCCGGATGGCCCTTCAGGCGCAGTTGTTCGTTCACCTGCGGCCGAAAGCCGTGCACCAGCACGATCTTCACGCCCATGCTCTGAATCAGGGCCAGGTCTTGGGCGATCAGGTGCAACTTGCCGGCGGCAATGGCCTCGCCCGCCAGGCCGACCACGAAGGTCTTGCCCCGGTGCATGTGGATATAGGGCGCCACCGAGCGGAACCAGGGCACGAAGGTGAAGTTGAAGACGGCGGACATGGGCGTGAGGGCTGCGTGGGGGAAAGTGTACGGGAAGGGCCGGCCTGGCCTGGGTCCGCACGATAATCCGAGGCTTTTGTCCTGCCCGCTTTGTCCCTTCCACGCATCACTTTCCCCGAGTCCCTGCCGGTCTCCGCCCGGCGCGAGGAAATCATGGCGGCGATCGCGGCCCACCCCGTGGTCATCGTCTGCGGCGAGACGGGTTCGGGCAAGACCACCCAATTGCCCAAGATCGCCCTGGCCCTGGGGCGCGGTCGTCTGAACGCAGGCCCCGGGCGCGTCGGCAAGCTGATTGGCCACACCCAGCCCCGACGCATCGCGGCCTCCAGCGTGGCCAAGCGCATCGCCGAGGAACTGGACACGCCCCTGGGCGAGGTGGTGGGCTACAAGGTGCGCTTTCAGGACCGTCTCTCGCGCGAGGCCTCGGTCAAGCTCATGACCGATGGCATCTTGTTGGCGGAGACCCAGACCGATCCGCTGCTCTCGGCCTATGACACCCTGATCATCGACGAGGCGCACGAACGCAGCCTGAACATCGACTTCCTTCTGGGCTACCTGCGGCAGATCCTGCCTCGGCGGCCTGACCTGAAGGTGATCGTGACTTCGGCCACCATCGATGCCGAGCGCTTTGCGAAGCACTTCGCCACGCCAGCAGCCGGCCCCGGCCAAAAGCCGGTGCCGGCCCCGGTGATCTATGTCTCGGGCCGCACCTTCCCGGTCGAACAGCGCTGGCGGCCTTTCGAGGACAGCCGCGATTACGGCCTGAACGAGGCGATTGCCGACGGGGTGGACGAACTCTGGGGCGGCGCGGGCGCCCGTATGGGCGGCGACATCCTGGTCTTCCTGCCGGGCGAGCGCGAGATCCGTGAGGCGGCTGACCACCTGCGGGGCCACCTGGCCCACAACCCGATCCTGCGCGGCGCCGAGGTGCTGCCGCTGTTTGCCCGCCTGTCCCAGGCCGAACAAGACCGCATCTTCGAGTCGCACGGCGGGCGCCGCATCGTGCTGGCCACCAACGTGGCCGAGACCTCGCTCACGGTGCCGGGCATCCGCTATGTGATTGACTCCGGCACCGCGCGTGTGAAGCGATACAGCTTTCGCAGCAAGGTCGAACAGCTGCTGGTCGAACCAATCAGCCAGGCCGCTGCCAACCAGCGCGCGGGGCGCTGCGGGCGTGTGGCGGATGGCATCTGCATCCGTCTGTACGACGAGAAAGATTTCGCGGGCCGTCCGCGCTTTACCGACCCCGAAATCCTGCGCTCGTCGCTGGCGGGCGTGATCCTGCGCATGAAGGCGTTGCGCCTGGGGGCGGTGGAGGAATTTCCTTTTCTGGAGGCGCCGCAGCGACGCGCCATCACCGACGGCTACCAACTTCTGGGCGAGTTGGGGGCGGTGGACGAGGCCAACGAGCTGACGGACATCGGCCGCGAACTGGCTCGCTTGCCCCTGGATCCGCGGGTGGGCCGCATGATCCTGGAAGCGCGTGGGCGCGGGGCTCTGGAGGAGGTGCTGGTGGTGGCCTCCGCGCTGTCGGTGCAAGACGTGCGCGATCGCCCGATGGAGGCCCAGACCCAGGCCGACCAGCAGCATGCGAAGTTTGACGACGAGAAGAGCGAGTTCTCCGGCTACCTGACCCTGTGGCAGTGGCTACACGACGCGCGCGGGGGCAAGGCCCCGGCGAATCCTGGCGCTGCGGGCGTGGGGGATACCCACAAGCTGTCCAACCGCCAGTACGAGCAGCTGCTACGCCAGAACTTCATCAACATCCGCCGGGTGCGCGAATGGCGCGACATCCACAGCCAGCTGCTCACGGTGGTGACCGAGCACAAGTGGCAAGTGAACGCGCAGCCCGCGTCGTACGAGGCCCTGCACAAGTCCATGCTGGCGGGACTTCTGGGCAACATCGGCTGGAAGCTGGAGGAATCGCCGTCGAACAATCCCGCCACAGGTGCACGTGCGGGTGCGGGCGGGACCGCGTCCTCGGAGTACCTGGGCGCGCGCGGCATCAAGTTTCACCGTCACCCCGGCGCTCACCTGAAAAAGCGCCCAGGCCGCTGGATCGTCTGCGCCGAGTTGGTGGAGACCACGCGCCTGTTCGGGCGCGGCATCGCCAACATCGACCCGCAGTGGGTGGAGGAGGTCGCGGGCCACCTGCTGAAAAAGCAGCTGCTCGATCCGCATTGGGAGAAAAAACAGGCCGAGGTGGTGGCCCTGGAGCGGGCGACGCTGTACGGCTTGGTGATTTACAGCGGGCGGCGCGTGTCCTTCGCCCGGGTCGATCAGGCGGGTGCGCGCGAGATCTTCCTCCGAGAAGGCCTGGTCGAGGGGCAGTGGGAGACGACCTTGCCGTTCCTGGCGGCAAACCGCAAGCTGATACGCCAGGTGCAGGACATGGAACACAAGTCGCGCCGGCAAGACGTGCTGGTGGACGACGAACTGATCTTCGCCTTCTACGACCAGCAGCTGCCCGCCGACGTGTACAGCGGTGCCACCTTCGAGGGTTGGTACCGCACCGAGAGCCGCAAGAACCCGAATTTGCTCAAGCTCACGCGCGAAGAATTGATGCGGCATGAGGCCGCGGGCATCACGACCGAGGCCTTCCCGCGTACGGTACGTCTGGGCGGGGTGGACTGCGTCACCAGCTTTCTGCATGAACCTGGTGATGCGCGCGACGGCCTGACGGTGACCGTGCCGCTGTTTGTGCTCAATCAGGTGAATGAGGAGCGCTGCGAGTGGCTGGTGCCGGGCATGCTGCGTGACAAGATCCAGGCGCTCCTGAAAAGCCTGCCGCAAAAACCGCGTTCGCGCTTTGTGCCGCTGCCGGAATCGGCGGCGCGTTTGGCTGGCGAGATGACGGCGCCCGAGGCCTGGGCGAACGGGTCACTGACCGATGCCCTGCTCAAACGCGTGCGCGATGCCACCAGCCTGGATGTCAAGCGCACCGATTTCAAGTTGGACATGGTGCCGGCGCACTTGTTCATGAACCTGCGCGTGGTCGATGAACACGGTCGACAGCTGGGGATGGGGCGCAACCTGGGCGCGCTCAAGTCCGATCTGGGCGCTCAGGCGCGTGGCGCCTTCCAGGCGCTGGCCTCGCTCAAGGCGCCGGCTGCGCCGCCCACGCGCGAGCCGGTGGCGGTGCCGGCTCCACAAGTGGGTACGGCAGTTCGCAAAGCCCCGACCGCCGCTGCGCCTGCGCCGTCCTCGCCCTCGGTGGAGGCGGGTCGTCGCTACACCGCCTGGGACTTTGGCGAGCTGCCCGAGCTGATGGAGATCCGCCAGGGCGGCACCAGCTTGATTGGCTTTCCGGCGCTGGTGGATCTGGGCGACGCGGTGACGCTGGAGGTGTTCGATGAGCCGCAGGTCGCCGCCGCGCGCCATCGCGCGGGTCTGCGGCGCCTATTTGCCCTCCAGATCCGCGATGCCCTCAAGTACCTCGAGAAAAACATCCCGGATCTTCAGAAGATGGCGGTGGCCTTCATGGCTTTGGGATCGGCCGAAGAATTGCGCGCGCAGATCATTGACGTGGCCCTGGATCGCGCCTTCCTGCTCGATCCCTTGCCCGGGGACGCTGCGGCCTTCAAGCAGCGGATCGAGGAAGGACGTGGCCGTCTCACGCTGATCGCCAATGAAGTGGCCCGCCTGGCTGCGACCATCCTGGCCGAATACGCCACTGCCCTGCGCAAGATCAAGGACACCCGCCAAGCGCCCGAGGCCACGCAGGACGCGACGCAGCAACTGCAGCGGCTGGTGGGCAAGCGTTTCTTGGCGGAGACCCCGTGGCTGGCCTTGCAGCATTACGCGCGCTATCTCAAGGCCGTGCCCCTGCGCCTGGACAAGCTGCGGGCTGACCCGGCGCGGGATGCGCAGCGCCTGGCCGAACTCAAGCCGCAGGAGCAGCGTTACTGGCGGCTGGTGGCCGAGCGCAAGGGCGCGGTCGATGCGCGCATGCTCGAATTTCGTTGGCTGCTGGAGGAATTGCGCGTGAGCCTGTTCGCCCAGGAATTGCGCACGCCCCAGCCGGTGAGTATCAAGCGCCTGGACAAGGTCTGGGCGCAGCTGCTGCAGTGAGCGGCCCCGGGCGCCTGCCCTAGACTTGTACCCATGACCGTACGTACTTTGCTCAAAATGGGCGACTCGCGCTTGCTGCAGCAGGCGCGGCCCGTGACCGAATTTGATACGCCGGCTTTGCACCAGCTGATTGCCGATATGCAGGACACCATGGCCGCTGCCAACGGCGCCGGTCTGGCCGCCCCGCAGATCGGGGTCGACCTGCAAGTGGTGATCTTCGGCACCGACGCGCCCAATCCGCGCTACCCGGATGCGCCCATCGTGCCGCGCACCGTGTTGATCAACCCGGTGATTACGCCGGTGGGCGACGAAGAGGAAGAGGGCTGGGAGGGCTGCCTGTCGGTGCCGGGCTTGCGGGGCGTGGTGCCGCGTCATCGGCGTATCCGCAATCAGGGGCGCAACCCGCAGGGGCACCCGATCGATCGCGAAGTGGAGGGCTTTCACGCCCGGGTGGTGCAGCACGAATGCGACCACCTGCAGGGTGTGCTTTATCCGATGCGTGTACGTGATTTCACACAGTTCGGATTCACCGAGGTGCTGTTTCCTGGGCTGGACGCGGCGGACGACGACTAAGGGCGCGTGCGCCGCGTCGGCTAGGGTCAGTCCTGGGAGTTTTGCGAGGGCTCATGCAGGTGGGCCGGCAGATCGAAACTGGGCGGCGCCTGAAACACGTCTAGCCCGGCCTGGCTGATATGCAGGGCCCCGTGCGGGAGGTCGATCAGGGGATCGACGCTGCCCCATCCCTCTGCCATCGTACGCAGCTCGGTTTCCCGCTGCGCTATCAGGAGCGTCGTGACCCCCTCCCGGATTTGGGCGTCGGTTCTTTCGGTTGGCAGGTCCAGCGCGGTGCGAATGGATTGCAGGGTCTCGGCGGTCCACAGTGCATCCAGATGCCTGCGGAATCCTTGGGCGTTGTGCGCGATTCGGATGCGGATGTTTTGGTCGGATCCGGTGCGCTCGATGAACTCTGATCGTGCATTCATGAAGTCCTCCTGCGCGCTTTCCGATTCAGACTGACCGATGACCATGAATCCGACGCCTGTGGCGTTGGAGAAAATCACCCCGATCTCAGTATCGAGATCGGAAGCGAAGACGCCCCTCTCGGCCTCCGTGGAGATAGCGATCATCCCGTTGTTGTCGGTGAATACAGCTTCTTCATAAAGCCGTGTGCCGACAGCCGACTCGGCGTCCGTCTGCGCAGCGCTGCCTGCAGTGGCTGCGGGGATGCCGGCGTACACGCTGACGTACTGGCCATGTGCGAGCGTCAAGGCATCATCCGACTCGTGGTCCGATTCGACCTCTGCGAAAGCCTGAGCCTCGGTCGTCTGTGCGGGTGTGGATCCGGTGGAGGCGGCGGGCTGTGAAGGCTGTCTCGCAGTGGCTTGGATGTCGGTTGGCGACTCGGTTTGGGGTGTGGCTGGAAGCGCTCCTTGATCTGGGGCCGGTCTCGGTGTCCGTGGCACTTCTCGCCCCGCGATCGCATGCCGGGCCTGCTTGGCATCTCGCTGCCCAGATTCAGTGTCACCTTCGAGGGGAGAGAGAGACGCTTCCTCGCGCTTGCGCTTGCGGCTTGCGAGGGGCTCTGTGGGGTGTGCGATGTCCGCGTTGCGATCGCGTAAAGCGGGCGCGACCTGAGCCGTACGTGCGAGCGACGCCGCGCCGCTGGCGATGGGGTGGGCGGGAGCCGTCTGGACCCGGGTCATCGGTCTGGGGGGTGTCGGGGGCAGCGGGCCCCTGGTCGAGATCGGCGCTGTGCCAGGGATGCTGCGAGTGCAAGAGGAACTGGAGACGGGGTTCATGTTGGATCCTTGTCAATCGAGGGCGTCTGGCACTTGGGCGTAGGGCTCGGATTCGAACAGGTCGATTCCGTCGTGGCTGATATGAATGGCCTCGTGTGGAATCTCGAAGATCGTGGGCTCGGCGCCCCATATCGATGCCAAAGCGCTCAATCGGTCTCGCCAGCGGCCCGCGTCCTGGGTGATGGCTGCTTCGATCACTGCTGCCTCGTCCAGGCTCGCTGCAAGCCCCAGCCGCGTCCGCGTGGATTCGACGCCCGCCTCTCGGATCTTTTCGGTCAGTTCCTCGCGGTAGCCACGCGGGCTGTAACCGAGTTGGAGACGGATTCCTTGGGACGATCCATTGGCCGTCATGAACTGGGCAAGCCCCTGGGGAAGCTGAGTGTCGAGCTGGTCAATGTGCTCTTGCCGAATCGCCAGCAGTCCGACCGCCTGCTGGCTCGAAAAGACCCAGACGATGCCGCTGCCGATGCAGTCGGCATAGACGCCATGATTCGGATCCGTCGAGAGGGCGAGGGTCTCGTTGTTCTCCGTGTAGACCGCATGTTCATAGAGCAGGGTGGGCGCCCCGGTGTCGGCGGATGCATCTTCGCCGGCATAGATGCTCACGAGCTCACCGTGAAGCAGATCCGTGTTTTCCGATAGGTCGCCATCGGAGTCGAGGGTGGGTGCAGTGCTGAGGGCGGTTGACGAGAGCGCCTGGCGGGTCGGGCGGTCGGGTGTCGAGAGGTCGACCCCGGAGCTTGTGGTGGGGGCCTCGGGCGTCCTCACAGAGGCCTGGGGGGGCGGTGAGTCTGGCCCCACACCCTCTCCGGCGGCATACCCGGGTGCCGGTGTCTCGCGCCTCAGACTGAGTGCGTGGCGAGACTGCTTGGATTTTTGCTCGCGCACCACGCTGTAGGGGTCGGGCGGAAGGGAGGCATCCTCCTCCCGCTTGCGCTTTCGGCTGGCCCGGACGTCATCGGTCTGCGTAACGAAGGCCTTGCGATCG
>JACCDJ010932921.1_pt1 | contig 16900 bp, 28 predicted proteins | sample 7444481 | NCBI WGS metagenome assembly JACCDJ01 (sample SAMN15323435, study PRJNA562643) | freshwater metagenome | isolation source: river surface water | place: USA:Blue River Watershed | collected 2017-08-15 | reverse complement strand
TTTCTTTAGTGCAGTTAAAATCAGCTGCGGGTGCCATATGACCCTTGTCCCACACATTATTTTCATAATCTTTATTGTCTGATGTTTTTACAGAATCGTTAGTATAAAAATCCATTCCGGTTCTTGGTGCAGTACCTGTTGGACATTGAACCGTGTAATTAACTTTAAGAGGTTGTTCGAGAATCTGAGAATACTCAACCTGATAAATGTCCGTTTTGATAGTTACAACGTTTTTCTTAATTGTCTGTGAAAAAGACGATACGGTCAGAAGTATCGACAGTAAAATAAATGTGAATTTTTTCATTTTTGTTTTAAAAATAAATACATTACATACTATATTTGTGTCATGAATAAGATTTTGACAATACTTTTGCTTTTTGTGTTCACTAATTTGAAATCTCAATCATTTACGGTTGGTATTTTCGAAGATGGTAGTGTGTTAGCTGCAAGTGACAACGTAAACACAACAACTGAATATTCGTTAGTTGGTTACTATGTCGGTGCTCAAGTTTCATCACAATGGGTCAGTCCTGTGGTTTACACATCACCAAATCCATATTTAAATCGTTTAGGTGTTAATATTGGAATCTTACAAAACGGAATTAACGTAGGTGTTGGAGGTAAGTTAAGAGTTTTACCAACATCAGAATGGGAAATAAAACCTGAACTTATTCTGCGTGTACATCCAATAAAACTATTGAGACAAAAAAATCGTAGTATTGATATTTCACTTATGTATAGTATTGCAGATACAAAAAGTATGGGTATAGGTATATCACTACCGTTCCGTTTCTTCGCTATGTAGTATTTATAATGTATGAGTGAAGAGTTTCAAGATTATTTTACCGAAGTTGAAAATTCAATTTCTGAATGTACTGGTGGACGTGAGAAATATGCACTCAAACTAGCCCACAAACACTATTTTAGAATTAAGACAGGATTTTATGAAGATGAAAGTCCTAAGAGCGTTTCCCAAGATATTTGCATGTCAATTAATGAAATGGTAAAAGACGGTAAAGTAATTTGTAATGTTTGTGATTGGGAATGGAAATTATCTGAGGGTGGTGATGACCCATATACTTGTCATAAGTGTGGTTACAAAAAAAATCAGTTGAATGAGTCTCTATTAAATGAAAGAAGTGTGACTGATTTACCCGTTAGAACTATAATCAAAGAAATGGTTAACCTTATAAAAAAAGAACAAAGAGATACTTTTTTTATGCCAGAAGACACTACAGGTGAAATGAATTATGACTTTGATGGGTTGCCATTATTCACCATTGAGTTTGATGTACAGTGGGACTCAACAATAGATAGTGATTATATTTTAGATGGTCGAACGGTAGATGAAGGTGATACTATCGACGTTACTTTAATTATTAACCCTTCAGTTTACCCCAAAAATTTATATAGTATTATCGGTGATTTAAATGATTTAATAAGACATGAAATTGAACACGTTTATCAAGATGCTGGATACAGAGATTCAGAAGAAATCAGAATGGATGACACACAGGCACCAACAGACAAAGATTACTACAAACAGCCACACGAGATTCCTGCGGAAATCAAAGGATTTAGAAGACTTGTTAAGTTAAGAAAAGAAAAACCTGAAAAGGTTATAAAAGATTGGTTTGTTAGGAGTAAAAAAATTCATGAGCTATCTGATGAAGATATCGATGAATTGACACAATTTCTTTCTCAAAAATATTACGACTATTATGGAAGAAAAGCTTAACCTTCTTATTAAAAAAATGATTTACATATTTCAATCCAAATACAAATATGAAAATACGGATTGGAAATATAAATTGTCAAAACAACAATATTATCTCACAAACAAAGCTAAATCCGCATATTTCGAATTAACATTTACAAAAAACGGTTTAGATGCCGATATGTTTGACGAAATGGACGAGGTAAAAAATATTGCAAATAATTGTTTTGAAATATTTTCAGGTTTTTATATTACGGATGACCTGAAATTGGCTGAGAATACTGAAATAGGTGACGATTTAATTGCGTATTTGATTGAACTTAACATTAATAATGTTAACGATAGTGCGATGTTTAAGTTAGCATTTGATTATAATTTTTACACAAATTAATTTGTTTATTAAATCTTTGTAAAAATTCAACATTCGTGTTGTTTTTTTGAACTTTTTTTCTATTTATTGGTAAGGAAAAAAATCCCCTATTTTTATGGAAAATGTTAATGATAATAAGGTAGTTATCACGAACATTGTTAGGTCTCTATTTCATGGAGAAGATGAACCAATCTTTGACGCAACTATGTGGTACGATTGGGAAATCTTTGATGACGAAGAACACGACAATTTGTATGTGAAAACTGAACCGACGATGGAATAGTGAGTAAAATTTGTTATATTTGTAACAAATAAGGGGAATATTATATGGCATATACTAAAGAACAATTACAAGATTTACATGAAATTGAGTTAAAGAGTATTTGTAAAAAACTCAAAATTGTTTGTTCAGGCAAAAAGAATCAAATTATCAAAAGGATAATTGATGAATCAACACCAAATGATTATAAGCCCGTTGTTGTAAATTATCCACTTTCTGTGGCACCTTTAGGAAAAAAATGGGTAGGTGTTGCATTGGATGATATTGAAAAAAGTGTAAAGATGGGTAAGATTGTTGAACAAGGGAAATCTAATTTCTTATTCTACTCAATGAAAGTCAGATACTACGAGGTAAATCGTGATGTTGAAATTTAGACGTTTTCGTGTGACTCGAGCTTTTTAGCCATCATTCTCAAAACGGTCTTGATACTACTTCCAAATATTGTAAGACCTACGGATGTTGCCAAAGCTTTAAGTGCGACTTCAGACGTGGACTCTGAACCAATATCAAAAACTATTTTACTTAAGTATGGTATTATGTGTGTAAGTGCGGTGTATGCTAAAATGTCCACCATACTAAAAGAAATACCACTAATTTTATTTAATATTTTTGAAAGTTTAGAAGACATTGTCTCAATTCTATCAGTGGCCGACTCTAACTCAACATCTAAACCATCCTCATTTAATTTATTAACAATTTCATTAGTCTGTGTTTTGTTTTCAAAATAAACTATCGCAATTGCCGCAACCACTAAATTAAGGATTTGTGTTTCATTTAGATTTGGATATTGTCCTCTAAGGAACTCACCAATTACAGGATAAAGTGTACCAACACCCAAACCATACGTTAATAAAAATTTTAAATTAATTCCAAGCTGACTAGAAACTTTATTTATGATTTCTTTTCCTGTTTCTGAGATATTAGAAATTTTACCAGATAATTCATTGAAAATGTTTTCAGTGATTATCATTTTTCTTTGGGATTCGGTTATTAAAATTTCCATATTGTATAAATATATCTTAAATAGTATTTATAATAAAAAGTAAAAATGCTGAACCCTAAATTAAAAAAAGGAGATAGAGTTGTATTAATTTACTTGGATGACCCTTATTCTCACATACCTGTAGGTACTAAAGGTACTGTGGAAGAAGTACAGACTATACCTTTTCCTGGTAAAGCAGATTACAATTACAGGATGATTTGGGATAATGGTTCTAGATTGGCATTAGAACCTGATACCGATACTTGGATTTTAGAAACCAATTCTAATTTTTAGTCTGTAATATAATCGACTAAAAAAATAGGGTTTTGTTCACCAAAATGTCCACCTAAGATATTGTATTGGTAATATTCGAGAGCATCCTCCTCAGACATATCTTCCATAAGTTTTTTAATAATTGAATTTACAGAGTATAACAATCTTGGTCCACAACCAAATTCTTCTGTAATTCCAATAATACAGTCCTCAAACCCATCCAATATAATGGCACCTTCAGCCATCGTGTCAATAAAATCTCTTGTAATTTCCATAAGTTAATAATAACAACAAATTATTTCACTATCAAACACTATTTATAAGAAAAATTAACACAATGAGAGGTTATTCAATTATATCTGATGAGGAAAGACAATCAATCATCAAACAACACGAATCTGTGTATGATGGCTATGCTGTCGGTAATGTTAACACTAATATGTACCCATTAACTGTTGGTGATTATGCAACCGATAAAGGTGGAATTACAGTTAACAATAAAGGTGAAGTATCCACCTATAAGAATCATTTAGTGAATGAATCAAATGACAAAGATGTCAATAGATTTTCACCAATGACTTATGTTAAAAAAATATTGGACGGTAAAATGACCATTGAGGATGTGGTTAAAGAAACGGGTATTCCTTTTACTGTGTTATCTAAAATTGCAAAAAAAATATCAGGTAAAGCATTAGAAGTTAACGAATATGCATCTGCCGATACAAATTACGATGAAGTAGACCCAGCATATGACTTTAAGAGTGGTGGACCTGAGGAGTTTGAACCTGATTATGAGACAGACCCTATGGATACTGATATTCAAGCGATTCAAAATATGTTCGATTTCCAATCACAACACGATAGTGACCCTGATGCCAGAGAAATGGTTAAAAATTCAGAAAATGCTATGAACCAAGAGTTTTCTGGTAAGGAAAAATATGGTGATGAAACAAACGCATATGACTTTGAATCTGATGGTCCTGCGGATGCGTACGAATCAGTAATTGAAGAAAGTATGTGTAATGAATGTGGTATGTCAGAATCTCTTTGCGAGTGTTGGATGAATGAAGAAGTTGATGAAGAAATTAAAGAATCATTCAAAGAACAAAAAGAAAAGATAACAGAAATGTTTAACAGATTTAAAAAGTATAATTAATAATGAAATCAACAAATATTAAAAAAATAATTAGAGAACAATCCGAGTCATCTTCTTTTGTGACTTTGGCTTCCTATTTGTTACATTCTCAAACACAGGTTCATGTGTTTCACCTACAGACCGATTCATATGCTGAGCACAAAGCATTACAAGATTACTATGAGGCGATTGATGGTTTAATGGATTCATTAATTGAGGCTTATCAAGGAATGAATGGTATTGTTGAAGAATATAAGAGCTTTCCAATCAAAAAATACGGAGGAAAAGAAATGATTATCTCGTATTTTGAAAACTTAAAAAAAATAATTGATTCTAATCGAGAATCTGCTGATGGTTCACATCTACAAAACATAATAGATGAAATAGTTGAACTGATAGCATCTACACTATACAAGATAAAATTCTTAAAATAAAAAAACCCCTCACATCGAGGGGTTTTTTGTTAGTACTTTCTTTTAAGGAACTTTGGAGCCTCTTTATCTTTTGGTGAAATAATTAAATCATTTTCATCCTCAAACGGAATATACATTTGAATAATGTCCAAAAGAGTTTGTTTACTATCACCCACATGTCTTAAAATTGGGTCTGAGTAATTCACACTACCTTCATTTTGTTTGTTGTAGTAGTTACCACATTTGTATGTAAAAATTGTGTCATCTTCTAACGAGAGAAATCCGTGAGCAAAATAAGGAGGGACAAATAACGACATTTTATTTTTATCGTTCAATTCAAAGTATTCGAATTTACCATAAGTGTCTGACTTTTCTCTTAAGTCCACTATAAAATCAACAACACTTCCTTTGACTACACGTACTAATTTTGTCTGACCAAAGTCACCAGTTTGGTAATGTAGACCTCTGAATACATTTTTTTTAGATATTGATAAATTATCTTGTACAAAATATGTCGTATAAATTGTACCATCGTCTTTCATAGCAATTTCAGATTCAATATCAAATAGTAATGATTTTTTGGTGTAATTTAACTCATTATATGTTTCCATAAAGATTCCACGTTCGTCAGAAAAGACATCTTCGTGAATCAAATAAACATTATCGAAAGAGGTGGATTGTATTTTCATTTTTAATTTTTTTATATCAATTATGTCTTTTAGTAATTTTTTTGATATTTCTGTTTATAAAGAATAAACATTTTCAACAAAATTTAAAATGGAAGTAATAGAAATAATTTCTCATTTTATCAATCGTGATAATAATATGTTATCGGTAGAATTCAGATTGAACACTGATTTACCTTCTGAGGTTAGAAGTGATGTAATCGAATATGAACACATTGTTGACTTCGGGTTTGACAGTATTGAACAAGATGTTTTGGATATCGAATATGAAGACGATGAAGATGAGGATATATGGTTAGACGATATGAATGATGAGTATATGGATGAAGATACTCTAATTCAATTTCTAAACGAATATTATGTAGTTTTTCCTGAAAAATTACCGGAAGCAGAATCGGAATAAAGATATTTATAGATATGTCGGATATTCAGTCTCTCATATCTAATCTACTCGGTAAAATCTTTCTAAAAAAACCTGTTTTTTTTGGAATGGACTCCTATGATATTACGATAGTTGTTGGTCCGTCTATGAAGGTTTATGCTATTCATGCAAAACCAAAAAAATTAAAAGATGAGTTTCCGTTTGATGAGAAAAAAATCATTGATTTGGACCAATTAAAAACGTGGGCATCTGATAATGGTTACACAATCAGTTTTAAAACTGATTTACCTCAAATAGCCCGTAGACTTTCCTCCACCCTTGGCGACGTTATGGTGGAGGGTGACCATAGTAGACAAAAAAGTTTAAAATGTATTGTTATGGAAGAATTGGAAAGTTCCAATTTACCTGAGAATATAAAAGAGTGGGCAAGACAGAATCCTGAAAAATTTATAAAGAATATTGAACTCATACAGGAGATGTTAAAAAAATAAAAGGGTCTTTCGACCCTTTTTTTATGGACCCACTTTGTGGAAATGGTACCTGACTTGATACTTTGGACCTTCAGCTTTAAAAGGGTATTGTCTAATCCAAGCTGAAAAATCATCCATACCGACCATGGTTAATTCAAATACTCGTGTGACTGAACTGGTATACATAAAATGTATTTGATAAACATCCCACTCACGACTCAAGACATCTTGCATTACCATTGAGTTTGTTTGATTCAACCATGGGTTACCAAATACCGTTTGGTCCTTGTTCCACATAAACGTACGTCCACTGTTAGTAATCTTAAATCGTGTAGTTCCAACAATGAAAGAATCCAATGGTGTGATTGGCATATAAAGAGAGAATGTGTCAGTATACCAAACAGTATCTTTTCTAATACCAGTGACTTGGTCTTCTATTAGTACTTGAACATGGTCAATAATATATTCACCATCGATATTAGGGTAACTTGGTTCCTCGTATCTTTCACAAGAAATTAGTAAAAGACTAAAAAGAGAAATTACCCCAAGCTTCATCAAATTGTTTATTTTTTTCATCGTTAGATAGTGTAAACAGGTTTTTAAGGACTTGAAATCCAACAGGTTTGAGTTGAGGTTCAGGATAAGCACTCTTATCTGAGGTGTAATACAAATTCAAAGAATCGAATTGTTCCATATCCTCAACAATAAGTTGTTTTTTAGTACCCACAACTTCTACTTTATCACCTACGTTGTATTTCATATGACAAATATAGTGTTTATTTTTTGCCCATACAAACTATTTATAAGAAATTATCACCTATGGGTCTATTAGAAGAAAATATTTCACGAATTAAAGAAGTGATGGGTATTGATGAAGGACCTAACAGTTCGGCATATAAAGGTTTAGATGGTTATGACGATAGTTGTGATTGTTATCCTGATGATGAAGATGTTAATGAAGGTGAAATTGATGAACAAGAAGAGGGTGGTGGAGAATCTGCACCTTCATCCCCGACAATGAATAAATGGGAGTCGGGAGTACAAAGAGGTAAGGGTAATCCTATTGAAACTGGTTCGAAATGGGAGTCAGGTGTTGAACGAGGTAAAGGTAATCCGATATGGTAAATAAATTAAAATTAAACGAGCAAGTAAAAACCATGAATAGACTTATGGTTTATGGTTCTGTTATGTCCGAACAGAAACCAGATAATTTAATGCCGTTCCAACCAGATGCTCCCCAATACCGTAAAAAAGATGGGACTCTTGATACCGAGAAGTATCAAAAGGATATGTCGTCAGTTTATGAGTTTGTCGATGAATATAAACATGGACTTATAGATATTGCAGCGATAGGTGCACTTTTTATACCTGTGGTGGGACCTGCATTATCATTAGGATTAGAGTTAGCAAATTCAAGTTTATACTTTTCTGAGGATGACCCATACATGGGTGGGTTCGCTTTGGCATTTGCTTTGATTCCTGGTGGTGAAATGATTGCTAAAATTCCTGCGGTTAAAAAATTAGGAAAAGAAGGATTACAAAAATTACTTAAAAAGGCCAAAATACAAAATGCTAAATTCAGTAAAACTGAATTGGAGGCGTTAGAGCAAATAAACAAAAACAAAAAATGGTTGACATTAACCGCAGCTAAACAAGCGTCAAAGTTAATGGTAGAGTCAACTTTTAAAAAGTTGAGTTTACCTCAAATTGTTAGAGGAATGTACTACCTATCACTTAAACACCCAACTAAGTTCAATATTGCTAAAATGGGTTTAATAATTGGTGGTGTGTGGTATTCATATGAAAAACTTGCAGAAATTTTTGGTATAAAACCAAAAACAACAAAACCACAACCAAATAAAAAACCAAGAAATATTGTTAAAATTTCAAATGATTTTGACAATGTTTGGGATTATAAAATGGATGGTGATAAGTTTTACGCTAAAAAGAAAGGGTCAACACAATGGTTATTAGCAAAAGGTAATTCGGAAGAATCCATCAAGACAAAAGTATTTGGTATTGAAAAAACACCTGAACAGATTAAACTTGAAAATGAGTACAAGGCAAATAAAGAGGTAATTGATAAACAAGCTGCGGTACAATTAACAGGTAATTTAACAGATGAACAAAAAAACATCGAATTCCAAAAGGCTTGGGGTGATTTTAAGTTCGAGTGAAATTAAATAAAATTTGTAATATTTATAACAAAAACCTTCTATGAAGAAAAATTTAATCAATGAAGTTTCAAGAATACAACAGATAATGGGTAAATCCATTATTTCTGAACAAGCTACCGCACTAAAAGTTTTAAAAAATATTTTTACAGATTTTTCGGACGATGCATTAAGAAAAATTTTTAAAACATTTGATAGTGATATTGATAATGCTGTGAACGCTATTAAAAGGGGTGACACGGTTTCGGATGATATTATAGTAAAATTAATAAAGAATTTGGACTTTGAGAGCATATCTAAAATAATATTTGATAATAAATTATTAGGAACTCAATTTGATTCAAATATTGATGAAGCCATTTTATTTTTAAAAAATAATCCAAAAAATTATGATAGTGTTATTGAACAATTTAATAACACGATTGACAAATTAACTTATCTAAGAGGAGCCCCACCTGAATTAGTACAGTCACTTAAAAATGAATTAAAAAATATTATTGACGATGGGGTAAGGGCATCATCAAAGATTACTGACAGTACTTTGTATGATGCGCTCAGAAATATTTTTGACCAAAATATGGAAAGTATTATTGACGGTACTAAATCTATTGATGATGTCTTAAACGAATTTTTACAGGTCAACGGAACTGCTTTATCTAAATTTTATAATCCAAAAGAAATTAAACTTTATATAGACCAGATGATAGGAGCATTGAGACAAGGTCTTGAAAAATCTACTCAAATTGATGCTGTTTATGCTGACTTATCAAAGGTTTGGGATAAGATGACTTTGGTACAAAAAAGAGATTTCGCTAAGAAATCAATTGAGGGTATTACTAAAAAAATACCGTTTGGTTATAAAGATTTGTTTAATGTACAAAAATTAACCGAATACATTATAAAAGGTGCCGATAATGAATTTTCTTTACCATTATTTTGGAAGAGAATTCGTAATATATGGGCGGCCTCAGTTGCGGTCCAAGCTGTACGTATATTATACGATGTTACTAATTTAACGGCACAACAAAAAAAGGGTTATGAATTAACTTGGCAGGATAAGGTAAATGCAATGTTTAAAGGACGTTCTATTGAAGAGTTTGTTTTTGATTTGTTGGTACCACCAGTAAGTTGGTTATCCAACCTTATTTCACTTATTGATAGAGATGCTCAATTTGATGAATTAAAATCTCAATTACCTGTTACAATTCGTGATAACGTATTCAGAAATGAATCTGGTGAGGGTTATTATATTAAACAAGCGGGTGTTGTTTATCCTTTAGAACTTCATAATAACCAATGGGAGGTTCAAATAGATGGGTCATGGTATAAACTATCAGATGTAGAAGGATTTTAAAATGGAAGGTTTGAAAAAAATATTACAAGAACAATTGAGACCTAAACAAGGTGCTCAACCTAGTCGTGGAGGTTCAACACAACCACCAAAAGAACAGGATACCAATATCCAACAGGGTGATAATACGGTACCACAACAACAAACAACACCACCTGTTGTTACAACAAATCAACAACAACCGGTTGTTACTCAACCATCAAAAGATACGTTAAGATATTTTAACGATTTTACATTTTATGACCAAGATGAAAAGGAAGTAAAATTTTCTGATGATGAAAAGAAAATGGTTATGGACTTACTACCTAAATTTAAAAATATTGGTGGTAAGAAATATGATGACGATGATGCCTTTGTAAGAGCTGCAATATTTTGGAAACAAGATGAAAAAAACACCATGATATATTATGTTGATTTCTTAGCAACTCCTGACATTAAATTAGTTGCTGATAATCATAATAGAATTGGATTAGGACTTTCAGTATTATTGGAGCAATCTTACAAACAAAGAATGTATGTAAGAAATTTAGGTAATGGTAACTTCGGATTAACCGCAGATAAACAACCTAAGATGGGTGGAGGAACAGTTCAAAGAGTAGTTTCACAACCTACACAAACAGGTTCAACAACACCAAATCAGACTCAACCAAGACCTGAACAAGAAATGGGTGTCGCACCAAAACCTGAGGCGGTTGTAAAAGTGGCTGAAACACAAGGTACCATACCGGCAATGAAAACCTTGAATGACGAACAAAAAAAAGTAGTACAAAGATATTCTAACGAAGGTTGGGAAACTTCAAAACCTGCGGATGCTGATATGAATATGTATGATACTATTGATTTGAAGGGTATTGAATCAGCATTTGATACTTTTCCAACATTTAAGATGTACAAAATCAAAAGATTGGGTACTACTGGTTTAGAAGCAATTGCATCAGGATTAACATCTCAAGATGTTACAGAAGATAGTTGTAAGACTTATATTAAAACATATCATGACGGTGCAATGGATAGAAAGACTATGAGTGATGGAGCTAGAAAGGCATATGCTGAATTCATCATCGCTTGTAGAGCACAATTCAGAGACGGATGGGGAACAAAAGATGCGGGATTCCTAAATGGAAAGTTAGTAAAAAGTAAGACAAACGTTTATTTGAACGATATTGAGAATAAATTTGTTAATACTGAATATTGTAAGTATAAAATTAACTTCGCAGAGAAATCTGTCGGATGTGGTGCAAACCTTTTAGATATCGAGTAATATGAATAGTACTTTAAAAAATTATATTAAAGAGATTGAACAAAAAAGAGAAAAAATGGTTATTGAAAATTCAATAATCAAAAAGAGATTTACGATGGTTGAATCTTTTGACGGATTATTCTCTGAAATAAAATACTTGAACAAACAATCTTTTGACAGTAACAATATTAATGAAAATTTGTTACAAGTTTTAAATACAATGTTCCAAGACGATGGTAAATCGTTTATGGATACTGTTAAATCAAAACTATCGGATTACTTAGTGACTAAATTAGGTTATGAGGGTTTTGAAAAAGAAGTTATCATGAAAGCTATTGGTGATACTGAATATGATGACGTTCCAAAATTATTTACTGATTGCAGATTTTTAGCGTCAAAATTGGCTGAGGTTTATACTGAAGATTTTTCAGGTACCTACTTGAATGACTTACCTGAATTCATGAAAAACAAAATGGCCGATTTTGTAAAAGATAATACAACAAAGAAACAATTGGAAGATTCTTTTGTTGACCGACTGTGTCCCATGATGGGAGACATCAATTCCAAAATGGAGTTGAAACTGAAAGATATTAGAGATAATATTCTTTCATAAATCACTAAAAGAAAGGGGGTGATTTCATCTAAGGAAGGTGTACGAAAGTACACCTTTTTTTTGTACCGATGGCCGGACTCGAACCGGCACGGACATCACTGTCCAAGGGATTTTAAGTCCCTCGTGGCTACCTTTACACCACATCGGCATTAACTTGGTAACAAATATACGACATAATTGTTACCAAGAAAAGCTGTAATCAAATTCATTCCAAATTTTCTCAACATTATCATCAATAACTTTTGAGAACAATCCGGGTACTGTTGGTTTAAACCTAAGCTTCATGTTTGCCTCGTCGGGTGTTTTATCACCTTTGATGCTGTTACAACGACTACAACATGTAATCAAGTTATTCCATGTATTCAAACCACCACGTGACTTTGGTTGTACGTGGTCAATTGTTAGATTTTTTTTAGAACCACAATATCCGCACTCATAATTATCACGTTTGAAGATTCTTTTACGAGATACACTTAGATTGTGAGGACGAAATCTCACAAAGTTCAATAAACGAATTATTACAGGTCTAACAAAATTTCCAATAGTAGTAACTATATCATCACCTTTCTTCAGAACTTCTGCACGACCTTTTTGTACTAAAATAAAACCTCTCCTAAGAGTGGTAACATTCAGCGGTGTGAAGTCAGAATTTAATACGAGTACTTTGTCCATGTCTTTTTATTACTATGCAAATATACTAAATGATTTCATGAAATCAAAAAGTATTTATTCATAAATAAATAAACTAAAATTTTAATTATGTACACAAGGGAACAAATTGAAAAAGCTGTAAAGGGCAAAGGTTACGCTTGGTTTGAAGGAACTAAAGACTATGACCTAAACATTGTTGGAGTAAGAAACTCTGCAACAGGAAACAAAGTGACAAATTTATTTGACGATAAAATTACTGTCTCTTATAAACTAAATGGTGAATGGCAATTTCACGAATGGAATGCCACTACAGACCCAGGTAAAAAAGGTGTGATGGAATATCACAACGCAGCGGGAGTTGCAAGATTAGTTGAGGGTCAATATAGAGGTTCTCACTCTATCGGTTTACACCAAGGAAAATATAAAGCTTTGAAACAAGCAAAACCCGTTAAAGTTTATCGTGACCCAAACCGTGACTTAACTTATGATGAAACAAAAATTGCAGAAGGAATCTTCGGTATTAATATCCACCGTTCATCTGCAACTGGTACATCAACATATGTTGAAAACTGGTCTGAAGGATGTCAGGTTTTTGCGACAGTAACTGATTTTGATAAATTTATGGCGTTATGTGAAAAGGCTTCTGCAATTCATGGTAATTCTTTCACATATACATTAATCGAATCTAGTGATTTAGCATAATGGCAAAACTTAAAGATATGTTTACTAGTAACGGTAGTTATGTGAAAGTAGATGATAAAAACAGATTCTACTACATGTTACAACAGATGCAGTCTAACCGTTGGAGAATAACTTTGATTGTTTTATTCTTATTTTTCTTTATCATTTTAGGTATTAACTCTGCGGTTTTCTTTGGTATTGAAATTCAAGAAAACTGGAAAGAGATGTTATTAATCCTTTTCGGTGCATTCGTAGGTAACCTTAACAAAGTTGTTGATTACTGGTTCAACTCAGAAGATAGAGATAAAATGTTAATTCAGAAAGTAGATGAGGAAGATGGTGAAAGTCTTTCTAATACTTCAGAATAATGTTTAAATAGAACATAAATTTACTATAATAAAAGGGGATTTAATCCCCTTTTTTTATTATGAGATTCGACCAAGTATACATTATTTCAATTGACCACCGACCTGAATATCATCAAGAACTCATCGAGCGTGCAAGACAAATACCTTTGAGTGATGATACCCCAATTATGATTATGCCAGGATTCATAGGAAAAGAATTATTGGAGAATCCTGAAAATTTTCCTGAATATAGAATTTACCCTAATTGGAATTTGAATGACGGTGGATGGTGGTGGTGGCAACGACCCGCATTGGCTGGTGAAGCGGGTGGTATGATATCACATACGAAATGTTGGGAACACGCTTACAATAATGATTATACGAGTATCTTAATTCTTGAAGACGATTTTAGTATTCTCGAAGGTATCGACTGGAATATTTTTGACGAACTTGAAGACTATGATTGGGATTTTTGTTTGTTAGCTCACAATTCACTTCATGATTATTTTGGTGATGTTATACCCCCATCAAGAATAGGGAAAGAACATTTTATTCGTCCATCTTTCTTTTATAATACTCACTCATATATCTTAAAAAGTAACGGTTTAATCAGACTTGTAGAGGACCATTTGGATGTGTTAAAACAAAACATTGTAGTGTCGGATGAGTTTTTATCCGCAGTTATTTCTACACACCCGAGAAAAGACATGAGAGAAATGTATATTCCAAATATCCGAGCGGTTGCAACAAAAACTAACTACATCGGACAAACACGATTTGAATCTGCAGGTAATTCTCTAACAGAGACCGATGACGTTAACTTTATTCGACAACAATAATTTTTTCAAAGTACTTTTTACCCCCGACAACCACAGTCAAGTAACACATAGATTGTGATACCCAAGGTAAATCAAATTCCATCAGTTCATCGTTAACCACAGTTTCTTTGTAACTCACCAACATTCCTGATTCACTATGTAGATAAACTTTAATCACTGTTGAAACATACTCAATCGGAAACTCAACTTTGGTTTTGTAATATACGGAACGGTTTACCATTGTCGGGTAAATTTTTACTTCCGTGTATTTTGGTTGAGGTGGTGGTGGAGGTACGATTTTTTCGACTTTAAATAGGTACGGATATTTGTCCCACGTGTAGTTGGTCCCATCATTCCAACTACCCAAATGTCCATACCCAAACAAAGTCCAATCTTCATTACCTGCCGTTGAGTTATTTGGTTCGTTGATGTCCCAAAAAACAAAATCAACAGGTGAACCGTCAGTCCATATAAAATCACCTTCACTTGTTGTGTCAGTAAAACCAATCCAATGCATCCCACTTGGACATACTGAAAATAAAAAGTCCTGTTCTTGTTGTGTGTGGATGGAAATCAAATCAAATGATGTGTCAATTGTTTTTACATCTTCTTGGGCTCCTGACCAATTAAACGTATTGTTTGATTTGTAATAGTAATAACCATTGTGTTCACCAAGAAATGATGTTCCGTTGTATGTTGGAACTTGTCCAAAAAGAATTGTGGGTAGAAAAAATAATAGGTATTTCATAATAATCAAAAATTGGGGGGATTTCTCCCCCCGTTTTTCTTTAGAACTTCAACATCACACCAGCATTTCCGTTCCATTGGATGATTCCACGTTTTGGAATCCAAAACTCAAACTCACCAATCTCGTCGATTTTTTCGTTCACTTCTGCACGGTAGGCAGGAAGGTCACTCTTACTTACGGGGTGTTTTACACCTACGTATTTAGAACACACAGGACCCATGCCAGTCAATCGAGACATCTCGTCGGTCAAGGTCTTTCCGCAACAACGGCAGATACCTCCGTTTTCTTTGGTGAGTTTCGCCTTCAATTTGAAAGCTTTTTCACTCATAACCATCACCTCAGTTACGTCTACCAAGATTGGGTGGAACTCGATACCCTTTTCTTTTTTGATTCGCTCGGCGATGGTACGACCCAACTTGATGGTGTTACCTACCAAACGAAGGTTCAAGGTCACCTGAGAGTTTTTAGCCTTCTCACGATTTACCGCCTCGTAACCCTTTTTGATTTGTGCGTCGGTGAGGTTGCGGTAGGTCAAGTACTTTGACTTAAGGTCCACGATGAAGGTGTTGTTACCATCGTACTCGACAATTGCACGGAGTTCTGCGGGGAGAGACTCAACGTCTACTTCTTTCGTGCGGTCTTCGTTGATTACCAATTTTTCAACTACTGAGTATTGTTTTTCAGTCAATCGACCCCACTTGTGGAGGGTCTCGCTCATTTTGCGGATGAAGTCGTTGCTTCCGTTGTAAGACTTAACTTTGTCGAGGATGATGGTTTTGTTTGTCATGGTGTGGTTGTTTAACAATACAAATATACGGCACGGATTTGAACTTTATCACATTTTAAAAATATTTATTTGAAAATATTTGACTATGTGGATTATTAGAAAAACAGAAGACAAGGTAGTTTACTTTGTTACAAAATCAGGAGCGGTTAGCTTAACCGAGTGGACTGCAGAATCTGCAGGTTGCACAGAAATTGTTGAACCCGTTGAAGGATGGGGAACAGGAAACGGTATGGAAGTACTTAACGTTGATGATTCAACATTGGAAGTACCAGGAGATTACAGTGGTAGATTCTACAAACTGGTGGAAAACGGTTCGGGAGGATACAATTGGGAAAACAATCCAAATTATAACCAATAAAAAATGGGGGTCATTGACCCCCATGTTTTTTTAAGACGAAAATTAAAGATTACTTCAATGTGTCTTTCATTTCTTCTGAAGAGAATGTGGTGTCTTTTCCCTCAACAACTGTTGTATCTACAGCCAAACTATCAACAGCTACGCTGTCAGTTGATGTAGTTTCAGTTGATTGTGAGCAAGAAGCCAACATGGCTACTGCGAAGATTGCGAAAATTACGTTTTTCATAGTGTAAAAAATTTTGTTTATCAGTTAAATAAATATAGTAGAAAGTGTCAAATAGACAAGTGGCTGTAATAAAAAAACCCATCAATTTCTTGACGGGTTTTTTTTGGTGGAGGTGAGGGGAGTCGAACCCCTGTCTTGCTCAGTCTACCCATAAGGGACTACATGCTTAGGTCATTGTTTAGCTAACAATCCGAAATT
>JACCDJ011645802.1_pt1 | contig 16905 bp, 14 predicted proteins | sample 7444481 | NCBI WGS metagenome assembly JACCDJ01 (sample SAMN15323435, study PRJNA562643) | freshwater metagenome | isolation source: river surface water | place: USA:Blue River Watershed | collected 2017-08-15 | reverse complement strand
TTAGTATAGCTGTCTAAATCACAAATTGCATCACCTGATATTACTGGAAAAGAGCATTGTATAATTTTATCATCTGGCTTTAAATCTTTGGCTTCCACTTGCACAATTCCACTAGGCAACTGGATATAAAACTTATGATAAGGTGTGCAACTTAGAACTGACCCATCATCTGTATGAACCTCAATTAAATCCTGGTTAACCCCGGTTTTAAACACGGTCACATCACTAAATTCCTCACCATTCCATACATTCACTTTCTGACCTTCTAATTTATAGATTTCAATATAACCTTTATCTGTTAACACCATTGTCTCTGGAGCCACACATAAATTGCTCGATTTAATAGTGCCAACATTCTTCTGATTGGATTTCTGATTTGATGCGTCCTTATAGCATAAATATGGGGTCCCGGTCTCCATCTGGGCATCCAATATTTGAAACCATAAATCCCGCGCCTCAACTGTCTTCTTCCCTTTACCCGCCTTCTCATAACTCTCATATAATTTCACAAATTCATCGCCATACACATCGGATAATCCAGGACATTCATCCGGACACATTAATGTCCATTTGCCACCCGCCTTCACCCGCTCCATAAATAAATCCGGCATCCATAAAGCATAGAATAAATCCCTGGCTTTGAGTTCTTCATCCCCGTGATTTTTGCGCATCTGTAAAAAGAGTTCCACATCTGCGTGCCAAGGCTCCAAATAAATAGCAAATGAGCCACTTCGTTTTCCACCACCATTATGGACAATGCCAGTATGCAACATATAGTTGTGTTCATCTGACATTTGCAAATCATATAACACACCTGTATATTCAGTCTTGCTGACTTTAGTTACCCTGCTAAACATCAGGTCATCATATTTTATTGTGCGTTTCATACAATCAGATGCATATATAACTGCATCAGGATTATATATTGCAAGTATTAATTCCGTTTTGTCTAATGTCAATTTATTGCATTTTACTGAAATGTCTGTATTTTCCTCTGATGCAACGCTATATGAGTGTTCTTTTTGGACAATCTTGTGTCTCAATAACATATATCCAACTCCTTCAATCGCAATTTGGCTTCCGGTATAATGAATACAATCAGCAAATAATGGCAAGTTTTTGGACAAATAAATCCCGCGTAATATATGTTCCATCTTATTCAATGGCAAGTTCAACCAACGTGCTCCAATATGGGTCTCGCCATTTTGTGCAAAAAAGTCACTGTGTCTAAATGGTAGATTGACCGTCTTTTCCCATTCGATGCTCGTTCGGGTGATGCTTGTTGGCTGAATGCATTTTCCATCCAAGTATTCTTTGACCTTCTCGATCACTTCGCCATACTCTGATTGAACCACATAGGAACCACTGTTTTCCTTTGAAAAAACACCATATGCTAATAAGATACCATATATAAAACAATCGTCTTCTGTAATAGTGGCAACATCTTTTTCATATGTAGGTTGTTTATATACCACCATATCATCTGGTGTCAAATCCTTAGCATCCACCCATTCGAATTTTGCTGTTCCGTCCTTTATTTCTAGCGCAATATCTTCCCCGGCATATCCACGTAATACATATATTGGATGTTCAGGGGTAACCAGCAATGGCGATGCACAATTATCTATAGTAATACTCAGTGCTTCACCAGTATATGAATGCTCCAATATATTCTGGATGGTCTCGGCCTCGCCTTTCAAATTAAGCACCTGGGTCTCACCTGCCACACAATCCTTTATTCTCATCGGTCCCGCAGTAGTATATATAATCGTATTTGGATGAACACACTGGTCTACATATTTGGCAGTATTGTTGAATACCCGTAACATAGGCACAATCCCGTTTGATGTGCCATTGGTTCCGCGGATTTTACTCCCGAATGCGCGGACATTATGGATATGTAGCCCAATACCACCCGCCCATTTCGATATAAGCGCACATTCCTTAAGTGTATTGTAAATCCCCTCAATACTATCGTCTTCTAATTGCAATAAATAACAACTGGACATTTGTGCACGGGGAGTGCCGGCATTAAATAGTGTCGGGGTTGCGTGCGTGAAATACTTGCGAGACATCAAATCATATGTCTCGCGCGCCTTCTCCAAATTAGCCCCGTGAATACCGAGAGCAACACGCATCCACATATGTTGCGGACGTTCAACAATCTTATTATTGACCTTCATTAAATAGGCGCGTTCCAAGGTCTTGAACCCAAAATATTCGATTAAATAGTCGCGTTCATAATCCAGCCATTCATCTATAATATCCCCGTGATGACATACAAGTGTATGGAGTTCTTCGCTAATAATCGGCGAATGATTGCCGTGAATATCAGTGTTTTCATATAATGTCTTCATTACTGCAGTAAAACTGGCGTCGGTATTTTTATGGTGATTAGAGACAACAATGCGACCAGCAAGCACATTGTAATCTGGATGGATAGATGCCATAGATGCACATTGTTCTGCACTGAGTTCGTCTATTTTGCGGGTGGAGATTTTGTCATATAATTGGTCTATTACTTTCATAACTAAACTGGTATAATTGATTTTAATCCCGGCCTCTTGACCAAGAGTTTTAATACGTTTTAGAATTTTGTCAAATGAAACAACTTCAATAGCACCGGTGCGCTTGGTGACACGCATATCTTTTTCGTCAAAGACACCGCCATTGCTAGTGGTGCCGGCATCAGCAAGAGAACTAGTTGATGTGTTAGTAGAATTCATTTGATATTTTGTTATAACTATAAAAAATAGTATCAAAATGATTTTATATAGTTTTATTTGTTTTTATTTTGTTTTGCTAAAGTCTCATACAGGGTCGCCGTTCTCATCGAGTTTCACTAAACATACACTCTTTCCATATTCTAAATTCTTAATTAATTGTGTGCTATTACCATCACTATGCAGAACTTCGGGCAATACAGTCTCCTTCTTCTTCGGCGCCCGATGTTCATATCCGGAGACTTTCTCGCGTTCTATTGTATCCCACACATCCTGGATTTTCTGGATTGCCCAGTCAAACCATTCGCGGTTTCTCTTGACTAAAACACACGACACTTGGTCTAGCCACCAGTATTGTGCCTGATATAATATATAACTGTCTTTCAATTCATCTTTTGTCTTTTGTATCCATCCATCAATGCTTTCTTTTTCTAAGCCTGTATCCATTGGCATATACACATAATGCGGGTTATTATTGATTACTTTCAGGTCATTAATCCTCTGAACAAAATATAGGATTACCCCGCGGGTTTTTGTTGGGTCCCATTCGTCGGCATAAAATGCCTCCTCATTTTCGTATTCTTTAAATCGGGTCTCAATAAAATCACATTCATCCAAATCACAGGTCTCCATCTGGATTTGCATCTGTATCCAATACTCCTCTTTGGGTATTCCCGTTATTTCCCTATTAAATATATTCTTGACTTCTACCATACGCCCATAACGCGGATTGCCCGGGGCCACATTAATACCATCCGGTGATGCCCCTATAAACGCATATTTTGGGTGAGTTATACAACCGAATGCACCGACGCGGGTCTCATACATTTTTTCATATAACATTAGTGTGACAGGCTCATATTTATTCCCCCAATGCAAGGCCGATAATACATTGTCGTGTTCTCTGCGATAATCCCGAACATATGGCTTACATTTTTCATATATGAGACCATTTTGGACGCCTTCGCTTGCAAACACCTTCCATAAACTACTCGCAGTTATAATTGCGTGGCGTGTAGAATACCATTCGTCGGTTTTCTGTGGCGGTTGATAGACATTTTTGAGGGCATCCAGTTTTGTGGTTAGGTCGGCTTCTGTGCACCAAGCGTCGCATAATAAACTGGATTTATAGGAGCGCGGTAGCACATCTCGATGGGTCTCGAAAAAACGGACTATCATTTTATCCACATATTCCCGCAATAAATGTTCATCATCGTCTTCACATATACCACATTCTTTGCAGTATTCATAGACGAGTTCGGTTATATGGTCACACATAGTATCATCATAGTCTATCTTACATAGTGTGTCTATATTCTCATCCATATAGTCTCCTATAAGTTCATATACAAGCATTTCAATTTCTATTTCGTCGTCTTCGGAGAGTTCAAATAAGATAGTTTTATCTGTTTGTGTGCTTTTGGCATCATCGTCGACACAAGATTTATCTGCAATCTCGAGTGATGATAATGTCATATTGTTTATTTTATCTATAAAATCGAAAAACCCGTTTTCTTCAAAACATTCGTCGTCCATATTATCGTAGTCATAGTCGTATATGTCATCTACTAGTCTATTTATTGTTATATTGCTCGATACAGATATAACATCTTGTTTGTTGTCTAACTCATTATCCATTATGTTTTGTTATGTTGTATTATATCTATTATATAATACAATTCAATTTTATTTCTATATCTATTTGTGTTATTGTATATCATTATATGTTTTCGGTTGTTTCCTCTAGTATATCCGATTTATTCTTTTCTGTAATACGTTTTGGTGTTAATGATTTAATAGTTGAAACACGTTTACTATCTGTTGCCTTTAATGTAAAACTGCGGCTTTCTAATTTAAAATGGAGTGCTGGAATACTCGTTATTTCTTGACTATCTTTATTATAATCGACATCCTTTGCTTTTGCTAATTTCATTTTCTCTATACAATCATTGAAAAACATCTTGAGACTTTTAATATCTTTAACTGGCAGGCCATTTTCGCGTCCATAACGTTCCGCAAATGCGTGCAATTTTTGCAATTTATCAGTGCGATTTAATTTATTCCAGTTTTCTTGCTTGTTTTGGATGCTCTCTTTTTCGAGGATCTTATCGATGCATTCTTTCTGTTCGGTGGTAGTCATATTATTATTTATTTATTTAATCTAATATAAAGATATATCGCGTTATACTTTTATTTTGTTTTTATAAATACATATTATAATATTCAATATGTCTGAAGAAGAACCAATAAAAAAGGTCTTAATTGTTGACCTTTCGAAAAAGGTCTCAAAATCAAAAAAAGAAAACCCACAAATAAAGACCTGTATCCCAAAAGAAAAACAAAAACGCGCTAGTGTTAACACCAAGAGATGGGATACTTGTGTATCTCAATGTGAGACCCAGAATAATATGACAAGCATATTGCAAGAAATAATTGAGACATTGGGTGATGATGACGCTGTCGAACTATCTGCCACTGCCAAGCTTGTTGGGTCTCAACTTAATAATAAAATATCTGGGTATAAGAACCAGGATAAAATAAAAGGTCTCTATTCTGAAGGCGAATTCATAGATTTAAAATATGTTATTGAGACCCTTATAAAATGCGAATTGAAATGCTATTATTGTAAACAGGAGATGACTATTTTATATGAAAATGTGCGAGACCCGTTGCAATGGTCTGTAGAAAGGATTGATAACAAATTAGGTCATAATAAGGGGAATATAGAGACATCTTGTCTGGGGTGCAATCTGCGCCGGCGAACAATATACCACGAACGCTATATACTGACAAAACAACTACAGAATATTAAAAAGGTCTAGGATTGCCAAAAGGTCTCAAAATGGTATCAGTTTTTCTACTACACCATACAGCTTTTCTCTTGTAAATGGCTTACCTATAAAATCAGTCGCGCCTGCCAGCATCGCATTATTATATTGGTATATATCCGTTGAATATAGGATAACAGGTATTGATGACTGATATTTTTTGCGCAGTGTTTTTACAAATTCGACACCATCCATTCTAGGCATATGTATATCACTAATAACCAGGTTGAAATATAAGGTCCCAATACATTCGAGACCTTCTTGACCATCTATTGCCACCATTGTATTGTAGCCTTTCTTTTGCATAAATTTCGAGACCAGTTTTGCATATACTAAACTGTTATCTATAATAAGCACTGTTGGTGGTTCTTTACCAGGTGGAGGATTAGGTATGATAGATACAAATGTGTCTGGCGTAGTTTTGGGTGAATAGCAACATAACCAGCTAGGTAAGAACATATGTAATATTAGATATATTATATATGTTATAAGTATTTCATTTTACTGGTTTTTTATTTTTTATAAAAAGGTCTCAACATTACAATATGAAATAGTGAGATTATGGTAATTATTTGATTAGTTATTAGTAAAATAAATTCATATTTATAGAAATCGTTGAATGATTTTGAGACCTTTTTACATATTTTATGAAAATTGACATAATGAAATACTTATTTATACAGATGCACCTGCGATTGTTTCCGGGGTCTCGATTTCAAGGTTTTTCTCTTCATCTGTTGAGACCTCTACATAATCCTCATCTACATCATTGAATTGAACCTTTTCGCGTAAATAAGATGAATAGAAAATGTTCTTTTCAGTATTAACCGTCTGATAAATATCTGTTATTTTAGTTATCATAAATAGCACATTTGTCACAAAAGTAGTAGTAGTCTGATTATCTAAATAGAATTCATAGACAACGCGACCACTAATAATAGTATTTACAATAAACATAGCTATTGCCAAATATCCGACTTTTTGATAATAATAATCAATACTATATATCTTATTCTTTGATTGGACTGGTAATTTGAGAAGCGAGACCTCTACACTATCATTGTCAAATGCGAGTGCTTTATTTACTTCTAAATATTTAATCAACCTATTTTCACGATATATTTCTAATACATAGAGAACCAAGAATACAAAGAGAGTTGAATAATTAAATCCGAGACCTATGCGATATAGGTTGCTGGTTGGGTCCATATTTTCACTATATGTGCATACTGCCCCATCACCACAATCTTGTGGAACAAATAGGATTAATAAAGCCGAGACCAATAAACGGTATAATTCGACGGCTATAATAGGAACTATGCCTAATTTTTGCATAAGGTCTTGGTTTATAGTCAAGCAGTGGAGACAATAACCTGGTCTTGTTGCCACCTTTTCTCCAGGGATTACTGGGGCATCTGGGACAGCAGCTAAATCGATAGTTATAACTGGCTTTTCTGGTGGTTCTTGAGTAGCAATAGGTGCGTCTTGGGCTTCAGACATTTTATATTATATATATATTACAATATAAAAATGTTTTCTATATTATAACTAATAAGCTTACTATAAAATTTATATCACCCTATGGAAAATAATATATGTGGAAAGGAAACAGACCATAACCCAACACACCATTTGTCAAAATTAAATTATTTTATCGAGACCAAGAAAATCCCGCATCTTATTTTTCACGGTTCTGTCGGGACCGGAAAGAAAACCATTGTATATGATTTTATCAATAAAATATATAATGACGACAAAACCAAGATTAAAAAGAATGTTATGATTGTGAATTGTGCACACGGTAAAGGCATTAAATTTATTCGCGAAGAACTCAAATTTTTTGCAAAAACAAATATACAATCGAATTTGGGGGTACTATTCAAGACCATTGTATTAATGAATGCGGATTTTTTGACTATTGATGCACAATCTGCTTTGCGAAGATGTATTGAATTGTTTAGTTATAATACGCGGTTTTTCATTATTATTGAGAATAAAAATAAGTTGTTGAAACCCATTTTATCACGGTTTTGTGAAATATATATACCTGAATATATCGAACATAGTGTGAAAGATGATGGATGTGAGACCGAGACCAACAAAATTATAAATCTCCATAAATATAATATTAACAGGAATATGCCTACTCACCAACACTATACTGATGTCCATACATTAGTATTAACGTATTTAACAGAATTAAAAAATATGAGTAATAAAGAAAGAACCCACGCATTATTAATAGATTATGCAAACAAAATGTATGAAAATGGCCTATGTGGAATAGATATAATGAATTGTGCCGAGACCTGTGATTTCTGGACAAAGATTGATTATATTGAGCATAAGATGGAATTCAATAATATAAAGAGCGAATATAGATGTGAGAAATTACTGATGTTCTATTTATTAGATATGTTATATGAATGAACCGTTTCATAACTATAAATTATATTATGCGTTCAAAATGATTTGATAATATGTTTCTATATTTCACATATATAAAATGGACGATTTTGTCTTATCAAATCTACAAGAAAGCCGTAATGAATGGTGCGCGCGTTTAGTCAGTATTTTCACTCCGCTTGTTATTGAAGGTGTGCGCTCTATTTTCAATGAAGCCTGGAATATGTGTGTTTCACAAGGTGAGACCAGCAAATATTTGATGTCATTTCAAAATTTATTGTCGCGTATCCCAAAGTGGAATAACGTTATTGTTGAAGAAGAACGCAAACGTATTATTGAACGCAGTGGATGCGGGTATTTAGAAGACCTGATTACCTGTGTTCATATAATCCAATTAAAAGTGCTCACTTGCGTTCGCGTTGGAAACCGTATGAAACAACTGGATATATCTACACCCAAATTAGATAACTTTATTCATAAGGTCTATATCAATGTAGCCAGACAAGTATACAAGAATGTATATTTATTTGAGAAAAACGTCTCGCCACTTGTTCAACAGCGTAATAATCGCGAACTTGAACTCATTGTTCAAGAATGCATTTTGTCCACCATTCGCGAAAGTATTCCTACTGAAGCCATTATTCGTGCATATTTGGATGAGAGTGTCGAACAAGAGGAAGAAGTTATTATTGAGAATTTAGAGACCCCTGATGTGGAAAAACCTGTTGGTGGTGAGGGTGGCGAGGAAGTGCCTGTTATTGAAGTTCCACCAAATAAAGAGGACATTGTTCCTGAAGTGGTGCCAGCCATTAAGAATATTGACAATGACCCGGTTGTATCCCGCTTAACATTTAATAATGTGGACAGTGTTATAGATACTCAAAATAACAGCGCACAAGTTGAAGCTCCAAAATCGATCGAACAACTCGAAAAAATCAGTATGGAACGCAATATGCAGCGCCAGCTAGAAGAAGTATCGCGCAATAATGGGTATGAGAGTGATGATGACCGTATTAGAATAACTGGTGATGAAATAGATTTGACCGGGTTTGATGTATTAGATGATAATAAGCCAGCTTTAGTGCCAAATGATGATATTTTGAACTTGGATTTTGAAGAATTGGTATAAACCATTAAAGAATATGGTGTAATTCTCCAATGGTCAGATATTAGTGAAGATTTATATCACTGATATAAATCTTTATTAATATAAACCGCGTTATAATTGCCAAAAAATAGTTTCATTAGTTATTAAGGAACAGTTCTATTTAATATGGAAAAAGTATTTATTATCACTTTTCTCGTTGTAGTATTCTTTTGTTTAGCCAAATTTATTGAAGCCAAATATTTCTTGAAAGAACAGAAACCACTGAAATACACTGTGCGCGACGGGATTTTCGTTGCCTTATCTGCATTTTGCGGAGGGTTCATTATGTTCAATATGGAATATACTATTAGTGATTTTATCAGTATGATGACTGGTAATAAAACTATTCACGCAGGCACTACTCAGATATTTACGGATGACCCTGGATTTTAACATAATTATGTTTATATTTTTTATTATAAATATAATTTGTCTGGTGCAGTCTAACATAACACTGGCAATGCATCGATATCAATTACACTGGATTGCGGGGTATCAGGAGTAATAAACTGGCTAAATTCAGGATATTTTAATTGATTATATGGAGTGTGTTCATTCACAGTGCGTGCAATCATTTTGTATAATTTGAAATTGGGGTATCTTTCTTCCCCATTTTTTTTATATAATATATTCTTACCGCAGTTATCTTTAACCCATCGAACAATTGTAGTTACAAACTTGTCTTCATTGGTTTCACATATACTGTCATACTCATCTTGGTCTTGAAATACAAAATCGTATATGGAACAAGCAATTCGGCATAAATCGAAACTATAGTTGGGTTCGAGGCGCGGTTTATCACTATTCATAAATGGCTCAAAATTATATTGACCGTTCGCATCTCCGGATGGGGCATAACTATCGCTGCAATAGATTTTCCCATTGAACTTATATATACTGCGTCCAAAATCAATGATCTTATAAATATATCCATATGTAGGAACCTTATATATATTGTTTTCAAACTTATAATAGATATGTGTCTGTTTTGTACGAATATACATAACATTATTCGTATGTAAATCATTATGGGTAAAATGGAACATTTTTTGGTATATTAAGAGGGTCATTATGATTTGCATTAACATTGCAATACCCATTTGTTCATTGATAATACCTTTTAGAAAAAGACTGTCCAGTGTACCTTCACATTTTTCCAATATAATCATTTGCATAGGGAAATCCTTGATATATACATTGAATGGTTTTTCTTCCTCAACATAAGAGGTCTCATCCATTTCTATGTCATTGTCTGCGCTGGCTCCATCGGTATTATCCTCATTGGACGAACTGACATCTTCCCATTCCTCATCTGCATCATCGATACTCATTGCATTTGTGGATGCGTCGTCATCGTCATCGTCGTTATCACTTGAACTACTATAGTTTAATTCACTGTTGTTCGATGTGTCTGTCGATTGACTAGTTGATTTAGACCCAATACTTTTTTTGGTCTCTTTAACATATACCAATTCATCATCTAAGTTGTTATCAGTATTATCATTATTTACTGGATTTACTGTGTCTGAACCCATATCAATGATTTCATCCACGATTAATTCTATATTACCGGATGTTGCTGCATCATCAATTAATAAACGCTGTTTATTTGCACGTGAGCCATAGTTTAGATATGGGTCTTCCTTTTCTGTCATAAAATAGGCTATTCCTTTTGTTGAAATAAAATGCTGTGAGGTTGTTAAATAATCGAAATCATCCAAGACATTTGATTTGTATAATTCTTGTATTCCTAAATAAGAACCATAATAATCAAGACCATTTGGTATATTGAACACATTTAGTGCAATACTGGTTAAATAACAGAAGAAATTGTCAATATAGGATGAATTGTGCATATGGCTCAGTTTTAGAATGGTCTCGCGTGCCTGATAAGGGTCTGGGAGTATCTTAGCTTTTTCGCCATCAACCACATATTTTCCCATTAGATACCGGAGATTATCTAATAACGGTGAGAATTTAATGAATATATTTGCTGGTAATGGTTCTTTAGTATCATAATCAATAGCAGTATTCATATCTAAGAATGCCTTTTTAGAATAAAGAGCTGTGTCTTCTGTGATTTCACTGGAATGGAAAATAGATGAATAAATCGGATTATAGGCTTGTATTTCATTAATATTAAATGGATTATAGTTGAATTTTTGTTCTTCATCATTCTGGGAATAATCACGTTTTAATTTTTCTAAATCAAGATGAATAACCGATTTTGGATATATAGGGTAATATTGTTGTGTCATACTATAATTTCTGTAAAGTTAATGTTTATCTTGTATTTAACTTATTCAAGCCCTAAATATATTTCGTTTGTTTTTTTATCTATTTTTATCTAATCCATATATACGATATATTCAATTAATTATTGACCTGATGACACTAGAACTCAAAAAATTTGATATGAAAATGATTACCTTTAAACCTGATGAAAATAAAGGGCCTGTTATTGTCCTCATTGGCCGTCGTGATACTGGTAAATCCTGGCTTGTTCGCGACATATTATATAGCCAACAAGATGTGCCGGTAGGGACTGTTATATCTGGCACTGAAGCCGGTAACGGTTTCTTTAGTGCACACGTGCCAAAAATATTCATCCATAATGAATATAGCACTGTTATCATCGAAAATGTATTGCGTCGTCAAAAAGCTGCGCTTAAACAAATGCAAAAAGAGCTTGATACTTATCGTAAAGCCATTATCGACCCACGTGCATTTGTTATATTAGATGATTGTTTATATGACTCGTCGTGGTCTCGTGATAAGATGATGCGGCTCCTATTCATGAATGGTCGTCACTGGAAGATAATGTTGGTCATTACAATGCAGTATCCGCTCGGTATACCCCCTAATTTAAGAACAAATATCGATTATGTGTTCATTCTTCGAGAGCCATATATGACAAATCGTAAAAAAATCTGGGAAAACTATGCATCTATGTTTCCAACATTAGAGAGTTTTTGTTCTATTATGGACCAGACCACTGAGAACTACGAGTGCTTGGTAATAAACAATAACTCAAAATCGAATAAACTGAGCGACCAGATATTTTGGTATAAGGCGGACTCAAGTAAACCTGCGTTTCGTGTGGGTAGCAATGAATTCTGGGAAATATCAAAGAATATGGGTGACGATGATGAGGATGATGAGTATGACCCATCGAAGGCTAAGAAGCGCAACTCAGTTAATATTACTGTGAAGAAAACAAAGTGGTAGTGTGGATTGTGCTTTTGTGAAAATAATATAAAAACAATAACACAATAACAAATTATATATTATAATAGAAATGAATAATAGAAATAATACAATATCTTTCATAAAGACAGACGATAACAAAGTTATAAATCTAAACTGTATAAGATGGATAAAAAAAATGAATCATTGTCTAGAAGTGTGCATCAAATCAAATGGATGTGATATAGTTAGTGGAGACACACATAGAATTTGTGAATTAAATAGTCCAGAAAGTTATAATAAACTCAATAAACACTTCGAATAAAAATGCATCCATCAACCCTCACCACCAAATACACTATACCAATACGCGGCTATTAAATAACTCTCCATACACTTCGCCTCATCTTCTATAAACATATGTGCATTACCAAACCAAATACACAGAAACAATATTCGCACTAATTCATCCTCCATAAACATTAGCGCTTTATCGCATACTATATTGATTGACACTGAGGCACTTGTCTGGTCAAAAGGGGACACGCAATCGCTCTTATTATCAAACCAATCATACCCCGACAACGCAAAATTCAACTTTGCCCAATCATATTCCGCCAACCCATATACTGATGTCCCACCAAAATATCCTCGCGGGTCAATAAATACTATATCATCATTCTCAGGATTTATCAATATATTATTGAATTGACAATCCCCGTGGATTAGAGAATAATAATATGGACTCGAAAAATTATCAACAGGCATTGTATCTATTTTATTCGCAATCACCTCCCTGGAAATAAATGTAAGGTTCTCGTATATTGTATTGATGTCCAGTATTCTGCGCCCGTTCACGTGTGTAATATGCGCCCATTTTGCAACGATAGGCTCTATAGCGGGCATTCTCTCGGCCAATTTATGTATGGTTTCTAAATAGAGGTCGGTTTCTATAACTGACCGAGATACTGCCTTTACCTTAGCTGAATGCAATGTATCTAATAGACTCCTTATCCTATTAATAATCCATTGTTTTTTGTCGAGCGGATAAGTGAAAAATACTTTATATAGTTCGACATAGCCGGCTTTATACTCCATTCTTATAGATGTTGGATAAATATCATATAACAATGGAATGGGAAAAGCAGTGTTTTCCATGGCACATAAGCATTCTATTTCGCGTTTTAATTTCTTATGTCCGGCTTCATTTTTGGAGGTCTTAATTAACATTTTGTTAGAATGGTCGATTTGAATAATGTTTAAAAACGAACCATATCCTACTCGTTCTAATACAACAGGAAAACTGGTCATTGTTGGGTTTATTTACTATTACTAATAATATACTATTTATATACTATATTATTTAATTTTTCATTATTTTTCCTCTATATTTTATTATACCAATAATCCAGTAAATCCTTCAAAGTTTCTTCAATGGTATATTTTGGTTGCCATCCTAAGTCGTCTACTAATTTACTGCAATCACCATCTTGATATTGAATATCAATCGGACGCCAAAATTTGGGCTCAATTTCCATAACAACATCAGATAATCCACTATGTTCAATGAGCTTCTCGGTATAATATCGGATTTTATGTGGAACTCCGGCACACACATTATATACTTGACCACTAGTTTTTGGTGAGGCCATTATCATAAAAAATGCATTTGCAATATCACGAACATCTGCAACAATACGAACTGTGTCTAAATTACCAATCTTCAAGACCTTTTCTTGTTTACCCTTCATCATCTTGGCAATTTGAATAGCATCTGATGAAATAGAGAACTTGTATCCACGTCTTGGTCCAGTAAAACAAAAAGGTCTCACAATAACGCAATTCATTTGTTGATTTTTAATGCGTTCTTGCAAATACATATCAATTGCTGCCTTAGATGCTCCATATGGATTTGCTGGTAAAAATACATTGTCTTCTTTGATTTTGCGCTCATCAATACCTTCATTACCATATACTTCTACAGTCGAACAAAATAAGAATTTACATTCAGGTTGGTTGTCTTTAATACAAGTAATTAAATTCATTGAACCCATTACATTTACCTCCCAAGTCATAATAGGATCAGTGAAACTAGTAGGTGGATGACTTTGGGCTGCCAAATGAAAAACACCATCAAATTTATGGGTCTTGAAAATATTATTGATACCACGATAATCATTCAGGTCCGCACATAAAAACTGGATTTTATTATATGTATCAATATCCATTACATCTAATATATCTGTTTCACGTCCATTATTAATACGAATAAGTCCAAATACTTCATCTCCATTTTCAATAAGAATTTTTGCCAAATGTGGACCTAAAAATCCGGTAATACCTGTAATTAAATACTTCATAATATATATTAAATTACTTCTATTTTTATATCATTTTTTGTTCTCTATTATTTATTCGTCACTATCACTATTCACTATAGACTGACTGACTATTTGCGAATAATGGTTGAATAAAAACACATCTTCACATTTCACATATTTGCGGTTTGTATCATCCATCATACAATAAACCAATGATGTCACACCCTGTAATGCCTTCACTCCACACAATGTATTTTCAATACCAATGACATAATCCTCATTCCGTCTATATTTGGCCAAGGCCTTCATATAACACTCCTTATCTGGTTTCGATTTATCATAATCCTCACGTGTTATCCAGTTTGTCAGTTGTATCAACTCGGGCACAATTTCTTGAAATAATTCGACATTTTCACGAGTTGTATTTGTAACTACACAATAGTTGCATTTATGCTCAACCAGGAATTTAATAAACTCGCGCGCACCTGGCATAAGCCCCGGCACCATCATTTGTGTGCAAATAAACATCAACTCTTTTTGTTTATTCTTTTTTAATACTGCAAACTTATCGCCCGTTATTCCCATCAAATATTCATCTAACTTATTAGTGTTCACTAACTCAATATATTCATTATATCCGAACCGGGTATGATACTCGTCATTGAACACGTGGTCATATGCAGTATAATGGATTGGATCACTGTCAATCAATGTTCCGTCGAGGTCAATCAAGAACATAAAATCACTGACATTTTCTGGCCGGATTTTTGGATGATAAAACCTGCCAAACACATTTTCTAATACTGGTTGTAATGGGGTGAACGTGAAATCAGAAATATTGTATTTGCTATCTACTAAGTGTGTATCGAGCGGACGTTCAACTCCATCATTAGGAGGTTCATTAATTGGGGTCAAGTTCAATGGTTTATTCATTATAAGCGCCATCGATTGTGCCATTAAATATTTGCTTGTCTTGTCTACATTGTTGCCAAAATGATATATACCGGTTGCTTCAATAGAAGACAAGTGATACAGGAATTTACAGAAATCAGGTATATAAGTAGGTCTGCGAACACTGTAATTGTCTTCGGTTGTATGTTTTGTCAAATCCATTATTTTCTTGCCAATAAGAGTGACCGCGGTTTCCATAATATTATTGATATTGTCCGTATATAGCACTGGCACTCGAACAATACAATAATTGTTGCAATAGGTTTTCACACGCAATTCAGATATCAGTTTAGATATACCATAATTTTGTAGTGGATTACAGAGACTTTCAGGATAATATGGTGCGTGTTTACCATCAAAAACATAATCCGTTGATATATGAATCAAATGAATACCTAGTTTGGAACACACTTTGGCAATATTTTCGGCGATTTGAATATTGGTTTTGCAGGTTTTTTCCCAATTCTTTTCACAGGTCTCTACTTGACGTTCAACAATACAGTTAATACAGGATGTCACCTCATTGGACTTGAAGCAGGTTTCGATTTCATCGATATCAAAAAAATTAATATTGAGACCATTTTCAACGGGATTTTTATTGTATGTAGTAATATAAGGTATGTTTAGTTGTTCTAGGAGTTTAATCATTTCACGGCCAACTAGCCCGGAACCACCGCAAATAGCTATTTTACTGTTTTGCATTATACTAGTTTATTCTTTGTTGTTTTATTTTTTGGTATATAAGTTAATATACAATAATATATAACAATGGATAATTATATCTATATTGTTTTTCTTTTTATTTTTCTTCCTGTATTTTCTGAATAATCTTTGACGTGCTCTTATTTTCGACATTCTTAAATAGAGCTATGTTTCGGAGAGACGGATGTTTTTTCAATATATCTTCTTCCTTATAATCATCCCCTTTAACCCAATAATCTGGCTCTACTAGGTTCATAATGCAATCAAGTGTATATTCTTTCTCTATGTTTTCTTCATTGTATAATATAATATAATCGACATAATTAACGGTCTTGAATAAATCAATTCGGTCTTGATAATTATTGATTGGTCTGGACTCACCTTTTAATTTCTTTATTTGTTCATCACTACTTAGACATACCATTAACACATCCCCGAGTTGTTTTGCATTCTTAAGTGTATTCATATGCCCGACGTGGACAATATCGAAACATCCGGATGTTAGGACTATTTGTTGACCTGCATTTTTGAGACCTTTTACAATGGTCTCTAATTGTTCGTTATCATAAATAATTTTTTTATTATTGAGTGCTTCCGCGTTTTTGAAACATAGGAGTTCTATTTTATTATTTAATAAATGG
>JACCDJ011191676.1_pt1 | contig 16912 bp, 16 predicted proteins | sample 7444481 | NCBI WGS metagenome assembly JACCDJ01 (sample SAMN15323435, study PRJNA562643) | freshwater metagenome | isolation source: river surface water | place: USA:Blue River Watershed | collected 2017-08-15 | reverse complement strand
TAAAAACACTTGACATTTTATCTAAGATATATTATATTAATTATATAAACAAAGAAAGACAGGAACACAAACAATGATTATCAAATACAACGCAGATGCAGAAATCCCAGAAAACTATTTAGAAGAACTAACAGCTAATTTCGATTTGTGGCTAGACAGGGAAGAGTGCAGCCCTGTCTGGCAATACGAAAAGGCTTATTTGTTTGTTGACGATGAGACGGAAACTGTGGCGGGTTTCCAAACAGTAAACGATAGCTGCGAATGTTTAGGAATAGAAGTCAAAGAAGAGTTTAGAGGTCGGGGTATTGCCCGGCAATTGATAGAAGAAAGCGAGGTAAATATTCCACATCCGCAGTTAAATGATAATCCCGATTTTTGGGATAAAATGCTGTAAGACATAAAAATTTTGAGTGAGTCATCAGGAACAAACATTTGTTCCTGATTTTTTGTTTATAGTTAAAACAGAGCAGAGGATAAAACAAATGTACATAACTTTTGAAACAGATAGAAACACATATATCACCGTTGACGCTACCCCAGTTAAAGACTGGGATACAGAAAGCCTTGTCCGTTATGCTGCTGATCAGTTAGGGACTGACTATGTAGATTTTAAAAAGATTGGAAAAATAGGACGGCAAAAAATAACGGACATTGACTGGCAGCCGTTAAAAAGGCAATATAGGCAGGAAATGTTAACATTAAAGAGACCTGCTAGGAAACATTCAATATAAGTAGTAAGCCCTGGGTAGTCCAGGGCTTTTTGTTAAGCGTCAAATAATACTTCATATCCCATAGCGGTTAGCTTTGCCACGGCACTATCTAGGCTTGAATTATCTAACCTCTTAAAATGAAACTTTATAGGGTCTCCACAAACACCAATAACAGCACCTAAGTCTAACAATATAGATAATTCAGGCACAGCATCAGACAAACTACTAAACCAAGTAGTTTTTTTTAAATCTTCAATTCTATAACCTTTTATGTTAACTTTTATGTTAATGTCCACTATGCTTTACCTATATGCTGACTGCAATTAATACTATAACATTAAAAATAATTAGTAACAATTAAATGTATAAAATAGATGTTTTAAATTAAGTATTGACAATTAATCTAAGATAAATTATATTAGTTATATAAACAAAAGCGGGAGACAAAACAATGAACAGAATAGAAATCCTAGATATATTTGCGGCTAACTTTGGCAATTTAATAGAAAAAGTTGAGGAGATAAACGACGACTGGGCGCTCGTAACAGACGTTCGTCCTCTTCTAAATGAAGAGGAATTAGAATTGCTAACAAAAAACGGACTGCATTTTAATCTCCCCTCGGGGATTGGGGACGCATACGATTTACGTAATCAGGTTCAAGAGTTAATAGAAGAAGGAAAGTGGGTAGACTAAGTTAATAAAACAGAAAAAATCAAATAATCAGGAGCAGTTAGTTGTTCCTGATTTTTTATTGTTGTTAAGTAGTAAGTCTGTATAAAATAAGGTATTTAAAATTCAGTATAAGTCTAGTAAAAAACACTTGACATTTTATCTAAGATATATTATATTAATTATATAGAGAAAAACAGGTACACAAATGGCTACTACAAAAGAACAAGAGTTTGTTTGTGAATTAACACAGTTAATAAACGGTATTGACGAAAGTTTGTCATGGAAACAGGCATCAAAAAAGGCTGAAAAGTTAGCAAAGGAAGTTCAAATCAGTGATGCTATAGATATTATATGGAAAGACCCAGATCCAGAAGACGCAGCAATGACCGTCTGGGGTGAATGGGAGATAAAAATCGCAGCAACAGTAATATGTAGCAGCGAACAAATAGAGGTTGAGTCGGAATACGACTCAACAATTGAATGGTTATAAAAGTTATAAAGCAGACAGCCCGCCAGTAACATGGCGGGTTTTTTTTATTGTTAATTATATTTAAACTAATCTTGACAAAGATTAATCACAGTCGTCATTAAATGTATTAGCGTAACTGCTAGGGTCTACAATTTCATAGCCCTCTTTAGATAGCTTATCAGCAGCCGCGTTAATGTCAATAAAGTATTTAACTCCTCGCACTTCATTGATAGCATCTGTTGACCGCTTGAGCGCTTGTGACCATTGATTTACTTCTGCGGCGTTATGCTGAGAGATAGCTTTTTTCTTTTCCTCACCAACTAACTTTAAATCTTCAGCTAATTGCCTAGCTTTAACTTCAATAATTTTGGCAATATAATCACGTGCTAATTTGTGAACTTTGTAATTTTCAATAACAATATCTGACAGTTCATCTGATATTTTTTCAGATGTTTTTTCAATGGTCTTCTCTTGAATTGTAGTCTTGAGGGTGTCGCGGTACTGTCGCCTCTGATCTAGCCAAAGCTCCCGTCTTACCCAGCCTTCGACTGTCCCCTTCGACTGTCCAGATGCGTCTGCAAGTCCCCTAATTCCTATGTCGTCATCAGCTTCTACATAGCGACGGCGGCACTGTTCTTTAGTCCAAGGTCGTGGTAATTTCTCCCATCTCATTTTTTTAATTCCTATTAATTAAAATCACAAATAAAAATCTATGTAACAACTAGTATTACATAGATTATAAGCATATTTTAGATAAAAAACAAATTACTCTTTACAGAAGTCGCATCTTCTTTTAGTTGCCATTCGCAAGGCAACTGTTGAAAAGCATACTTTACCGGAGGCTAGAGTGTACTTGCCAAATAAATGACCACACTCTAGTAGTTCCCAAAACCGATTTGATTCTTTATCGTAGTGCCGGGAAACAACGGCACGTAGCGGGTACTTAGGCATTTTCAATGACCTTTCTAACTGCGGCGGTTGCCCAGTGATTTGCCCAGCCGTCAACATGGGAACAGTCCCAGTTGTTATCAATGTCAATATATCCGTACCCGTTCAATCTGCGTCCATTGTCTTTAGAGACATAGATACGGTTCTTCCCGTACTTTGTCCAATGTTTTGCCACATAACCCCCGCAGGAGTCGTTGGCTAAAAGGTCAATGATTTTTGCTACTTGTTGATCAAATGTTAATGATTCTTGCATTGTTTTTACCTCTGTTTCTAAAGTAGCCAAGCTTTAACGCGGTTGGCTACTATAGCGTCAACAACTTCGCTATCTGAAAAGGATACGATTGCATCCTTCCTGATATCTATGTATCCAAGCCCTTCTCCGGACTCGCCATAAACGTACAGGCGACGCTTGCCGTAGTTTTCCCATTCTTTAACCGAAAATCCGTTATCGGCTAAGTCAATCTCAATTAAGATTACTGGATCTTTAGCCCGTAATCTTATATTTGCGTACTGTCTAATCTTTTTAGACAGTAGGGCAAATCCGTCATTCTTCCAATTACTTAAAAGCAACTCTCTGCCCCATTTCTCCCAGTACAGGGAGTCGTTACAGAGGTCAACGACCTCTAAAGTCTTTTTAACAAAATCAGGACTTTCATCACAAGTCCACTCTTGTAGTCCCTCGATAAGGCGGGACTTTATCAATGCTGCTTTTTCAGACAGCTTTACTTTTTTTACTGTCTGCATTTCTAATTTTTCTAGTTTATCTTCAAGGATAATCAAACGATCAACGAATAACTTTACACCTCTTTGTATTTCACGTAAGCAGGCCTGGATTTGGTTTTTTACTGTACGGATTTGGAAAGAAAGTGTAGTAGTCATTTGTTTGCTCCTTTGTTTTGTTTTTCCTTATGTAATCAATATATTTTATCTAAGATTAAATGTCAAGTGGTTTTTTCTTAGAATTATACTGAATTTAGATAATTTATTTTATACGCGTACACAAATAAAAGACATAAAAAAAGACTCCCAACCTGGGAGTCTGTTGTTTGAGATAACTAACATTTACAATCCGTCAATCTCAATGCCAAGGGCTTGTGCTTTAGCTTTGAGTTCTGGGATATGCTCCCAGTTATAAGCACCGACTAACGCACACGCCGGGTGATTGTTTTTTTGGCAGTCAATCTCAACACCATCAACAATTTGATTATCGAGAATATAGAAAACTTCAGCATCAAACAAACCGTCAAAGTCTTCTGCCCAGTAGCCGTCAATTACTCTTTTCATTTGTTTTACCCTTTGTGCAAGTTGTTTTTTCCTTATGTAATCAATATATTAAATCTAAGATTAATTGTCAAGTGATTTTTTCTTAGTTTTATACTGAATTTTAGAATATTTATTTTATACGCGTACCTAAACCAATAAAACTATAAGTTCACAGGCAACTAGGATGGTTTTCCCGCGCGGGGTGATTTGTCCAGAGCCGTTGTCGTATATAGATTTCAGGGTGATCCGAAGTTCGTTAAATTCTATTACTATTACCAACTTTGGATCACCTTTAAACCCTTACTATATAAGGATTCTAGAAAATGGCTACTTTTTTAAAAGTAGCTAGTAACGATCGCATCCCCAAAAAATAACCAAAAATAGTCAAACTATTTAAGCATATTAGTTACAATATAGCTAACACTCTAATATATTTAAGCCTATTAGCTACAAAAATAGTAATTTTGATAAAACAGAGAGAAAAATAGTCAATTTTCCCCAAATACCTACAAACGGCTGTAACCGGGTGTTTAGTCCGGTTAGTTAGCTTTGGCTGTTTGGCTATTTTTAACTCATCTGATGGAGTTTCTTAAATGCTTCCTTGCTAATCCATTTATCCTTTTCAGGAATCCCTAGTTTTTGTCGCCATAGAGCATCGCCACCGTCGTCACCACTAGGATTATAGAAATAAGCAAACATCCCCTCATCTTTGTTTTCATATTGAGCAACCCAGCCAGTCCAGACTTTAAGGGTTAGAGCATCCTCTGTGATTGTGTAATTGTTAAGAGGCGCATTACCGTCGGAAGCTTTACCTTGACCAGCCTCACGGTTTCTACCTTTTTCCACATTCCACCCAATACTAGAGAAGAATTTAGAAATATTAGTTGCTGCCATTTCAGGTCTAACGTCCACATTAAATCCGAATGTCTTTTTAACGTAGGTATTGTTTTCAACTAATATTTTATTTGTTTCAATAATGATAGGCATTCTATTGTGGAAAAACATAATAGGTCTACCGTCGTCACGCTTACCACGTTTAGCCGCTTCATTTAATAAAGCGTAGGCTAGTTTACGGATGTCCATAACATTAAGCATGAAATCAATCCCAGCTTTCATACTCATAGGAGTATCTTTGATTGACCTATTTGAACTGTTAATCATATTGCGGAACTCCTCCGCCATATAGATAATTTTTGCTATTTCTTCTTGTCCATTAGTCATGGCACATCTAAAGCTAAAGCCATAAACTAATTTCCGGCGTACCCTACTACGTTTACCTAATGTGCGGCGGACAAGTTCTAGTTTTTCTTCTTCGCTATAATAGCCGCCTTTCCATCCATATAAATCTGATTCTTTAACGCCTAAAGCATATAGAATACCTTTCAAATCCTTAGCTCTAGCAGTAGCTTTAGGCATTGAGTCTTCATTTTTATCAATGGATTCTAATAGGGATAAATCAGCAGAAGATATTTCCAAAAGTTTCTTTTCTTTTTGTGATTCCCCATATTTTTGTAAGGTTTCAATAAACTCATGATCTACATCAAACTCTTGATGTTCAATTGTATAACCCTTTTCCTGCATTCGTGCTTGAAGGTTAATTCTAAATTCTTGAGCAGCGTAGTAATTTTCTTCTAGAGACATTTGATACCAGCTAAGAATAGAGGAATCAAGGTCGGGGAACTGTTGTAAAATACGTCTTTCTATTTCTTCTTGTTGAAGTATCTTCATGTCAGCCCATGTTTGTCTCAAAGCTGCGGTAGAACCGTCATAGCTGCGGCGGACATCTTCAAAGTTTTTCTCCAGATTGACAATATCACCTTTAGCCATGCCAGTAGAGGAGCGGCGAGCAGCCCAGATAAAGCGGGTTACGTTGTCGCGGACACGTTCTAACTGTTGTAGCGTGTTGTCAATGCCCATGATACCCATGTACATACCGTACACACAGTCAATGCCTAAGTTGTTCCAATCAGTGCCGGAATCAATAACAGGAGATATGAATATAACGCCTTTGGTAAGACATTTGATAGCGTAATGTAATTCTTCAACTAAGTTATGGTCTGGGTCATCCTTAAATAGTCTAGTATCAGCATCTAAAATTCTTCCTAATTTAAGGTCACGCAGATAAGAACCAAAGCTTTGAGTAGCAAAATAGAACTTACTAGACGCTTGTTTAACATCAGTAAAGAATAATGCTTTGTGAGTGCTATCTTCTGGCATTAGTTGACGGTAGACTTCACTATTTAGTCCGTCTTGATTACTAACAAAAATAGCCTTACGTCCCTCTTCTTTAAACTTATTATAAGTATTCAGAATTACGTAACAATTATAATCTGATTTAGAGGCTTCGGGGTCAAATTTATCAGCAGCAAGCCAACGTTCAAACAGGTTTATAGTAGAGGTTCTGAGGTTAGCGTCTGCTAAAATTACTCTACCGTTTCCTTTATTAATGCTTTCAATTAAAGTCTTTAATGCCGTAATAGCTTTTTGTCTATTTTCGGCAATAGTTCCTGATGTAATTAGATATTTTACAAATGATTCTGCCTCGTCAATTACTAAGGTTGCGTCTTTCCAGTCCTCAATTTTAAAGTCAGGTAAATACCCTTGCTCGTTAGTACCTTGACAAAGTGTATTAATTGTAATAGCTAGACCCTGACGTTTAGAGTCTTCATATTTTTCAGAGGCATTCCGATAACCTTGTGCTTTGTAGTCAACTAAATCCAGACGTTGTGCAGCTTGTCGGGTTAGGCGTTCCCTGTGAGCTATCGCCAGCATATTAGTTCCCCAGCCTTTAACCTGTCTAGAAAGAGCCTCAGTTTTACCAGTTCCCATCTCTGAGATAAAAGCGACAAGCTTACGGTTTTTGGCAGTTGACTCGCATTCAGCGAGAACATCACTAAACCATCTGCTCTTAGTAGAATGTCCATATAGAAGAGAATCTTTTTTGCTGCGATTGCCCAGCATATTTGATGTAATTAGTTGAGGAACTCTTACCCAATAATAATGCGCTCCCCATTCAATTCCGTTTTCATCAATAACGATAGTTTCAGGCTTATATTCAGTAATTTTTGTATCTTTCTTATTTTTTCTCATTATGCTTCTTGTAGCTTTTGAGAAATAACCCGAGCGTAGGTTTTCTGCGAGCATACGGTCAGTGCCGGGAGCATCTGGAGTGAAATTAAAACTAAAACCATGCTCAGATGCAAACTGAGTTAGTAAGTGTAATTGGACTGGAGAAGTTTTCTCATTTACAAAAACAACGCCGGGAATGCCACTTTCTAAGATAGATAAAGCTTGAGTTGGTGCTGTTGTTATATATATAGATCTATGTTCACTCAAGAACTGGACACACTTTTGCCAGCCGTTGTTATCTGTGTTGTAAAGCAGAGGTAAATCGGCAAAAGTAGTAGGTCTAGGTGATTGTTTTAGACCGCGTGTAGTTTCTTCAATTAAATCTACAATTGTCCGATTATGTTTGAGGTGAGCGATCGCACTTTCACCTATTTTTTGTTCTTGTTTCTTATTAATTAGACTTTCAAAATAATCAACAAGACGGGCATTTGGGACATTAGACTTTTTAGATTGTTGGTTAAAAGTATGCCAAACTTTCTTAATCAGGTCACTTTCACCAGAAGTAAAGGTTTTGGTTACCCATTGCTCAAATAAAGAGTCTGGAGTTTCCTTAGCGCGTAAGGGTGAACCACTAACTAAATAAGCAGCCTCTAGTACAGACTTGGCAATAAAGTAAGCTGCTTTGTGAGAGCGACCTGCACCGTCAGGAGTACCGTTTTCAATTTGTTGTCTAGCTGACGGCGATATTAACTGTAGCAACGATATTTCTTCGCCTTTAATTGATTCAGCGCGGCGTTGAATTTCCTGAGAAGTTAGCCCTTGTGACTGTTTTTCCCGTGCTGCCTTTTTAGCTGCCAGTTCTGCTTTTTGTTGTTCTGCTTTAGCAGCTATTTTGGCTTGTGCTTCGGCATAGGACTCGTATGGTAGAAATCTATGTTTCCATTCAGGTGAGCAAATCAAATTAAAGTCATGCTCGCCACCGGGGTAAGTATCAGGAGTAAAGCCATTGCCCTTTTGTAGCTTATAGTCCCCTAGCTTAGGTAATTGATTGACCTGATATTCTAGGTCTTCTATGTGCCAAATATTGCCTATTTCTAAAATTCTGGATTCATTGCGAGTCTTTTGATGCTCAAATCCTGGCAACCTAATTAGTAATGTTTTTGCATCTTTAATAAGATGTTCAATAGTTTTGTGATAGCCATCATGTCCAGAATGGCGGACTAACTGGGCGTTAATTTCTGCTATTCGTTCCCAGTCAAAGCCTGGGAGTTCGTTGTCACTTTCTGGATGAAAAGCAAATAGGAAGTGTGGTGATTTTCCGCCTGAAAATAGTTTAATTGAAGGTTCTGGAAGTCCTAATCTGGCGAAATATTGAACCTTTTCCTCTAACGGTGCTAAGTCATCATTCTCAATCCGTATTGCCCGGCATTTACCATTAAATCTGTCTATTTCTTCTGCTGTACAACCCGCATCTATACTATTTGGCAGGAAATAAACAAATACGCCCTCTTGTTTCCTAGCACGTAGCCACCGTCTCAAATGATCTTCACCATATATATGGTTGTCGTTCTGTATTGGGTTATTTAGAAGTTTTTTGCCGTTGGCTCTCTTTTCCGCTTCTGCTTGAGCTTCTTTCCTAGCTTTTAAGTCTTTTTCTATGTAATAATCTTTAACGTCTTGTCTACCATCAGGAGCGTGGTAGAACCAGTTTCTATAGGCCTCATCTGTTTTAGATGTGCCGTCTTTATTCTTAATGGTGTAACTTCTGCCAGTGCGGAGCATGAAGTTGTAATTCTGACATACGTACTCTACTGGCAGCCCAGTAAAATAGCTGATGACTAGATCTATGCTGTCAAGATCTAGATTTAAATTTAAAATATTATTTGTTTTATTTGGTATTTTATTTAAAATCATGTTATAATAACCTCATGTTGAAATTCATGTTTAAAGTATTTGTTTTATTATAAACCATTCTACCACCTACTTCTCGCAAACGGGTGGTATTTTTTTTATATTTTTGTGAAATGTAATAGAACAGTGTCAAAATATACATACTTCTTACTCATTCTCGTTAAAATACGGGTTATTGGGATTTGTTCACCATAACACATCAGAACATTTTAGACCTGTGGAAAACTCAGCATTTTTGTGGAAAACTCCTAGACCTCTTGCTGTGTATGGATATAAATTTTTGTAAAGTTTTTCCGGATTAAAAACCCGCTTAGTTGTTTAAGCGGGTGTATTTACATATAGTAAACAGATAGCGTATTACTAAACTTGGTTTATTTTTCCGATTATTATTGGTATTTTATGTGTTTTTCGTTGTCATATTTAGGCTTTAGTTCTTGTTTTAGCTTTGTTTCCTCTTCACCCCAAGTTCTGACTTCATACCATTTCACGAAAAGATTGTCTGACCCTTCTTCTGTCTTCCATTTAGTTTTTCTCCATCTTTTTAAATCCCTAATCCTATTTCTCAAATTATCACTACCACCAACATATACAACTTCTGTTGTTTCAGAGTTAGCTATAACATAAACACCACTCCTACAGGGAGGTAAATCACTTTCGGAGATATCAGGCTTTATCTCATCATCACCAAATATGTGAGACGGTTCAGAAGCAAAAACTAAGGATCTCCAATGTTTCCAATAAGATTTGATCCTGATAGATGTTAGTTCTTTCTTAATCCTATCACTGTAGTTTATCTTAATTACCTTACTATCAATTTTTTCTTTCCCTGTATTATCAATCAAAAGGTCTTTTATATTGATTTTATCCTCAGGTAAGTCTTGATTTATCTCAGAAAGTCTAGCTTTTTCGACAGCTTTTTCATAAACTTCTACAGAACTCGCATCTAGTAAAGGGTTTGCCTCCAAATATAAGGCATTAATACCAAAGGCACTATCTTTGGATTTCTCGACTAATTTCTCTACAGCAGGGTTTTCTATGGTTATACATACTGCATCTAATGAGATACCAGGTATTTTTCTATTAGTCCTTCCTATCATTTGAGATATTTTAACAATGTCTAAAAATTCTAATCTAGGTACTAATATTTGCACTTTACATTCTGGGTAATCAAACCCCTGTTTAAGTGCTTCACATGATACAATCCAGTCTATCCCTGAATTATTTTTTTCTAGCCACTCACTTAGCTTTTCAGAATTTATATTTTTGATGGTTGACTCCTTAGTTGATAAGTTGCTGACACATAATATAGATTTGTTTTTGAGTAAGTTTGAGTGAAGCATTATAGCAGCATCCTTACTCGGTGCAAAAATAATACCTTTGCTTGTAGGGTTTTCTTTTCTGATCTCACCTAACCAATAGTTACCAAAAACCAATAAAGGTTTCCAAATGTTTTCTGATTTGTAAAGAATGTTAAATGAGTCTATTATTCTATGGAGTTCCTGATTATCTTCATGCTCCCTGGATTTCAGTGCCTTTGGATGATAATGCTCACAAAACCACTCTAAATCTTCACGTCCTTTAAACTCCAGAGTTTGACCATTCTTATTTACAATTCCAGAAGCTAACTGATGGGTTATTATTCTGGTTTTAACAATAGCACCATCCTTAATAGCATCATCTTGAGAGTAGTAGGTGTCTGGCACAGCATTACCCTCCTCATCATAGGACACAAAAGGTATCTTAGGTAATGACATATTTCTAATTGCTTTATATCCTCCTTTTACCAATGTCCCAGACATTAAATGTATTTTATTAAAAAGTATGGTGTTGTCTAAGAAAAACCTAGCTTTTAAATTACAGAAACCAGAAGATTTAATGGTCATTTCATGACATTCATCTAAAACCAGATAAATATTTTTGTCTGTTAATTCTTTTTGGATAAATTTAATTAGAGGACTCTTTACCCAAACATCCCCATCATTATTAGATATAAAATCTTTATATCCTAATTGTTGGTACGTTAGTATCAAGCCATTTACTTTGCTGTTCTGTAATTGCTCAAGTGACGTATTTACTAGCTTTGCGTTGCTAATCTTTTTTAAGGTCACACCAAGTTTAGACCAGGCTTTAATAGTGTTATAGATAATGCCTTTATTTGGTACGACGACTATAGGAAAATATAGATCACGATCTACATATTTTTTAAACTTTATACTAATAGCCTCAAAATTTAAACCAACTATATCATCTGTTTTCATTGAATACAGTATAAATGATCCGGCTGAGTATATAGTTTTTCCTGTGCCTTGGTGAGCAGAAGTTACCTCAATTGGGTTATTTAGTCTTGAGAAAAATTTAGTCAATGCCTCACGTTGCCAGGGTCTAAAGTATTCTGCATTTTTGACTAATCCACCAGTTAAGACGCTAAAACGCCTATCTGTATCTCTTGAATACATCCTAGTTTACCTTTCTTGTTTTTGTGGTAACAACTATAGCAGAAAAAATATACTTTGTGTCAACTATTTTAAAAAATATTTTATGGCGACGTACAACTGGCTAAATCTTGTCCGTTAACTGTTAGATTTTAGTGGTTAACTGTTAGTTATCACTGTACAAATCCTCTTGTAGTAACAGGTACAACTAACTTATCCCTGACATCTTACAAGTTATAGTTAGTATTTATTATCATAAATAAAACTATTTATACGGTATGGCTTCATACGGTATAGACTATAGAAATAGGACGTTTGGCAACTAGAAAACCTGTTACTATATCCAGAATAAAACTAATAGAATAAAATACTACCCTCTTCATGTTAAAACTCACACTCAAACGTCATGCCCAGCCCACTAAACCCGCCTGGCTGGAATGATAGGACTGCGATCGCTCTGGCAACCTTATTAAATATCTTAGCTGACTCATCGCCACCATAAAGTAGAACGTCGCCGCTATGTGCTATTAAATCAGCCGTGAGCAGCGCATCTTCCATAACAGCATCGCTGATATAGCCAATTCTTTTAAATTCCAAAATGTTCAACATGACAGCAAATTCTAGACTTGCTGTTAAAGCTGCACTCATTCTTTAGCTCCCAAAATATTAGGCATTACTCTCTATTTACAGCATTTTATCATTTTACTAATATAGAAATATAAAACAGTAGGTAAAACAGATGAAACTATCTCCTATAGACATTTGTACTCAGAACCGTAATATTCTCGGTGGTTTTGATAACGCTAGATGGATAGGCGAGGCAATAGAATCGGGTTTAGACTTTGATGATTTGACTGATAATTTGCCACAAGAAGCGGTTAATTTAATCAATCAACTAGCAGTAAAGTTTACCCCTGGGAGATAACAATGAAACCACACAGAATCGGTTACAACAAACAGACTAACTTATTTTATGTAGCACGCCGGGCAACTGACACAGAACCAGAAAAGGTGGTAGCTACAAGCCAACAACCTGATAGACTGTTTGAGTTTTTTGACTTATTAGACTAATTAATTTAACTTTGCTTAAAAAGCAAAGTTATTTTTTTAATGTTCCCATGAACTGCTAATAAGTTTTCTTGGTTTCTTCATCATATCAGGGTAGGGTATTTTTCCATTTCCTGTAAAACGTTCCAAACCTTCTTTCATACATTCTTGAGTAAGAGTAGCCACAGGAATGTCTTGAAACTTTCTACAGAATAGAATTACTTCATCGTGGCAGATGGAACTTAACCTCAAATCAAACTTGTCAGTAAACACACCTTCTTGATAAATCTTAGATATCCCATACTTAACACTGGTGCTTTCAGTAGCTAACCAACAGTTGGCTATGTCACCTTTAGGCACATACATTTGCTCACTCTTATTAGTTTTACAAAGTGAGTAAATTCTTCTTCTATAACCAGGCGTTGAATAAGTTCCATAATCATCCTGAAATATCCCATACCAGTGGTCATCTATACAGACTTTATTATCATTAGCTTTCTTCCAGATTATCTCTCTATGTCTAGCAATATCTGGTAACACTTTCGGGAACGCATTGACCATTACTTCACAAACAGTTAAAGGCACTTCTTCTTTAGTCTGCACTTTAATAGTTGTTTGTAATGTAGGTGCTGACCCATAATTTAATCCACTATAAACCACAGCTTTACACAGGTTTCTAGTCTTATTAAATTCAGAGAAAAACTCAGACTTTTTATCCTTATTTATTGCTGATATTTCTCTAATAGATAAATGTCTAAATCTCTTATAGCTGTCAACTTCATCAAATACACTTTTCATAGTAATAGCGTGCCTATCAATGCCGTCCTCAACATCCTTTTCTCCAGACATATAAGTAGCTATTGCTAAATGCGCCGCAGGTAAATCAACATCTACCAATCTGAAATCCATTAACCAGACGGTAGCGTTCAAAGCATGACTAGCAATTAAAAATAACTCATATTTAGGCTTCATTTTTACTTGTTGAGCGTTGAAAATATCCCTAACAATAGGGCATCCTGACTGCTCTAATCTGCTATTTAATGACTTTCTAGCAGCGCAGTTTTGAACATTTACACCTTGACATTTAACAGGTGCTTTCTTATTTCCGCTGTTTGTTCTTCCTTGTCCTTTATTCGTTAATTGTCTTATATTTCCTGATACTCTAGGCACTCCGTCAATCCACACTAATTCCTGTTTTACTTGCTGACAATACTCTAGAAACTTAGTGACTTTTCTAAAATCAATGACAATCTGCACTACTCTTAAATCCTCAAGTAACGCTAAATCTGATTTATTACTTCCCGATTTAACAACCTTAATTGCATTAAGTACATTGTCTTCTACATTATCTATTTGTTCCTCAATGTCTTCACTTTGATTAGCTTCATTCTTATTAAGAAAAGAAACAATACCGCCTATTTGTTGACTTGACCTAATATTCATGCCAGGATGTATTTTCTGAAATTCCTGGTCAAGTTCTATCAACTTTTTGTTATACCAAGATATTTGTCTATTTAGCTCCGCCAAATCCACAGGCATTCCCCAATAATTAATCTCCACTAAAGCAGGTGTGAAACTTGCTTCTATTTCAGTTACATACTCTAATCCGGCACTCTTAATCTCAGACATTAATATCAAGAATAATTCACCTGTATTTGTAATGTCAGATGCCGCATAGTTTACTTGAGCATTTCTTATAGGCAACGAGAAATCAGATAACTGCTCTGTCTTATCTACTTCTATTCCTAGATATCTATGACAGCAGTCTTTTAATCCATGCCTATAAGTAAGTATCCCTGCCGATAGCAACTGGGACATTATCATAGTATCGTAAGCTTTCCAAACTTTAATCCCGTATTTAGCTCTCAAAAAGCCTAAATCAAATCCAATATTATGTCCAATAAAAATACCTTTACGCTGGGCAAATTTCTTTATTTTATCTATCAAAAAATCTATAAATTCCTTATATTTTAAAGACAGTTGTGGTCTATCCCATTTAGTCTTAAAATCCACAACTAAAACCTTTTCACTATTAAGCGCAGCTACTTGAAATAAACGAATGTCCCCATAAATAGGAGACAAAGCCAACTCTTGCAGTCCCTCAACTGTTGACTTTTTATAGTTGTTAGCTTTTTTCTTATACTGAATACCTTCTGGCATTTCCGCCCCGTAGGTTTCCAAATCCAACACAAGTAAATTATTATCAAACAACTTTTCACAGTGCTTGTATAGTTCTGGAGTTATGTCGTCGTCATGAGCAACGAACCAAACATAGTCCTCTATAGGTTCTTGTGAAACACTTGACGCACTTACGCACGCCATTAAGTCTAACTGAGTTCCGGTTAGTACAGACATATTAAGAATGCGTTATTATTTTAATTGACATTATTTTATAACTCTACTATTATTTTATAGAGATGTCAAATAAAAAGTCACGACATCGGTAAAAAGGTATACAGGACATTGCAAGACCTATTTGGCTGTAAATTAGTAGGTCTGTATTTCTGTGTGTAAATATGTAGGTAGTTCCCACGATGTACTATTTAGTCAACGGACGGATTAAAAAACTAACTGAGAGAATCATAGACGTTTACAGATATGATTCTAATAGTTGTTCTTTTCTGGAGTTTTTAAAGTTTTCTGATGGGTCTCTAGCTTTGCCTAATAATTGTATTGAGTTGTCATTTAAAGAATTGAAAAAACATCTGTTTCTTGATATTTATCAAAGACCTAAACACATCTACCTAAGCCAACGACAGGCTATATGGTGGGTTTGTTATTGTCTCCAGACTAGCAATACTTATCAATCTAAAATACAGGCTGACTTAAGGCAATATTCTAACCTTAAATTATCAAACTCTGTCTTAATTGCTGCCTTAGATTTCTTGGTTTCTAAAAAGCTAGTTACTAGTTATCAACAACCAATAAAAGGTAGAGGAGCAGCAAGGAAAATGTATCAGGTTAGTCCTGATGGTCAAGCAATAGTAAATGATTTTGCAAACCTGTGGAAAACCACAGAATTTAATTAAAAGGAACAAAAAACATGACATCATCGGATAAATATCGTCCTAGTCCTCTAACAGAAGAAGAACCAAAAAAACCATCACTAGTCAACAAGTACCGCCCTAGCACATTAACAGAAGTCATAGGACAACGCTTAACTACAAATACCTTAATCAATTCAATAAAGAAACAGCAGCTACATTCAGCTTATTTATTTTCCGGTGCAAGGGGAACTGGAAAGACATCAACAGCGCGTGCGTTTGCTAAGTCTCTTAACTGTGAAACAGGCGTGACAGTTACACCTTGTGGAGTCTGCAAGACCTGTAAAGATATTCAAGCAGGTGTCAGCTTTGGCATTTATGAGATAGACTGCGCCACTAATAACGGTGTTGATCATGCTCGTGATTTAGTTTCAAAAGTCTGTTATCGGGGTTATTGTCGCTATAAAGTCTACATCTTAGATGAGGCTCACAATTTAACTAAGCAAGCGTTTGACGCACTGCTCAAAACATTAGAAGAACCAGGACAAAAAGTAGTATTTATCCTGGTTACGACTGAATTAATAAAAGTCCCTAAAACTATTCAGTCTAGATGTCAGACTTTCAACTTTACTCCCTTAAAAGACTACGAATTAAAAGCTTATTGCCAACAAATATTAGAGTCTGAAAATGTCTCACTGTCTCCAGACTTATTAAATATCATGATTAGTTCTGGCGACGGGATTCCTAGAGACACATTGACCTTGTTAGATAAAGTCATTTTATCTGAAGCCAAAACAGAGAACGATATTCTTGAGTTATTGGGAATAGTGCCGTCTGTTAATCTAATAAGCTTATTAGATGCTTGTGTCAGTCAAAAATACACAGTCATCTATAAGGAACTTAAAGAACTTTTCAAAGCTGGCAACGACCCCTTAAAATTATTAGAAGAAATCAGTAACTTTGTCCGCAATTCAATTGCTTCTCAAGCCACGCCTGTTGACTATTCCATCATGACTTGTGACAGTAAAACCTACCAAGCTGCCAGGGCATGGGGTAGCAAACTGACCATGACACAGTTAGTGAAAGCACAAATTTTACTTAGGGATTCAGAAATAGATTTTAATTCTGCTAAGTTCCCTAAACAATTCCTAGAGGCGACATTACTAAAATTATCAATTCTATTTGCAGAAAAATAAAAACTGTGTTAGATTGATGTTTAATAGGATGTGTATACCTGTTTTACCTTTGTTTTTCTCCTCAGCCCTCGCTACTGTGGTAATTGTAGTCAGGGCTTTTTGTTGTCTTGTTAGCTAAGTACAAGTATAAAATAAACTTTTAAAAGTTCAGTATAAAACTAAGAAAAAACTACTTGACAATTAATCTTAGATTTAATATATTGATTACAT
>JACCDJ010941893.1_pt1 | contig 16917 bp, 20 predicted proteins | sample 7444481 | NCBI WGS metagenome assembly JACCDJ01 (sample SAMN15323435, study PRJNA562643) | freshwater metagenome | isolation source: river surface water | place: USA:Blue River Watershed | collected 2017-08-15 | reverse complement strand
GCGATTTGGGCTTAAATCCCTAACAAGGTAGATTTTGCTTCCTTGCTTGGGCCTATAGCTCAGCCTGGTTAGAGCGCTTCCCTGATAAGGAAGAGGTCGGTGGTTCAAGTCCACCTAGGCCCACCAAGCAAGACAAACCGGCAAGACAACTTTGCAAGACAAACCGGCAAGACAACTTTGCAAGACAAACCGGCAAGACAACTTAATAAATCTCGAGTATTCGAGGGGACTTAGCTCAATTGGTAGAGCACCTGCTTTGCAAGCAGGGGGTTAGGGGTTCGATTCCCCTAGTCTCCACTTTTATTAACTTTTTGAAACTTCTCGCAACATGGTAAAAAAAGTAATCGCCAATATAAATGCAGGAATCGCATTCCATCTTTCATCTGGCGAACGAGAGATTAATTGAAAGACCGTGCTGATCAAAAAAGTTACGCTTAAAATCTTGGCTAAACGCCTACTACCAGCATCTAATTTCTGATCTTTATGATCCCAAAGCCACACGGCTAAAGTCATCATAAAGGCCGCCATCACAAAGTAAATAATCCTTAAAGTAGGTGGAAATGATTCATATTGTCCACCGGCAGCGCGAGTTCTAACCCATTCAAAATTGAGCGTCACCGATAACAAAACTACAAAGTTATAGAAAAGCGAAGCTTCGGCAGCCCAAACCAGATACTTTCTCTGCAACATAAGAAAATTTTAGTCAAAATTTGGCAGATTAATCGCTATTCTTCTCCAAATTCGATTTAGAAAGAAGAGATTTTGATTAATTGGTCTTTAACCGTTAATAACCTCACATCGGTAGCGGTTCTAGTCTTCGTTTTTGGCTTTATCGCAGCTAGATTTAAAAGTGATGTCCGAATCCCCGAAGCGGCTTATCAATTAATCTCAATCTACCTACTGCTTGGAATCGGGTTAAAAGGTGGTCATGCGCTAAGAGATGTAACTTTCAGTAGTTTCTGGTTAGCAGCGCTTACGACATTGGCATTAGGCATAATTATTCCGCTTGGTGCTTACTTAACTCTAAAGTTAATAAAGAAATTAAATCCAATTGACCGCGGTGCAATTGCAGCACATTATGGCTCTACTTCATTAGTAACTTTTTCAGCTGCGCTTCTATTTCTAGAGAATAATGGTTTACAAGTCGAAGGTTATGCAACGGCATTACTTACACTATTAGAGATTCCTGGTCTGATTGTTGGTGTATATCTAGGTTCTAGGTTTGGACATAAGCAAGTTGCCTGGAATAAAACTTTAACTGAAGTGATCACCGGCAAAACTGTGCTCTTATTGGTAGGTGGGCTATTGATTGGTTGGATCACCACAAATAACGGGTATGACAAGGTCACACCATTCTTTATTGATCTACTAAATGGTTTTCTAACACTCTTCTTATTGCATTTAGGTTACCTAGCCGGAACCAATTGGTTTGAAATAAAGAAAGTGGGATTACCACTGGCAATCTTCGGCATATTCTTTCCACTTGCAGCGGGCGCACTAGGTGTTGCGTCGGGAACTTGGATTGGATTATCGATTGGCGGAGCAACAATTCTTGGCGTGCTCTGCGCTAGCGCTTCATATATTGCTGCGCCAGCCGCAGTCTCTATCGGTTTGCCAGAAGCAAACTCTTCGCTTGCATTAACATCAAGTATCGGAATTACCTTCCCCTTTAATTTGGTGCTAGGTATTCCGATCTACACTGAAATTGCGAAGTTCTTAGCCTAAAAACGATGGCCTACTGGGGAATCAAAGTTCCAGCAAAGATCTGCCAAGCAAGTAGGGATTTTGCAACAAAAGAGAGCGTTATATATGTCTTCTCTCCAGCCAGATAATCTCTCCACTTGCCAATTTCTTTGTACTGTAACCATTGAACAATGGCAAAGCAGTTAAATAGAAGGAATAAGGAGAATACGATTCCGTAAACAAATCCCGGAGCTTCCTGTTCGCTTCCTGGTGAGAATAAAAGTAAGAACATCGCGATCCAAGGAACGATTCCAGCGATACAACCAAACCAGAATGGCAAGAGACTGCCTTTACCTGGCTCTTCATATTTTTCTTGCAACCATCCAAAGAGAATCATGGAAACATTAGCGCCAGCGATAGCAATCAAACCGACAATGTCCCATACCGCATTTAGCAGTGAGATCAGCACGATCATTAAAGTTGAAGAGAAGGCATATTCGATCCAACGGTAATAATTGGTCTTGTTGCTTAACCCACCAAGATATTTCTGGAATCCTGGTCCACTTACATAGAAATGGGCAATCGCACTTAATATCGAGAACGAGGCCACACCAATGGCAACAGGAAAGTTGAATAGATCTACGCGTTCGAACTCCACTCCCGGTACAGGCGGGCCTTGTAAATAAGTCACATGGATTGGCAGTGAGAATCCGTTAGCTAGCGCCAAGATTGCTACCGCCTGAAGTGCATGAAACAGCCCCGCGATCTGGTTGTAACGCTTTAATCCTCGAGCGCGTTCAGGGTTGATCTCTAACGGGACTTTCGATGCCATAACTTCTCCTCTTAATGTATGTTCACATTTTCTCAAACCGTGTGCTTTAAATCATGACGACCCGCAGTTAAAAACTTGCAAAGTGTTTGCATCGGCGTTTGTTTTGACCTTTATTTAAAAAAACCTCATAATTCTGCCAATCAAGGGGAGTACCCCAACTGCTGGACATCGTCAGTACGTTGCTCGTAGCAACCGGTGTTTAGGTCGATTAATTCGACGGCGGAGACCTTGTGTAGTAACTACACAAGGAGCAGTTATGAACGTATCAACCAAAGTTCAAAATACGGTCGTCTCTTACAAATTAGAGAGCCCAACATATATAGATGAAATCACCATCGTAAATCATCGACGTTGGAATCACCTTGGCAAACTGGTGATGGATAGAACCATTAAGAAGAAGCGCAGAGTTTCACCAACGCCTACTTTGTCACCCAACTCTCTTTCTGAGTTGGCGTTGGCTAAATAAGCACCACCAAAACAGTTAAGGCTATTGCTGCAAGTACGGACTGCAGCAATAGCCTTACTGCATATTGGCGGTCCGCTTTGAGATCCTGATTTACGGTAATTTTACGAGTGCTACCAATCTTTTCGAAATTAAAAACTCCCATAAATCCAAATGCCACACAGAACTTTTTTCTGGCTTGTATCAACCCAGTTGTCGCAGCTACCGCTGGGAAGAAAACTAGTGCACGCCCGGCTGTTGGTGCGTTGATCAAAATTAACCAGATACTAATTGCCAGAAAAACTAATGCGCCAGAGTAGGCAACTCGTTTACGTTGTTTTATTTCAGATGGTCCAATATTGCATGCACCAGCAATGTATTCGCTCATCAAAGTACCTTTCTTAGACCGATTTCGGCATCTGCTGCCAACTTGGCAAATGCCTTCTTTAAGAATGGCGCTGCAACCTTGGCTATACCTTTGAATTGAAAGCGAGCCTCGTATGTGAATTGACGCTCTCCATTCACCTCATCGATTTTCATCGTATCAATAGCAGTCAGTGACTTATTTTCCCCACGTAGACGAATCAGTTTATTGGGCTGATATTCGATTACTTCATAAACCAGCGAGCTTTCCTTACCATTAAAACTTGAGGTATTTGAATATTTAGTACCCACTCCGCCATCACCACTGATTTTTGAGGTATTTACAGTATTGGGGTCCCATTCATTTGTGGTGGTGAAGTCACTGAAATAGGCGAACAATTCAGCAGCTGTTTTTTTACTATTTAGCACTTTGGAAAGAATGATTTCGCTCATAATCGGAAATATAGGTCCCACCGATAGAGTTCTGCAAGGTAACAGGTAGGTAGAGCGTAAGGAGTGTTAAGTGGCATCAGTCGCCATTATCGGCTCTGGGGTATCGGGTCTTACCGCAGCTTACCTTTTGAAAGATATTCACGAAGTCACGATCTTTGAAAGCGATGATCGCTTTGGTGGGCATGCGCACACCCATCACATTATTGAAGTAGATGGCAAGAGCCAGAATGTGGACTCTGGTTTTATCGTTCACAACGAACGTACTTATCCATATTTGTTGCGCATTTTTCACGAGCTAGATATAAAAACTCAAGATACTGAGATGAGCATGAGCATTAATTGCAAAGGTTGTGGTTTGCAATATGCAGGTGGCCGAGGCGCAAAAGGTATTCTGGCAAAACCTACTAAATTAATTGATCCTAGATTTCTCAGGATGTTGATAGAAGTTCCTCGTTTTTATCGAGAAGCCCAGAAGCTATTACAAGAGAAAAATAACCCAGATATCACCTGGGGAGAATTTCTAAGCAAATTCAGATTTAGTGCCTACTTTATAAAACATTATGCAGTGCCAGTTGTCTCTTGTGTTTGGTCATCAGGTGACGGCGACTCTTTGCAATACCCAGCTCGCCATTTATTTGAATTCTTGAAAAATCACGGGATGTTAGAACTTGGTAATTCTCCTACTTGGAAAACTGTAGTTGGCGGATCTAAGCAATATGTGGATGCGATCTTGAAGATGATTCCAAATACAAGAATTAAGGAAGCGGTCCTATCAGTTAAGCGCTTAGAGGACCATGTGCTAATAAAAACCGACACAGGAAGTTACCGATTTGATTATGCGATTATTGCCACCCATGCCAATACCGCCCTTGATATTTTGGCAGATGCGACTGCAGAAGAAGCGACAAATTTAGCGGCCATTGGATACTCAAAGAATCAAACTTGGCTACATACGGATTCGGCAGTCCTACCCAACAATCCGGGCGTGAGAGCATCTTGGAATTACATGATGGACGGTTGCCGTGCTGACTCAAGTAAAGTGTTGGTGAGTTACTGGATGAACTTATTAATGAATTTAACAAGCACCAGAGATTATGTAGTTACTTTAAATGGCCAGTCACAGATTGACGAAAGTAAAGTTATTGCCAAGATGGAGTATGAACACCCAGTCTTTACAATTGAATCTCTGCAAGCTGCAAAATTTCTAAAAAGCGCAGGTGGCGCTAGATTGGCATTTGCAGGCGCACATTTGGGTTGGGGCTTCCATGAAGATGGAGCCCGATCTGGTGTAGAAGCTGCGAGAAAATTTGGAGCTAAGTGGTGAACCGATGGTGAAGTTAGTGGTTGGGAAAGTGCTTCATCAAAGAAGAACTCCCTTTAAACATGGTTTGAAATTTACCAACTACTTATGGCTTATAGATTTGGGTGAAGCGCTACCCAATTATTTGCAGAATAGATTATTGGCTAGAGATCATTTTGGTGGTGAAGCAAATACATTAAAAGAGGCGGTCACTCATTTTGCCAAGAGTCGTGGTGAAGATGTCAACGACAAAGACCAAATTTTGATGCTAGCTAGCGCTAGGACCAACAAATATGTATTCAATCCACTCTCGGTCTATTGGTGTTTAGACCAAAATAGCAAGACCCGGTGGGCCATTCTTGAGATACATAATACTTACGGTGATCGCCATGCCCACTTGATTAAACCAGATGCGAATGGCAATGCCCTTCTAAATAAAGAGTTCTATGTTTCGCCATTTTTTACAGTAGACGGTGAATATAAAGCGCGCGCATATCTTGACGACGAGAAAGTGGCGGTATCAGTGAATTTATATCAAAATAACGCCTTAGTTTTTACCGCAAGCTTTGGAGGAAAGATGCAGGAGGCAACATTTAGTAATCGTTTAGCTGCAACTATCCGCACCCCGTTCTCTACAGTGCAAGCAATGGCCAGAATTCGAGCTCACGGAATCTGGCTCTGGTTGCGACGTTTGCCAGTTATCCCAAGACCAGATCATCCTAAACAGAGCGGGATGTTATGAATTTGCGTGCGGCTGTTGCTAAACAACTTCTACGCCGAATCGCGCCACGCGTCGATGTAAAAGTGATTCTGCCAAATGGCGAATCTTTGGGACCGAATAAACCAAATCTCCCAATTTTAAAAATCCATGATGAGAATTTCTTTGTAAGACTTGGTAGCGATCTAAAAATCGGGCTCGGCGAATCTTTTATGGCGAAAGAATGGGACGCTGAGCCAGATTTAGGGCAAGCGTTAACTCCATATGCGGAGAAGTTATTACACATTGTGCCTGCGTGGATGCGAAAGTTCCGTAAATTTGTCGAACCATTCCAACCAAAACACGAAGAGAATCATTTAGAAGGCTCTAAATCCAACATCTCTAGACACTACGACTTATCCAATGAGTTGTTTGCGCTCTTTTTAGACGAAACTTTAAGTTATTCATCCGCAAATTTTGGAAGCGATCAACCTACATTCGAAAATTTAGCTAAAGCACAGATTCGAAAGATTGAAGGTATTTTAGATTTCGCAAAAGTAAAAGCCGGAATGCATATTCTCGAAATTGGCTCTGGTTGGGGGCAATTAGCAATTCAAGCCGCACTTCGCGGAGCTAAAGTCCATACCATTACCCTTTCAAAGGAGCAGAAAGCGCTAGCAGATGAGAGGATCGCCAAAGCAAATCTCACCAATTTAATTGACATTGAAATCCGCGATTATCGAGATTTAGATCAACAATATGATGCGGTTGTAAGTGTTGAAATGATTGAAGCGGTGGGCGAGAAATATTGGCCGACTTATTTCGGCGAGATCGCAAATCATCTAAAGCCAGGCGGTCACTTCGGATTACAAGCAATCACCATGCCACATGATCGTTTATTAGCCTCCAAACATGCATATACCTGGATTCATAAATATATCTTTCCTGGCGGAATCATCCCTTCAAGAGAAGTTATCGACCAATTCACCAAAGAGCATATGAAGTTGATCGATAGCAGATCGCTGGGTATTGATTATGCAAATACCTTGAAATTATGGCGCGAACGCTTCATTCAAAACCATAGCAAAGTAGCCGCTTTAGGTTTTGACGAAGAGTTCGAGAGAATGTGGCAGTACTACCTGGCTTACTCTGAAGCCGGGTTTCGCGCGGGACATCTAAATGTCTGGCAGTTAGGTTTTGTGAAGATATGAATTGGAAAGAGCGTAAAGCTTGGGTAATTGGCGCATCCTCTGGAATTGGCGAGGCTTTGGCAAATGAATTGGCGGCCAAAGGATGCCAAGTTGTCCGTTCTGCCAGAAGTGGCGGAGATATCTTGATTGATATTGCGGATGATGCATCCGTTGAAAAAGCAGCTCAGGAATATTTAAGCAAACATGGCGATTTTGATTTCGTAATTGTGATGGCAGGTTATTGGCAGAGAATGACTGCAAAACGATTTGATTTAGAGATCTTTAAAACTCATACCAATACCAATTTAGTAGGTTTAGCAAGATGTGCTGCAGCAATTTTGCCAAAGATGATCGCAAAAGATGCCGGAACTTTTGTGGGAGTATCTTCAGTTGCGGGTTATCGTGGTATGCCTGGTTCTAGTGGCTATGGTCCTAGTAAGGCAGCGCAGATAAATTTCTTGGAATCTTTGCGAACCGACTTGGTAAAAACCAAAGTATTTGTACAAACTGTTTCACCAGGATTTGTTAAGACCCCAATGACTGATGTGAATACCTTTCCAATGCCATTCATTATTTCGGCAGAAAAAGCTGGAGAGATCATCGTAAAAGGTTTAGAGAAACGCAAACCAGAGATTGTTTTCCCGTTACCGATGGCAATTATGATGAAAATAGCGCAAGTAGTTCCACAACGAATTTGGCCAAAACTATTCAGACGTGGATAATGGCGGCATGACTCAAGCAACTCTTCATACAAATCATGGCGATATCGTCATCGAACTATTTCCAAATCATGCACCAGAAACTGTCGCCAACTTTGTAGGGCTGGCAACTGGCGAAAAACAGTGGACCGATCCACGCACCGGAGCAAAGAGCAACGAGAAACTTTACGACGGCACCGTTTTCCATCGAGTAATCGCTGGTTTCATGATTCAAGGCGGAGATCCACTTGGGCAAGGTTTTGGCGGTCCTGGCTATAAATTCAAAGATGAATTTCACCCAGAGTTGAATTTCGACCGACCATATTTGTTGGCAATGGCTAACTCAGGACCAGCCACAAATGGTTCTCAGTTTTTTATAACTGTTGCACCAACTACTTGGTTAAATCGTAAACATACGATTTTCGGCGAAGTTAAGGATGCAGATAGCCAGAAGGTGGTCGACAAGATCGCAATCGTTAAGACCGGCGCACAAGATCGCCCAGTTGAAGCGGTTACGATCAATTCGGTAACGATCGCTTAATGCGCCCAACCACTAAGTCGTTAATCACGATCATCTGTGGTTTCTACTTAGCTGCATTAGTCATACCTGATCTACAAGAACGCATATTTCTGATTAATCGCGCCATTTTAAATGATGGCCAAATTCATGGTGTGGCTACTGGAGAATATTGGAGAATACTTACCGTAGCGCTAACCCATGGAGGCATCGCACACTTATTCTTTAATATGTATGCGTTGTTGCTACTTGGAAATACTTTAGAAGAGGTAATTGGACGCAAAAAATTCTTAGCACTATTTATCGTTTCTCAAATTGGCGCTTCTTTCGCCTCTTTATACGCAAACCCCGAAAACCAACCTTCAGTTGGCGCATCAGGTGCGATCTTTGGGCTCTTTGGCGCGATGGCGGTATTAACTAGAAAATATGGATTCCAAGATAAATCTATCTACGCAATCATCGGAATCAACTTTGCAATTGGATTTATCCTGCCGGGAATAGATTGGCAAGCCCACTTGGGCGGATTTGTTACTGGAGTTTTAGCTTCGTTATTTCTATTAGCGCCAACGCGTCGCTAGGCCGAAACCAATTCCAATAAATCCAAAACCCACCAACATGTTCCAGGATCCGATATTTGGAATTGGATAAAGTGTTTGAGTCACATAGAAGATTACGATCCAGAAGAGGCCAACCAAAAAGCTAGCGACCATGGTCGGGGCAAGCCAACGTGGTGATTCCATGGGTCCATCGAAGGATTCGATCTCAGGGTGCTCTGATTTATAGGCGCGTTCTGATTGAACTTTCTTGCGAATCCGTGACTTTGGCATGTACGGAAGTTTAGCGGAATAATTCAAGTGTGCGAATTCTGGTCGTAGACAACTATGACTCCTTTGTATTTAACCTGGTTCAATATTTAAGCCAGCTAGGTGCAGAGTGCGTTGTCGTGCGAAACGATGAGATTGCCGCAAGCGATGCGCAAAAGTATGACGGAGTATTGATTTCACCGGGTCCTGGTACCCCCGAAGAAGCCGGCATCACCATGGAGATGATCCGCTTTTGCGCCGATAAAAAGATTCCGCTATTTGGAGTCTGTCTAGGACACCAAGCAATAGCTGCAGTTTTCGGCGGTGTGGTATCCAGAGCACCAGAATTATTACATGGCAAAACTTCACAGGTACATCACAAACAAGCTGGTGTATTTAACGAATTGCCTTCACCATTTATTGCAACGCGTTATCACTCGTTAGCTGTAGAACGAGGTTCCGTTCCATCCGAATTAGAAATCACCAGTGAGACCGAGAATGGCATTGTTATGGGTTTACGCCACAAAACTTTACCAATAGAAGGAGTTCAGTTTCATCCAGAGTCAGTGTTAACAGAACATGGACATGCGATGCTAGCAAATTGGTTGGCAGAGTGTGGGGATAAGAACGCAAGAGAACGCGCCAAAGGGCTATCGCCAGTTATTGGAAAAAGTTAACCCTGCTTATTGATAGTAACAGTTACCGGTGAACCAATCTGTTGTTGTGCACCTGGCTCAGGAGCTTGCGCTAAGACCAAACCAATTGGTTGATTTGCATCATAAGAATAGATAGTTCGCATCAAGAATCCAGATTGAGTTAATGTAGTTAGCGCTTGCACTTCACTCTGTCCAACTAAGTTAGGAACTTCTACATTTCCATTTGCGATTTCTAGGATTACACCAGATCCAGCTGGGATATTAGAACCACCGATTGGATCTACCGAAAGTATGGTTCCGATTGGTTTATCACTTGGAATCGCATCGATTGCAGAGATGGTTAAACCGGCAGCAGTTAACGCAGCTCGTGCTTGCGTCAAGGTTAGACCAATCAAATCAAGTGGCACCGTGGTATCGCCTGGCCCATCGCTGATTGTGATGGTCACAACCGAACCTTTCTTGACTCTTGATGTTGCAAGTGGATCTTGGGATGCCACGCGATCAAATGGAATCTTAGAATCATGCGCACGATTAACTACTATTTTGAAGGCGCTAAGTTGGGTAGCGGCATCAGCTTCAGTCAAACCAACGACATTAGGTACTTCAATACCACTGATTGAAGTCTCAGAATTCAAAGCAAAACCACCAACGACTATTAGACCTATTGCTAACAACCCAGCGACAACCTGCCAAACTCGATTTTTCTTCTTTTTGGTACGAACGATTTCGGTAGTAATGGTCTGTCCAGTTTTGATTCGATGCAAATCTGCCAACATGGTGTTCGCATCTTGGTAACGATTAGCAGGATCTTTTGCCATCACCACTGATAAGAAGTGATCGAATTGTGGATCAACTTTTGGATTTACTTTGCTAGGTGCAATCAATTCCGCGGAGACATGTTGGAAGGCAATCGAAACTGGGGTATCACCAGTAAATGGTGGTCTGCCAGTCAACATCTCATAGAGCACGCATCCGACAGAGTAGAGATCGCTTCTACTATCAGCGATCTCACCACTTGCCTGTTCGGGAGATAAATATTGCGCGGTACCAACCACATTCCAGGTTGCCGTCATGGTCGCGCTGACATCATCAAGCGCGCGGGCGATACCAAAATCCATCACTTTTACATCACCATGTTCGGTAATCATGATATTTCCGGGCTTGATATCTCGATGCACAATTCCATTTGCATGCGAATAAGCAAGCGCTTGCAAGATGCCTTCAGTTATTTGGATCGCAGTTTTAGTATCAACTGGGCTTTCGATTAATTCTCGAAGTGTTTTACCCTGCAATAACTCCATCACTATGTATGGTGCGGGGCTCTCGCCACTATCAAAAACCGCCACGATGCCTGGGTGGCTAAGGCCAGCTGCAGCTAACGCCTCTTTCCTAAATCTGGTTACAAAGGTCTGCTCTTTATTTAGATCGCTTCTTAAGACTTTGATCGCGACCTCACGCTTTAATTTGAGATCTTTGGCTATAAAAACATCAGACATACCACCTGCGCCAATCAATGCGCCGAGTTCATAGCGCTCGCCAAAAATAGTCATTTAGCTGCCCCAAGAAAGTTGGTTTCAGATTTCTCAGGCCCAACTTCAGCTAAAACGATAGTGACGTTATCTGGCGCACCACGTTCGTAAGTTAAAGAGATCAAGTTATCAATTGCATTTGCGCTACTCAAATTAGTCTTGATCTCTTCGTTGGTGACGACGGTATTTAATCCATCGCTACAGACCAGAAATTTGTCTCCAGCTTTTACTTCATAAGCTACTAATAAAGGAGTGATATTTCCATGTCCCATCAATACATTTGTAAGTACCGATCTTTGCGGATGCACCAAAGCTTCGGCTGCAGATATCGCACCCGAGTCAATCAACTCTTGAACTACCGAATGATCTTTGGTTAATTGACTGAAATCTTTGCCACGCAATCTATATGCTCGAGAGTCTCCCGCATGTAATACATATGCTTTGTCACGATAAAGTGCAATCGCAGTAAGCGTGGTACCCATTCCAGATAGCCGATCATTTGCATCTGCAGTTTGCCCAATTTCAAAATCTACTTCTAACAGTGAATTTAAAAGAAAATCTTCCAGTGATTCTGGATCCATTTCATTGTTATTTAATAGCGGAAGTATTTGTGCCAAAGTTGTAATTGCAACTTTTGATGCAACTTCACCACCTGCATGTCCGCCCATTCCATCAGCGACTGCAATAAGTGCACCATCTAAAAGTGCAGAATCTTCATTTCCACTGCGATGCAGACCAACTTCACTACGTCCCTCTGCTTTGAAGCGAGCAGTAAAACTCTGCGTCATGCGGCGTAGCCTACGGGTAGAATTCGCAGGTGAGTAAATACGCCTATCTTGGTCCAGCCGGAACCTTCACCGAAGGTGCGCTGCGTACTATCACTGGCGGCTCGGATCAATTGGTCCCCTGCTCAAATGTCACTGCTACATTGGATTTGGTTCGAAAAGGTGGCGCAGATTTTGCGCTAGTGCCGATCGAGAATTCCGTTGAAGGTGTGGTCGCCAGAACTTTAGATGAATTAGCAATCGGCGATCCATTAACAATCGTAGGTGAAGTACTTTTACAAGTGACCTTTGCGTTGATGGTTCGTGATGAAAATATTGAAATTAAGAGAATCGCAACCCATCCCCATGCAGAGGCGCAATGCCGAAAATACATTGCAGAGCGTTACCCAAATGCAGAGATTGTAAGCACTAATTCAACCGCAGCAGCGGCTGAGGCTTTAGCAAAAGGCCAATTTGATGCAGCTATTGCTGCCGAAGTTGCTGCAGATACTTATGGATTAAAAGTTTTAGAGCAGAATATCGGCGATTCTGACCAAGCAGTTACTCGATTTGTATTAGTTTCAAAACCGGGATCGATTCCAGCGCCAACTGGTTTTGATCGCACATCACTAGCAGCCTTCATAGGCATTGACCATGCCGGTGCGCTTCTTGAAGTTCTAACAGAGTTTGCAGTGCGCGGCGTTAACTTAACTTTTATCCAATCGCGTCCGACCGGCCGTGAATTGGGCCACTATCACTTCATCATTGATGCCGAAGGCCATATCAATGAAGCACGAGTTGGTGATGCGCTTACTGGTCTTCGCCGGATTTGCGAAGATGTTCGCTTCTTAGGTTCTTATCCACGTGCAGATAAAGTTGCGCCCACCACCACTAAGTCAACTAGTGATCAAGCTTTTCAAAATTCAAATGAATGGTTATCTGAGGTAAGAAAGGGGCGTGCAACATGATCGATATCAAATTAATTCGCGAAAATCCGGAGCTAATTCGATCATCTCAGCGCGGCCGAGGCGAAGATGAAACCGTTGTAGATCGACTTTTAGAGTTAGATACCAAACGTCGCGACGCTATCGCCAACTTCGAAGCGCTACGCGCAGAACAGAATCTGTTATCGAAATCGGTGGGCGCTGCCAAAGGTGATGAGAAAAATACCCTTTTAGAACAAGCCAAAACTCTGGCTGCAAAGGTAAAAGAAGCTGATAGCAAACGCGCAGAGATCGAAGCGCAGACTAACGAAGTTGCCAAACTGCTATCCAATTTATTGGATCCAGATACGCCAATTGGTGGCGAAGCAGATTTCAAAGTAATCGAGCATGTGGGAGAACCAAGAAAATTTGATTTCGAACCTAAAGATCATGTCGAACTCGGTAAATTACTGGGAGCAATCGATACCGAGCGCGGTGCAAAGGTAGCCGGCGCTCGCAGTTATTACTTAACTGGTCCTGGTGCGATGTTAGAACTAGCGTTAGTTAATTACGCAATCACACAAGCAACCAAAGCTGGTTTTATTCCAGTCATACCACCGGTGCTAGTAAATCCGCCAGCCATGGAAGGCACTGGTTTTTTAGGACAAGCAGCCGAGAATGTTTATCACATTGAAAAAGATGATGTTTATTTAGTCGGAACTTCGGAAGTACCACTTGCGGCGTATCACATGGATGAAACGCTGGACGCTTCCAAGTTGCCTCTTCGATACACCGGTTATTCACCTTGCTTTAGACGGGAAGCGGGTTCTTATGGAAAAGATACTCGCGGCATCATCCGAGTGCATCAATTTGAGAAGGTCGAAATGTTTATCTTCTGTAAGCCAGAAGATGCCAAAGAAGAACATAAGCGATTACTGCAATGGGAGAAAGACTTTCTCAATGCAATGGAACTTCCTTATCGCGTAATTGATATCGCATCTGGTGACTTAGGTTCATCTGCAAATCGCAAATTTGATTGCGAGGCTTGGATTCCAACTCAGAACGCCTATCGCGAAGTCACCAGCACCTCGAATTGCACCGAATTTCAGGCACGACGCCTAAATATCCGGTTGAAGGACGAGAACGGCACCCGCCCATTAGCTACATTAAATGGCACTTTAGTTGCAGTACCGCGCATGATTGTTGCGATTTTAGAGAACAACCAGAATGCTGATGGTTCAGTAAATGTGCCAAAGGCGTTGCAGCCTTACATCGGCAAAGAGAAATTTGAAGTAATTAAATGAGTTTAAAGTGAGTTATCGACCGAAACTTATTGCAACTGATCTAGACGGAACTATCTGTCCCCACGATAAACCAATCTCAAATCGAACTATCGACACTCTGACACGGGCACATGAGTCAGGAGGAAAGGTATTTTTCGTGACTGGGCGACCACCGCGTTGGATGAAGCAGATTAAAGAGGCTTTCTATTTTGGCCAAGCCATCTGTAGCAATGGTGCGATGCTGTGGGACATCCAGAGCGAGAAAGTAATCGAAGAGTGGCGAATTACCCCAGCAGATTTGAGGGAAACCGTTACTAGATTACGTAAAGCGCTTCCAGAAGTTCATTTTGCTTTTGAAAATCACGGAGATTTTCGCCGCGAAAAGAAATACATAGCTCGTTGGGATGTCGGTATTGACAATGAAGGCATGGATGACATTTTGGATCACATCGAAAACGGTGCAGTGAAACTATTAGTACGTGGTTCGGATAAATTATTTAATTCTGATGAATTACTTGAAGCCGCACATAAAGTGGTTGGTGATATTGTCACAGTTACCCATTCAAATCCATGGGAATCATTATTAGAGATCAGTGCACATGGTGTGACTAAAGGAGATACTTTGGCGATACTTTGTGAACGAATGCAAATTGATCGTGAAGATGTAGTGGCATTTGGCGACAATCCAAATGATTTTTCAATGCTGGAATTTGCGGGACGTTCATATGCAATGAGTGATGGACATCCTGATGCGATCAAATATGCAACTGCAACTGCGCCACCATGTGATGAAGATGGCGTTGCGCAGGTGGTTGAAGAGCTTTTGAATTTGCCTGCCCGTAGCTGACACATATAAATTACGCCACGGAGGGCTCGCATAGCGGCCGAGTGCACCGGTCTTGAAAACCGGCAGGTGAAAGCCTCGTGGGTTCAAATCCCACGCCCTCCGCCGATGCGTGACTAATTACACGCCTATTTACCATTTCTGGAATAGAAGTTATTTCTGCACAAGAGCAAACTTAGCCCCGTACTTATCCCTCACGGAGGCTAGTAAAAATGGCAGGAGTTTTAACCCCAGGTCGCGCCAAGATCGATGCTAAGACGCTGCGTACCGATCGTTGGTGGTTACAACCAACAATCACTGTTGCGGTTCTTGGTCTATTCGTCATTTATGCCACTTTTCGCGCTTTTGAGGGCAAACATTATTTTTACGAACCACTGATTTCACCATTCTATTCGCCATGTTTATCAACGAGTTGCGTTGAAGGTGCATCGCTTTTTGGTCAACCATTTGGCACCATTGTTTTATTTGGAATGTCGGTTTCGCCAGCGCTATTTATTTTGATCTTCCCGCTTGGCTTTCGAATGACTTGCTATTACTACCGCAAGGCTTATTACAGATCTTTTTGGCAATCACCACCTGCATGCGCAGTCGCTGAGCCACACAAGTCATATAGTGGTGAAACTAAAGCACCATTGATTGTGCAAAATAGCCATCGCTACTTCTTCTTCATCGGAATGATTTTTAACATCATTCTTACTTATGATGCAATCTTGGCATTTAGAAACCACGAAAAAGAGTGGGGCCATATGTCAGTTGGAACCCTAGTCTTGGTAATGAATGCTCTGCTTCTCTGGGGTTATTCATTGTCTTGCCACTCCTGCCGACACACAGTTGGTGGTCGACTTCGTAATTTTTCAAAACATCCACTTCGCTACAAAATGTGGACTTGGGTCTCAAAATTAAATGAGAAGCATCAAAATTTCGCATGGGTTTCGCTGTTTGGCGTAGCTTTTGCTGATTTTTACGTCCGCCTCGTTGCCAGTGGCACGATCAAAGATTTTTACTTCTTCTAATCTGAAAAAGGGTCCAAGATATGCAGCGATATAAATATGACGTGGTGATTATCGGCGCAGGTGGCGCTGGATTACGTGCCGCGGTTTCAGCTCGCGAAGCTGGACTTTCAGTTGCCGTTATCTGTAAATCCTTATTTGGCAAGGCACATACTGTTATGGCCGAAGGTGGCGCTGCTGCCGCTATGGGCAACGTGAACGATAAAGATAACTGGCAGGTGCACTTTCGCGACACTATGCGCGGCGGAAAATTCTTAAATCATTGGCGGATGGCAGAGCTCCACGCCAAAGAAGCGCCAGAGCGAATTTGGGAGCTTGAGTATTGGGGTGCGCTATTTGATCGCACCAAAGAGGGAAAGATTTCGCAACGTAACTTCGGTGGACACGAATATCCAAGACTTGCACATGTTGGTGATCGCACTGGCCTAGAACTTATTCGCACCATGCAGCAACGAATCGTTGCAATGCAGCAAGAAGATAAGAAAGAGTTCGGTGATTACGAGCATAAGATCAAAGTTTTCCAAGAGTTAACCATTACAGACATTTTGAAAGATAATAGAAGAGTTTCTGGTGCTTACGGTTACTGGCGCGAGTCTGGCGACGAAGTTCTATTCGAAGCTTCCGCAGTGGTACTCGCAACTGGTGGTATTGGTAAATCATTTAAAGTAACTTCTAATTCTTGGGAAGGCACCGGCGATGGTCATGCGCTTGCGCTAAAAGCTGGTGGCCGCTTGAAAGACATGGAGTTCGTGCAATTCCATCCCACCGGAATGGTTTGGCCACCGTCAGTAAGAGGTATTTTGGTTACCGAATCAGTCCGTGGTGATGGCGGCGTGCTTCGCAATTCAAATGGCGAACGCTTTATGTTTAATTACATTCCAGAAGTTTTCAAGAAGCAATATGCCGATAATGAAGCAGAAGCAGATCGTT
>JACCDJ011731553.1_pt1 | contig 16929 bp, 9 predicted proteins | sample 7444481 | NCBI WGS metagenome assembly JACCDJ01 (sample SAMN15323435, study PRJNA562643) | freshwater metagenome | isolation source: river surface water | place: USA:Blue River Watershed | collected 2017-08-15 | reverse complement strand
GTCGTGGTATGGCCGGTGAAGTCGAGATAGACGATCAGGCGGGCGCCGGGGCGGCTGTGCAGCGAGAAGGTCTGCGACTCAGGGAAGCTTGCGACTTCGGTGAAGTCGTCGGTGTTGGGACCGACTTGCGCGTTGAGCCCCGCGCACACGTAAAGGGCGGGCTTGTCAGCAGCGAGATAGAGGTCGTGGTCGTGATTGCACGCGGCGGCGAAATGCTTGTCGTCCGGCACGCGGCTGGCTGCGGCGGCCTGCTTGCGACGGGCGGCGTCAGCCTCGGTGGCGCGGACATAACCGGCACGCGCGAGGCGGGGGTCGATCGGGGCGGACGCCGGACCCGCGGGAGGAAGTTTGGCGAGCAGAGGAGCCGATGACCTGGCGGCGGGGGCGGTCATGACGGTCTGGACGGGAGCCGAAGCGACAGGGGCGGGCTTGGAGACTTCTGCCGCGGCAACAGGCTGCGCAGGGGCAGGCTGGACGACGGGCGCGGGCTGAGCAGTCGGCTTGGCGGCGACGGCCGGCGCCCGGTAGGCGTCGCGGTAATCGATGACCTCACCGCGGGTCGCGAAATAGGCGGCCGCCGCCAGCAGAGCGGCAACGGACCAAAGGATGACGACAAGGCGCTTGTTGACCATAGGGAAAAGGTAGGGGAAGGGACCCGATTATCAACGAAATAGGACAGCCCGCGCTTGTTATAAATGACCCGATTCGGCATAAAACCGCATGCCCCGAATCCTGTCCGCCCTCCTCCTGGGCCTCCTGACCGCACTGGCAGAAGCCCAGACCTCCGCCCGGCCGCCCAATGTCATCGTCATCCTGGTGGACGACTGGGGCACGACGGACCTCGGATGCTACGGGAGCAAACTGTATGAAACCCCGAACATCGACCGGCTCGCCGCCGACGGGGCGAGGTTCGCGACGGGCTACTCCGCCTGCACGGTCTGCTCCCCCACCCGCGCCGCGCTCCTGACCGGGAAATACCCCGCCCGCCTCCACCTCACCGACTGGATCGCCGGACACGGCCGGCCGTTCGCCAAGCTGAAGATCCCCGACTGGACCAAGTTCCTCAAGCACGAGGAGGTCACGCTGGCCGAACAGTTCAAGGCCGCCGGCTACGCCACCGCCTCCATCGGCAAGTGGCACCTGACGCCCGCGCTGACGACCGGCGACGAGGCCTACTACCCCGAGACCCACGGCTTCGACGTCAACGTCGGCGGGTATCATCGGGGACAGCCGCCCAGCTATCACGCCCCCTACAAAATTCCGACGCTCAAGGAAGGTCCTGACGGCGAGTTCCTCACGGACCGCGAGGCGGCCGAGGCGGTGAAGTTCATCGAAGCCAACCGCACCAAGCCATTCTTCATCTACCTGCCGCATTACGCCGTGCACACGCCGATCCAGTCCAAGAAGGAGGTGGCCGACCGTTACGCCGCCAAGCTGGAGAAGGCGCCCGGGCTCGCGCAGCGCAACGCCTCCTACGCGGCGCTGGTCGAGAGCGTCGACGATGCGGTCGGCACCATCCGGGCGGCGCTGAAACGGAACGGCCTCGCCGAGGACACCATCATCGTGATGACCGGCGACAACGGCGGACTGCTGCCGATCACCGACAACGCGCCGCTGCGCGCCGGCAAGGGCTCGGCCTACGAGGGCGGCGTCCGCGTCCCGTTCATCGTCACCTGGCCCGGCAAGATCGCCCCCAAGGTCGTGACCGAAACGCCCGCCATCACGGTCGACATCTACCCCACGGTGCTCGAACTGGCGGGGGTCAGCAGGAAGGAGTCGCTGGTGGACGGGGTGTCGCTGGCGCCGTTGCTCACCAAGGGCGCCAAGCCCGACCGCGACACGGTCTTCTGGCACTATCCGCACTACCATCCGGGAGGCGCGACGCCCTACAGCGCCATCCGCAGCGGTGACTGGCGCCTCGTTCATTTCTATGAAGACGGTCGCGACGAGCTCTACGACCTGGGCTCGGACGTGGGTGAGAAGGTCGAACTCTCCGCCAAGCAACCCGAAGTCGCGAAGCGGCTGCGCGACCGGCTCGACGCCTGGCTCAAGTCCGTCGACGCGCAGTTCCCCACCCCGAACCCCGCCGCCGACGCCGGCAAGGACGCCACGAAGAAGGGCGCTCCGGCCAAGAAGGCCCAGGTGAAGAAGAAGTGAGATTCGCCGCCCTCCTCTGCCTGCTGGGCCTCGCCTGCCCGGCCGCCCCCTTCACCGCCGACCTGCCCGCGGGAGCCAAGGTGCTCTTCCAGGGCGACTCGATCACGGACTGCGGCCGCGGCCGGACGAGCGATCCGAATCACATCCTGGGTCACGGCTACGCCTTCATCATCGCCGCGCGCAACGGCGCCGAGCGTCCCGGGCTCCGGACGGAATTCATCAACCGGGGCGTCAGCGGCAACACGGTGCTGGACCTGCGCAAACGCTGGAAGCAGGACGCGCTCGAACTGCAGCCGGACCTGCTGAGCGTGCTCATCGGCGCCAATGACAGCGGGCGCGCGGTCGACCCTGAGGTCTTCGAAAAGACCCTTGAAAGCCTGCTCGCCGACGCGAAGGCGGCGAAGCCCTCGCTGCGCATCGTGATCTGCGAACCCTTCCTCGCGCCCGACGGGCCCGCGATCAGGAAATCGCCCGGCCGGTCCGAAAGGATGAAGGTGCTGCAGACCGTCTGCCGTCAGGTCGCGGAAAGGCACAAGGCCGTCTTCGTGCCCCTGCAGGCGGTCTTTGACGAGGCCGCCGGACGAGCCCCCTGGAGCCACTGGATCTGGGACGGCGTCCATCCGACCGCCGCCGGACATCAGCTCATCGCCGACGCCTGGGAACGGACGGTCAACGGCGCGGGCCGCTGACGGTTCACTTCTTCTCCGGGGCCTTCTTCTTGCCGGCCTTGGCCTTGCCGGCGGGAGGATTGCGCTTCAGCACGCCGGACGCCAGGGGGTCCTCCTGGGCGGGGACTTCCAGTTCCTTGCGAAGCCGCGCGAGACGCGCCTCAAGGTCGGCTTGGATCGACTCATAGCCCGCAGTGCCGGCGAAGCTCTTCAGTTCCAGGGGGTCCTTCTCGAGGTCGAACAAGTCTGTGCGCTCAGGACCGGAACCGTAATAACGCACGAGCTTGTAGCGTTCGGTGATGACACCGTAGTGCGGACTGACGTGGTGGGGCTGAGGATACTCGTAGTAGTGGTAGTAGAAGTCCGTGCGCCAGCCTTCGGGGACGGCCCCTCCCATCACCGGCCGCAGAGTCCGGCCCTGCATGTCGGCGGGCGCCTCCACGCCGGCGGCATCAAGGAAGGTCTGCGCAAAGTCGACGTTGGAGACGATGGCCTTGCTCACGGCTCCGGGCTTGGCCACGCCGGGCCAGCGGACGACGAGCGGGGTGCGCAGGGACTCCTCGAAGATCCAGCGCTTGTCGAACCACCCGTGCTCGCCGAGGTAGAAGCCCTGGTCGGAGGAATACACGATGAGGGTGTTCTCCATCAGCCCCTCCTTCTCGAGATGCGCGAGGAGCCGGCCGATGTTGTCATCGACGGACTTCACGCATCCCAGGTAGTCATGCATGTAACGCTGGTAGCGCCAGCGGACGAGGTCCTTGCCCTTGGGGTCGGCCTGCTTGAAGGCCTCGTTGCGGGGGACGTAATAACGGTCCCAGGCGGCGATCTGCTCCGGCGTCATGTTCGCCGGGCGGGTCAGCTTCACGTCCAACGGGGTGATGGTCTTCTCCAAAGTCATGTCGTTGTCGGCCACCTGCTGGGCGCGGTTGGCGTAATCGTCGAAGAGCGTCTCGGGCTCGGGGTAGACGCGGTCCTTGTCCCAGCCGAGGTCAGGAAGGTTCGGCGCCCATTCGCGATGCGGCGCCTTGTGCTGGCACATCAGGACGAAGGGCTTCGTCTTGTCGCGCTTGGCGATCCAGTCGATGGAGAGGTCGGTGACGATGTCGGTGACGTAACCCTTCGTCTCCACCGCTCCGGACGGACCCTTCATGGGCGGGTTGTAATAGAGTCCCTGACCGGGCAGCACCTGCCAGGCGTCGAAGCCGACGGGGTCGCTCACGAGGTGCCACTTGCCGAAGATCGCGGTCTGGTAGCCCGCCTTCTGCATCAGCTTCGGGAAGGTGACCTGCGTGCCGTCGAAGACGGAGTTCGAATTGTTGTAAAAACCGTTCTTGTGGGAGTACTTGCCGGTCAGGATGACGGCGCGGCTGGGACCGCAGATGGAGTTGGTCACCAGGGCGCGGTCGAATCGCACGCCTTCCCGCGCGATGCGGTCGATGTTGGGGGTCTGGATCAGCTTGCGGGAGTCGCCGTAGGCGCTGATGGCCTGATAGGCGTGGTCATCGCTGAAGATGAAAACGATGTTGGGCCTCGCGCCGGGGGCGGCCTGAAGAGCGACGGCAAGGACGAGGAGAAGGAGTCTCATGGGGTTGCTGTTTGCTAGGCGCCGGCCGGCCAAGGTCAATGCCGAGGGCTTGCCCCTGGGCGTCGTCGCGACAGTAAGGACGCATGGAAGGCATCGCCCTAGGGATCGACGTCGGCACCAGCGGGGTCCGCATGGTCGCCCTGGACGAACAGGGCAGGATCCTGGGCACCGCCTCCCGCAAGCTGCCGGGCACGCTCTCCGCCGGTGGCAGACGCACGCAATCGCCGGAGGACTGGTGGAAGGCCGTCGTGGGCTGCGCGCAGCGTCTCGGGACGGAAGTGGACCTCGCCGCGACGAAGGCCGTCGCTGTGGACGGCACGTCAGGCACGCTTCTGGCGATCGACGGCGAAGGGCGCGCGCTGGGTCAGGCTCGCATGTATGATGACGCCGACACTGGAGACCTGCCTAGCGCGTTGGCACGTCTGGCTCCGCCGGAAAGCGCCGCCCACGGCCCGACCTCCGCCGCGGCACGGGCCTTGCAACTGACGGCGACGGCCGGGGTCAGCAAGGTGGTCCACCAAGCCGATTGGATCCTGCTCAGACTCGGACTTGATCGAGTGCTCACGGATGAGAACAACGCGCTCAAGACGGGCTACGATCCGGTGAGCCGCACTTGGCCGGACTGGCTGGGGGAGTTCGGGCTCGATCGCTCACTGCTGCCCGAGGTGGTTCCGGCCGGAACGCGGATCGGATGCATTTCTGCGGGCGCCGCCCAGGAGCTCGGACTGCCCCCGTCCGTCACACTGGTCGCCGGCACCACGGACGGATGCGCCGGCTTCCTGGCCAGCGGGGCCCGGGAGATCGGCGACGCCGCCACCTCGCTCGGCTCCACGCTGGTGCTGAAGGTGCTAGGAGACCGTCCGGTGTCCTCACCCCCGCACGGCGTGTACAGTCACCGCATCGGCGACCGCTGGCTGATCGGCGGGGCCTCCAACTGCGGCGGGAGGACCCTGCTCAGTCACTTCACGGCGGAGGAGCTGGCCGCACTGGAAGCCCGCATGGACGCGTCCCGCCCCACGGGCCTGGACTACTATCCCCTGCCCTCCGCAGGCGAGAGATTCCCGACGGCGGACGCCGCCCTGCAACCGAAGCTGACGCCCCGGCCGACCGACGACGCGGTCTTTCTGCAAGGCATGCTCGAGGCGCTGGCGAAGGTGGAGGCCGACGGCTACGCCAAACTCCTCGAACTGGGCGGACCACGTCTGAAATCGGTGCGTCATCTCGGCGGAGGCGCCAGGAGCGCGACCTGGATGAAGCTGCGCTCCGCCGCGCTGCCGGCGCCCTGCTCTCCCGCGCTCGACGAGGAGGCGGCCGCCGGCACCGCGCGGCTCGCCTGGTCCGGAATCGGCGTGACGCCGCCGACGGAGGGTTCGGTCCGCAAAGTGGAAGGACTTTCGGGACTGACGGGCTTTGAGACGCTCCTGGTCGATCAGTTCGGCACGCTGCACGACGGCACCAAGGCCTACCCGGGGGCCGCGGAGGCCCTCGCGGGCTTCCGCGCGCGCGGCGGCAAGGTCGTCGTGGTGTCGAACTCCGCGAAGCCGGGCGAAGACAACGCCGCAAGGCTGCGCTCGATGGGATTCGGCGGGGAACACCTCGACGCCGTGGTGACCTCAGGTGACGTCGCACGACGCATGCTGGGCGACGGCTCGCTGGGCGAAGGCTTCGCGGGCAGGTCCGCCCATCTTTCAGGAAGACCGGGAGAGCTCTACGGCCTCGGGTCACTCGGTCTGAATTGGACGAACCCGGAGGCGGCCGACTTCGTGATCATCGCGGCCAGCCGCGAACCGCTCGGCTCCTGGCAGGACCAGGTCGAGGAACTCCTGCCCGCCCTGCGCAAAGGCGCGCCCTTCCTCGTCATCAATCCCGACGTCGAGATGCTCACTCCGGCCGGAGTGCGTCCCTCGGCCGGCGCCATCGGCCGGGAACTTGAACGCCGCGGCGCGAAGGTCACCTACCTCGGCAAACCGGGCCGGGACATCTTCCGACTGGCTCTCATCAAGGCCGGCGTGCGCGCCTCACGGAGAGTGCTCGTGGTCGGAGACAGCCCCGAACATGACATGGCCGGCGCCGCCGCCGCCGGACTCGCCGGCATGCTCGTGCGCACGGGCATCCTGACCGGGGCCGCGGAGCGGGAAGTCGTCCGAAGGCTTCCCGCCGGAGAATGGCTGCTAAGCGAGTCCCTCCGTGTCTGATCCGCGCCGGGCCGTGTTGCCGCGGCCCGCGGGCTTGCCGTCGACGCAATGCAGGCAGCTCCGGTCCGGCACGTAACTCGGCAGGCGGGCCTCCTCGGCGGTCAGGGGCATCTGGCAGTTGTGACAGAGCACCGACCCCGTGGGACGCAGATCCGGCCCCACGCCGACCCGGGCGTCGAAGACGAAGCACTCGCCCTCGTAATGCGCTCCGCCGACCTCCTCGAAATACTTCAGGATGCCGCCGTCGAGCTGGTAGACTTCCTCGAACCCGCGCAGGCGCAGGAGGGGCGCGGCCTTCTCGCAGCGGATGCCTCCGGTGCAGAAGGTGACCACCGGATGACGCTTGGTCGCCTCCGGGAGCGATTCCAGCGCCGCGGGAAAATCCCTGAAGTTCCAGATGGGCGGAGCGACCGCGCCCTTGAACGTCCCCATCCTCACCTCGTAGTGGTTACGCGTGTCGAGCAGGGTGAAAGTCCTGCCCTCCTCGATCCAACGCCTGAGTTCCGAGGGGCGGAGCCGGGGCGCGGGTGAGCCGGCGGGATCCACGCCGGCCACGCCGAAGGCGATGATCTCGCGCTTGATCTTCACGAGCATGCGCCGGAAGGGCTGCTCGGAGGAAGGGCTCTCCTTGGGGTTCAGGTCCTCCAGCCCGGGCACCGAACGCAGCACGGAGAGCGCCGCGGCGAGGGCCGGACGCGGGCCGGCGAGGAAGAAATTGATCCCTTCCGGAGCGAGCAGCACGGTGCCCTTGAGCCCCTGTGCGAGGCAGGCCGACTTCACCCGGTCGCGCAAGGCCTCGAGTCCGTCCAGCCGGACGAACTTGTAGCAGGAGAGGTTGATCGTCCCGGACACGCCGCATCGTCGGCGAGCAGGAGCGCCAAGTGAAGCCCAACGTTCAGATGCCTTGCCTCCCCCGCCCGACGGGACAGGAATGTCAGCGGTGTCCGAATCCCTGAACATCACGCCGATCGGGTGGCTCCGTACGGGCAAGTCGCTCAAGTTCGACGCGCGTCACCAGCCCGACGAGTCCGCCGCGGAGACCAACGTGCTCGAGCTGGCGCCCGGGGACAAGTATCGGAAGGCGCTCAAGCACCTGGAAGGATTCGACCGCATCTGGCTGCTCTGGTGGTTCCATCGCAACCGCACCTGGCGCCCGGAAGTCCTGCCTCCCCGCGGGCCCTCCAAGCGCCGGGGCGTGTTCGCCACGCGCTCCCCGCACCGCCCGAACCCCATCGGCATCACGCCGGTGCGCCTGCTCGCCATCGAGAAAGGACGGCTGATCCTCGGGCCCTGCGACCTCGTCGACGGGACGCCGGTCTTCGACATCAAGCCCTACATTCCGTCCTACGACAGCTTCCCCGATTCCAAGGCCGGCTGGATCGAGGAAGTCGACGCCCAGCTGAACTCCCCGCCGGCCTTCAAGGTCTCGCTTTCGCCGCTCGCCACGGAGCAGTCGGAGTGGCTCCGTCGCGAATGGGGGGTGGATTTCCTGTCGCGGATGACCGAGTCGCTCGGACGCGACCCCTCGCCCCACCGCACCCGACGCATCCGGCCGCGACGCGATGGCCGTCGGGAAATCGGCTGCGGCGCCTGGTATGGGGTGTTCCGGGTCGATGGCGCGGAAGTGACCGTCGACACCCTGCGCCCCTCGTTCCCCCTCAAGTTCCTCCGCGATCCGGCGCGCCCGGTGCTGCCCGACCGGGAGGCGCAGCTGGCTTTCAGGACTCGTTGGCCGGATTTCGTGGACTGAGCTTCATGACCGAAAATGAAGGGGCTCGCCGGGAAACCCCGTCCCGCAAAGGGAGTCTAAAGACCTCTCGCCTGCCCACTTCCACCCCTTACAAACGAACCATGCCCCGACACCCCATCACGGCCTTCATCCTCTGCTTCGCCGCCTGCTTCGCGGACGCCCAGCCGAAGCTCGAGCTGCGCGACGGCGACAGCGTCCTGCTCATCGGCGACACGCTCATCGAACGCGAGGGCAACTACGGCCGCCTGGAGATGAAGATGCGGCGCGAATTCCCCGGACGCGGCTTCACCGTGCGCAACCTGGGCTACAGCGCCGACACGCCGTTGGGCGCCTCACGCGCCAGCTTCGACCCGGTCGCGCGCGGTCTGGACAGTCTCAAGGAACAGCTCGCCGTGGTGAAACCCACCGTCGCCATCATCGGCTACGGCATGGCCGCGAGCCTCGAGGACCTCACCTACCGTCGCGACGATCCGACGCTGAACCCCGACCCGGCCCGCTACGGACTGGACCACGGACCGGAGAAGTTCCGACGCGACCTGAAGGAACTGCTCGGCCACATCCGCGCCGCCGCGCCGGGCGGCCAGGTGCGTTTCGTCTTCCTCGGCCCGGTCGAACCTGAAGACCTCCGTGCCGAACGTCCGGGCCTGCCCGACCCCGCGGAGAACCGCACCAACCTCGCGCGCTTCGACCAGGTCGTGCGCGAACTGGCCGCGGAGACATCCTCCCCCTACGTGAAGGCGGAATGGCGCGAGTCGGCCGGCATCGGCCTGCGCCAAGGCACCGACAACGGCATCCACCTCAGCGACCGCGGCTACCGGGCCCTCGCCGAAGGCTTCGCCGCGCAGCTCGGATGGAAGGTCGACCGTGAAGGCTGGGATGGCTCCGACGAAGCCAAGGAGCGGCTGCATGAGGCCGTCCTCCGCAAGAACTCGCTGTTCTTCCACCGCTCACGCCCGGCGAATTACACCTACATCTTCGGCTTCCGTAAGCGTGAACAGGGACAGAACGCGGTGGAGATTCCCAAGTTCGACCCGCTCATCGACCAGGCCGAGGCCGACATCCGCGCGGTCTCCGTCGGCCGGCCGCCGAAGTTCGTGAGCAAGGACAAGGAACCGCCCAAGGTCACGGCGCTCCCTCCCCTGGCCACGCCCGACTTCCAGGTTTCAAAGGGACTCAGACTCAGCCTGTTCGCGGAAAATCCGCTCCTCGAGAAGCCGGTCCACATGAACTGGGACTCCTCCGGCCGACTCTGGGTCGCGACTTCCAACACCTACCCCCAGGTCAGTCCTGAGGACCTGGGAGCGCACCTCAGCGGCAGCTCCGCCGCGCACGGCCCTTCGACCGGCGACGACAAGCTGGTCATCATCGAGGACAATGACCGCGACGGCGTCGCCGACGTCTCCCGCGTGGTGGCCGACGGACTGCTCATCCCTTCGGGCGTCGCGCCCGACAACCTCGGCGGCGCCTACGTGGGCGCCAGCACGGAGCTCCTGCACCTCGGCGCTCCCGGCAAGGACGGCCTGCTCAAGGAGCGACGGATCGTGCTCAGCGGCTTCGGCACGGAGGACACGCATCACATCATCCACACCCTGCACTGGGGATTGGACGGACGGCTCTACTTCCACCAGACGATCTACATCCATTCCCACGTGGAGACTCCGTGGGGCGTCGTCCGCGCCAATTCCGGCGTCGCCTTCGCTTACGACCCCGCAAGGGAACGCCTCGAGGTCTACTCCAAGGGACTGGTCAACGCCTGGGGCCAGCAGGAGGACCTCGCGGGCCAGACGTTCCTGACCTCCGGAGCCGACGGCACGGGCGTGCACTGGGCCTTCCCTGGCGCGACGTTCCCGCCCTCCGAAGGCGCGCGACGCCTGGTCGGCAGCATCAGCCCCGGATCCTACCCGAAGTTCTGCGGACTCGAGATCGTCAACAGCCCCCTGTTCGGCGAGGACTGGCAGGGCAACGCCATCACCAATGACTTCCGGGCCCACCGCATCGTCCGGTTCGGCTTCACCGACTTCTCAACCGGTGCGACCCCTCTCTCCGGCTATGAGACCAAGCAGCTCGACGACGTCGTACGCACGAGCGACGTGGCGTTCCGACCCATCGCGCTCAAGATGGGGCCCGACGGCGCGCTCTACGTGGGCGACTGGACCAACCCCATCATCAACCACGGCGAAGTCGATTTCCGCGATCCCCGGCGTGACAAGTTCCGCGGCCGCATCTGGCGCATCGCCCCCGAAGGAACCAAGCCGCTGGACTGGAAGCCCGTCCTGGGACGCGGCCTGCCCGCCCTGCTGGACGCGCTGCTCTCACCCAACCGCTGGGAATTCGAACAGGCCCGGCGCGAACTCGCCAAGGTCGCCGTCTCCGAACTCAAGCCCGCGCTGCTCGCCTGGGCCAAGGATGACCTGAAACGTCGCCATGCGGCCTGGCTCCTCAGCGGACGGTCGCCCGACGACGGACTCCTCCAGGCCCTGCTCGGCAGCGGCCATCCGGCCAGCTTGCAGGTCGGACTGCGGGAATACGGAAAGACCGCCGGCGCCGAGGTCGGACGTGTCGCCCCCCTGCTGGGCCATGTGAACCCCCGTGTGAGACTGGAGGCCCTGCGGGCGCTCGCGCGCATCCGGACCCCGGAAAGCGCCGAGGCTGCGCTCAGCGCCGTGACCTTGCCCGCGGACTCCTTCCTGGACTTCGCCGCGTGGCTCTCGGTGGGCGAACTCGCGGGAGTGTGGCTTGAGCACGTGACCCGTGCGGGCATTGAAGGCAAGGAAGCGATGCTGGAGCGTGTCGTGGGCGTCGCCGACCCGGTGGTCACTTCCCCCCATGTGCGGAAGCTCTTCGCCGGACGGACGATCGACCGCGAAGGAAAGGGTCCCTGGATCGAACTGTTCGGCAAGGCCGGCGGACCGGCCGAGATCTCCGCCTTGCGCGACGCGCTCTTCGATGAAAAATCCGTGACCGTCGAAGTCAGGGTCCGCGCCGCGGCCGCCCTCCTCGAGGCCGGACGCAACCGCAACCTCCGTCCCGACGGAGATCTCCAGGGACTCGGACGCCTCCTGCACGCCAACGACCGCCGTCTGACCCTGGCCGCGGTCCGCCTCATCGGTCAATGGCGTCAGGCCGGATTCCTCGGCGACCTCGGAGCGCTTGCCGGCCGCAAGGAAGACGCAGAACTCCGCATGGCGGCCTTCGACTCCATCCGCACCATCGGCACGCCCGGCTGCCTCCCGATCCTGCGCTCCCTCGCCGATGCGGCGCGACCCATCGAGGTCCGACGCGGCGCCGTCGGCGTCCAGGCCGTCCACTCGCCCGGCGAGGCGGTCAAGAATCTGCCCGAGGTCTTCCGTCTCACGCCCGACGCGGCCATGGCCGCGCAGCTCTGGCGGCAGATGTTCACCCATGCGCCGTTCGCCCAGCGCCTGGCCAAGGACTTCCCCAAGGGCCTCAGCCCTGAGACTTACCGCGCCGCACTGCAGGCGGCCTCCGGCATGGGCCGCGGCGGGCAAGGGCTCGTCCGCGCGGTGCAACCCCTCATCGGCGCCAAGTCGGCGGGTCGCGACTACGCCGCTGAAATCGCCGCGCTCGTGACGAACATCCAGCGCGGCTCCGATCCGGCCGAAGGCGAGATCCAGTATCGCCGCGCGGGCTGCACCGCCTGCCATGCGATCGGCGGCGCCGGCGGCAAGCTCGGCCCCGACATGAGCAGCCTCGGCGCCAGCGCCCCGCTGGACTACATCATCGAGAGTCTCCTCAACCCCGCGGCCAAGGTGAAGGAGGGCTACCACGCCTTCTCCTTCAGCCTGAAGGACGGCTCGCAGATGGTCGGCATCCCCGTGCGTGAAAGCGCCACCGAGATCTTCATCCGGCCCGGACCCGGCGTGGAACTGCCCGTCCTGAAGTCGGCGATCGTGCGTCGCGAAAACGTCGGCAGCATCATGCCGGCGGGACTCATCGACGGACTCGACGGCCTGCAGCGCCGCAACATCCTCGCCTTCCTCAGCGAGGTCGGGAAGCCCGGACCGTTCGACGCCAGCAAGGCCAACGTGGCCCGTCTCTGGCTGTTCAACGACCAGCCGCCCGGCGCGCTCGCCAAGTCGGGGGCGCCGACGCCCGTGTATTCGCTGATCAACGGCCGCCTGCCCAAGGAGTTCAACCCCGGCCGCGTCTACGCCTCGGCCCGCTTCACCAACGCGCGGCCCACGTCCGCGCCCCTGCAGCTCACGGGCGTCAAGGCCGCCTGGCTCGGCGACCGCATGCTGAAGGTCGCGGACGGAGTGATCAAGGAGCCCATCCCCGCGGGCGAACACGTGCTCACGGTCGAACCCGACCCGAACGCTCCGTTCTTCCGAGCCCAGTGCGACGACGTGACCTTCCTCGGGGACTGACCGTCCTCATCCTCCTGCTGGCCGGGTGCGCCGCCGCCCCTTCGGACCTGCGTAGGCAGGCCGCGGAACATCGCGCCGAAGGACGCCTCCAGGAGGCCGAGGCGGCCTACCTGCGCCTCGCGGACTCCCTGACCAACGCCGACCGCGACACCCGGGCGGCGCGCGCCGACGTGCTGCGGGAACTGGGCGGGATGCACGCCAGCTTCGGCGACGCGGCCAAAGCCGAGCGGCACTACCAGTCCGCCCTGCGGGTCGCCGAGACGGAACCGCGCCTCTCGGACGGACTGATCATCAACCTGCGCGCGCAGCTCGCGTCCCTCAGTTATCGCGCAGGCCGCACGGAGGAGGCCGCGGCACGGTATGAGGAGGTCCTCCGCCTTGAGCGCGCCTCGCTCGGCGACAATCACCCCGACGTGCTCGCCACCCTCGGGATCCTTGCCGGACTGCGGATGAAATGCGGCCGTCCCGACCAGGCCGAGCCGCTGCTGCGCCGACAGCTTGAGCTCACGGAGCGCATCCATGGCCCCGGCAGACGGGAGACCGCTTCGGCGCTGGACCGCCTGGCCGAAGCCCTGTCGGACCTCGGAAAGGCCGAGGAAGCCGGCCGGCTCCGCCAGAAAGCCGCCGAAATCCGCAAAAAACTCTGCGACGAGTGCTGATCCGCCCTGTCAAGGGGCTGACCGCCCTGCCCCTTGACTAAAGTCCTTCACGGGGCAGACCGCCAGATACGACCTCAGCCAAGGCTGCGAATCGTATAAGGTTGCCCAGCCCAACTCCAGAGACTCCCTCGACCCCCGTGGCCCGCATCTCCCGACGCTCCATCGATGAGCTGCGCCAGCGAGCGGACATCGTCGCCCTGGCCGGAGACTACACGCAGATGAAGCAGCGTGGGCGCGACTGGTGGGGACTCAGCCCCTTCAAGTCCGAGAAAAGCCCCTCCTTCAAGGTGAACCCCGACACGGGCCTGTGGTACTGCTTCAGCACCCAGCAGGGCGGCGACGCCTTCAAGCTGGTCATGAACCGCGAGGGCCTTGATTTCCCGGAGGCCGTCGAACGCGTGGCCACCCGTTTCGGCTTCCAGCTCGAATACGAGTCGTCCGGCAACCCCGGCGAGGAACGGTCCTTCCGCGGGCAGCTCCTCGAGATCCATGGGCTCGTCGCGGACTACTGGCGACGCTGCTTCCTCGAAGACCCCGTCCACGGCGAATGGATCCGCGAGTATTGGACCTCACGGAGGAAGTTCCGCATGGAAGTGGCCGACGACTTCGGAATCGGACTGGCTCCCGTGGACGACTCGCGACTGGTCGCGGGGCTGCTCAAGAAGGGCTTCCCCAAGGAGGCCATCGCCCAGACGGGCCTCTTCTTCGGCACCGACCGCATCCCCGATCCCGCCCGCTGGCGCTGCCGCTTCCGCGGCCGGCTCACCATTCCCATCCGCGACATCCAGGGACGAGTCATCGCCTTCACCGCCCGTCAGCTCGAGATCACCCCCGAGGACGACCCCTCCCGCGAAGCGAAGTACGTCAACTCCCCCGAGACCGAGCTCTTCAAGAAGTCCCGCACGGTGTTCAACCTCGACCGCGCCCGGGCCAACCGCAAGGAGGGCGACCCGTTCCTCCTGGTCGAAGGGCAGCTCGACGCCATCCGTTGCCATTCCGCCGGCATCCCCGGAGCCATCGCCGCCCAGGGCACGGCCGTGACCGAGGAGCACCTCCAGCAGCTGCACCGTTTCTCCAACCGCCTCACGGTCTTCCTCGACTCCGACGACGCCGGCAAGAAGGCCGCGATGCGCCTGCTGCCCCTCGGTCTCAGGCAGGGACTGGACATCCGGTTCCTCAGCCTGCCGGACGGCAAGGATCCCGACGAGTATTTCGCCACGCACGACGCCTCGGCCTGGCCGGCGTTGGAAAAGACCTCGCGCAGCGCGATGCAGTTCTGCGTGCAGTCCCTCATCCCCCCGGGCTCGGTCTCACTCCCCCTCGCCAGCCGGCTCTCACTCCTGGAGGAACTGTTCCCCATCGTGGCCGAATCCGGGGCCGAGGAGATCGTCAGCGAAGCCCTGAACGAGGCCGCCCGTCACGCCGGCATCGGCATCCGCGAGATGCACCTGGCCTACGAGCGCTTTCGCGTGGCCAAGGCCGCCCAACGCCCGGCCGACCAGCTCCGGCCCGCGACGGAACCTTCCGCCCCGGACGTTGTCAAGGGGGGGGGCTTGACAACCCTCGAGGAGGAACTGACATTTTTCATTCTGCGGCATGAAAGCTATTTTTCACCCCTCTCCCAGGTACTGCCGCTGGAATGGATCGACCCCGAAGCCCGAGGAGGCCGGCTGCTGATGGGCCTGCTCAACGAGGCGGTCAACGCCCAGATCGAGGACCTGCGGACCGCCCTGTCCTCGCTCGAGGATGACATGCGCTCGGAGGCCGCCCGCATGGCCGCCTCCGGCTTCACCGCCGAAGGCAGGCCGGAAGAGACCCTGGCTTCCGCCAACTCCCTCCTCGCGGCCTTCCATCGCCGACATCTCCAGTCCCGCCAGCGCATCCTGGCCGCCCGCATGGCCTCCCTGCCCGCCGATGACGACGAAGGCCTCCGCCGGCTGCAGTCCGAAATGATCGCGCTCCGCAAGGAAGGCAAAGTCCCCCCGTCCCTCACCCTGCCCTCCTGATTTTCCTCCATGCCCTCGAAGCCGAACAAGAAGCCCGCGTCGAAGACCGCGGCCAAACCCGCCAAAGCCGCGAAGAAGCCTGACCCGAAGGCCAAGCCCGCCCCCGCCAAGGCGGCGCCCGTCAAGCCGGCCGTGATCAAGCCGGCGGCGATCAAGCCCGCCGTCCTCAAGCCCGCCCCGAACAACAGCAAGGTCATCCCCATCAAGCCCGCCGTCAAGACGGTCATCCCCGCCAAGCCCGCCCTCGTGATGAAGCCCGCCGTCCCCGCCAAGGCCGGCGCGAGCAAGCCCGCCAACCAGCCCGTGGTCAGCCGCGACGTGAACGAGAAGGTCCAGGTGCTGGTCAGCATGTCGAAGAAGAACGGCTTCGTCACCGTCCAGAACATCAACGAGATCATCCCTGACAGCGCGACCGACCCGGAGCTGATCGAGAACATCATGAACATCCTCGACAACCTGGAGATCAAGCTCCTGGACGAGGACGAGGTCGAGACCTACCAGCGCAAGCTCGAGGATTCGGAGGAGGAGGCCTCGCGCACCGTGCCCGCCGACGCGCCGTACGACCCCTTCAACGTCTACCTCAAGCAGATGGGGCACAAGCCCCTCCTCACCCGCGAGCAGGAGGTCGAGATCTCCAAGCGGATCGAGGACGCCGAACTCCGCGCCCAGGACCACCTCTTCTCCTGCTGGCTCACCCTGCCCTACCAGCTCGACCTCGCCCTCAAGGTGCTCCGCAAGGAGGAGCGCTTCGACAAGGTGGTCATCGACAAGAAGGTCGAGTCGCGCGACGCCTACTACCGGATGCTGCCCAAGGCCACCGAGGAGTGCGCCAAGCTCCGCGACCGGCTGGACAAGTCCTGGAAGAAGTACGCCGACGAGAAGGAGGAGGGGCGCCGTGAAAAGGCCCGCCAGTCCTACCTCAAGCTCGAGCGCACGGCCAAGGAGGGCTGCAAGGACATCCTCCGCAAGTTCTGCTTCAAGATGAAGCTGTTCGAGGAATGGCTCGAGCAGCCCGACGTGAAGAGCGACATCGAGGACGCCCGCCGGCTCGTCGAGCCCGTGCAGGTCATGCGCGGCCCCGTCCGCGCCAAGCGCGGTCACACGCCCGAGCTCAACGCCTCGCGCGCCCGGGAGATCGAGGAGCAGCGCCGGATGAAGCCCGACGAACTGCTGTCCCTTTCCCGCAACGTGCGCAAGCACCTCGACGAGGCCCAGAAGGCCAAGACCGAGATGGTCGAGCACAACCTGCGCCTCGTCATCTCCATCGCCAAGAAGTACCAGAACCGCGGCCTGCTCTTCACCGACCTCATCCAGGAGGGCAACATGGGCCTCGTGAAGGCGGTCGAGAAGTTCGAATACCGCCGCGGCTACAAGTTCTCCACCTACGCGACGTGGTGGATCCGCCAGGCCATCACGCGCTCCATCGCCGACCAGGCCCGCACGATCCGCATCCCGGTCCACATGATCGAGACGCTCAACAAGGTCATGCAGGTCCAGAAGCAGCTCACCCAGGAGCTCGGT
>JACCDJ011227015.1_pt1 | contig 16937 bp, 11 predicted proteins | sample 7444481 | NCBI WGS metagenome assembly JACCDJ01 (sample SAMN15323435, study PRJNA562643) | freshwater metagenome | isolation source: river surface water | place: USA:Blue River Watershed | collected 2017-08-15 | reverse complement strand
GGTGGTCAACTTCATCACCCGCACCAATCAGGATGGCTTCCGCGCCAGCGCTGACTATCGCTATATCTCGGGCTCAAACGGCGATTTCGGCGGCGCTTTGAGCTATGGCCATTCGGGTGATGGCGGCCGGATCTTTGTCTCCGCAGGCTATCAGCGTCGCTCAGAATTGCAGACGATTGATCGCGATTTCACCATCCAGCCCTATCCGAACAACCCGCAGGGCGGTTGGACTGGTGGCGGCAACCCCGGTAACTTTGACTTCAACGCAACGGTCGGCGGCCTGGTCTTCACGACCGACCTTGGCTGCGAAGCGCTCGGTGGCTTCCGCAGCTTGCCGGGGTCGACCACCGATCGCTGCTTTAACCAGTATGGCCTGTTCGGTAATCTGGTTGAGCCAGAGCAGCGCTTCCAGCTGTTTGCCGATGCCGAAATTGATCTGGCAGAGAACACCAGCCTGCGCGTCAATGCGCTGTGGGGCCACTCGGAAACGCAGATCACCACTTCGCCCAGCTATCTGCCCACCCTGCCGCCTTCGGCCAATGCTGCCGGCGGCGGCGGTGGCGTGTTCCAGATCCCAACCTATGCGCCAGCATTGCGGGACTATTGCCGGGTCTACGGCGCGGCAGCAGGGTGCTTGACCGACGCCACCGGGACGCCCCTTGCGCCTGCTCTTGCCTTCCCGGTCCTGTTCCGGCCGGTCCTGTTGGGCGGCAACGCGCTGTTCCCCGGCCGCGGTTCGGCCACATCGCCGCGTGTTTCTGACCAGATGATGGTCACGGCTGAGCTGGACACCAAGCTGTCCGACAAGCTCAACTTTACCACCAGCCTGACCTACAGCCGTTATGACCGCTCCTTCGGGGGGACCGATACCTTCGGGGACCTGTTCCAGAACGCGTTGGCCGGCTTCGGCGGTCCAAACTGCGCCTATTCCTCTGCCGCCTCGCGCGCGGGGCTGAGCGCAACGCAACTCGCCGCTTTGGCCGGCACCAATGGGTGTACCTATTGGAACCCGTTCTCGACTGCGGTTCAGGCCAATGCGGTGACTGGACAGACCAACCCGAACTATGCCGGCGCTCGCAGCACCAATGGCTTGTCGACCACGCCCGGTGCGGGCCTGATCAACGATCTCGGCACGCTGGACTGGATGTTCCAGAGCCCGAACACCCAGGCCTTCACCACCCAGCTCGTCGCCGATGCCGTGCTCTCGGGCCAGACGGGTCTGACCCTGCCGGGTGGGGAAGTCGGTTTCGCCTTGGGCGTGCAGTATCGCCGCAACACCTATAGCCGGCGCTACAACGACGTCTCGAACCTCGCCGTCAATCCGTGCCCGGGTACGCCTCTGAACCCAAGCGCGACCTGTACCCCGCAAACCGGCGCGCTTGGCTTCCTTGGCACCAATCGCAACGGCGATAGCAACGGCGATGTCTATGCCGCGTTCGCCGAAATGCAGGTACCGGTCACCGATGCATTCAATGTCCAGCTGTCAGCGCGTTACGAAGACTATGGCGGTTCGGTCGGCTCGACCTTCGACCCGCAGGCGCGCGCCAAGTTCCAGATGACCGATTGGCTGGCAATCCGTGGCGGGGTGGGCACCACCTTCCGTGGCCCGCCGTCGCAAAGCCTGGCGGGCAATCTGACCTCGCTCCAGATCATCGGCAGCTCGTTCCGGGCGATCGATATCAACGGCAACCCGAACCTCGCCCCGGAAAGTGCGACGACCTATAGCGGTGGCCTGCTGGTCAATACCGGCGGTTTCCGCGCCAGCCTTGATTACTTCAAGTATGACTTCTCCGGCCCGATCGAGAGCGAGCCGGTGGCAGGCATCGTCGCGGCGCTGTTTGGAGCCACGGGTGCGGCCAATTGTGGCAATCCGGCCTATGCCGCGCTGCAATCGCGTTTCACCTTCACCGGTGCGGGCTGCGGGGTCGGCAACGTGCAGCGGCTGCGGACGCAATACGTGAACTCGGCCGACGTCACGACTTCGGGTGTCGACTTCTCGGCCAGCTACGAATTGCCAGTCGGGACCGGTTCGGTCACTGCCGGGTTCGCCGGTACCTATGTCATCGATTACAAGACCTCGGACGTTGTGGTTGAAGGTGTGACGGTCCAGCCGGCCTTCGATGGCGTGGGCCTGCTGAACTACCAGACCACCGCCTATCCGCTGCCGAAGTGGAAGGGCAACGCCTTCCTTCAGGGCGATTTCGGCGATCACTCGCTCCGCCTGCAGGTCAACTACCTTGATGGCTATACCGACCAGCGCGGTGCGGCGATCTTTGGCCCGAACACCGGCGCGCTTGCCGGGGCATCTGTGACGACCGGCAAGAACATCGGCAGCTTCACCACGGTCGACGCGACCTATCGCCTGCGGTTGAAGACCGGGACAACGATTGCCCTGTCGGCGCTGAATATCCTCGACCAGGATCCGCCGTTTGCCCGGCTCGACCAGAACTATGATCCGTTCACGGCCAGCCCGCTGGGCTTCACCGCCAAGATCTCGATCACGCAGGACTTCTGATCGATCTCGGTTGAAGGGGGCAGGGGCGCGGAGGCGAAAGCTTCCGCGCCCCTTTGCTTTACCGGTCAGGTAAGGCCGCGGGTCAGTGCCAGCCGATCGGCCAGCCATTGCGTCGCCGGGCCAAGATGGCGATCGCTACGGTGGATCGCGAACAGCGGGTAAGGTCCTCCCGGCGCCTCGGGCAGGGACAGTTCAACCAGTGCGCCTTGGGCGAGATCAGCCGCAACCATCCAGCGCGGCATATTGCCCCAGCCCAGCGCCTGCCGAAGCAAGGCGTGCTTGGCGCCCAGATCGCCAAGCCGCCAAGTGCGCGGGCTGATCACTGAAAATTCTTGTCCGGCTGAAAGCGATGAACGGTCCGAAAGAACAAGTTGTACCTGATCGCCAACAGCGCCGCCTGCGGCAAGCGGGTGGTCCGGGGCGGCGACTGGGACCAGCTCAACTTCGCCCACCCAGGCCCGATCCACGCCCGGCTGTTCGGCTGCCAGCGGACCGGCGATGCCGAGCGCCGCTTCGTCCCGCAAGACCAGATCGGCCACCGAGCCCAAAGCTTCGACCCGCAAGGTCAGGGCGACGGCCGGAAAGCGGACAGCGAAGTCTTGCAAGGCAGCCGCGAGGTCAGCTGACGGGTACATCACGTCGACCACCAGCGCGACGCGGGGCTCAAGCCCGGCGTTGAGCGCCGCAACCCGCGCACCCAAACCGGCCAGCGCCGCCTCAATCCGGCGCAGTTCCTCAACCACCGCGGCGCCTTGCGCTGTCAGCCGCGGCTTGCGGGTTCCCTCGCGCACAAACAGGGTAACCCCCAGCTGCGCCTCGATATTGGCGATGGCATAGCTGACCACCGAAGTGGCGCGGCGCAGCCGACGGCCGGCAGCGGCGAAGCTGCCTTCCTCAACCACGGCGAGGACAGTGCGGATCTGCTCAATCGATGGCGTGCCGGGATGCAACTTATCGATCCAATAGAAAAGACTGTGCGATATTATCCGACTTTTCCGAAAAGAGCAAAGAGCGCATCCGGCGGTTATTCCATTCTGCCCAAACAGGAGCAACCCATGAGCAAGGTCCTCGTCCTCTACTATTCCAGCTATGGCCACATCGAGACGATGGCCCAGGCCATTGCCGAAGGCGCCCGCGCTGCCGGCGCGGAAGTAGACGTGAAGCGCGTTCCCGAAACCGTTCCCGAAGAAATCGCTGCGGGCGCGCATTTCAAGCGTGATCAATCAGCCTCCGTGGCGAGCGTGGCCGAGCTTGAAAACTATGATGCCATCATCGTCGGCACGGGCACCCGCTTCGGCCGGATCAGCAGCCAGATGGCGGCTTTCCTGGATCAGGCCGGGGGGCTGTGGGCGCGCGGCGCCTTGATCGGCAAGGTTGGGGCGGCCTTCACCGCCTCTGCCACGCAACACGGCGGGCAGGAAACGACGCTATTCTCGATCATCACCAACCTGCTGCACTTCGGCATGACGATCGTCGGGCTTGATTATGGCCACGCCGGGCAGATGCGCCACGATGAGGTGGTCGGCGGCGCGCCGTATGGTGCCACCACCGTCGCTGGTGGCGACGGCAGCCGCCAGCCAAGCGAGACCGAATTGGAAGGCGCACGCCACCTTGGCCGCCGCGTCGCGGAAACCGCCAGCAAGCTGTTTAGCTAAGGCCCCCGGGCCGGAGCTTGCCCCGCTTCGGCCCAAACCAGGCTTATTTCAGCAGGTTCTGCTGCCAGAACTGCAGTTCGGTCCAGAACTGATAGTCCTGGTTCTCCTTCTTTCCAAAGCCGTGGCCTTCGTTCATGCCAACCAGGTGCCAGGCCGTCCGACCCTTGGCGCGGACGGCAGCGACCATCTGGTCCGCTTCGCTTTTGGGCACGCGGGGATCGTTGCCACCGGTCACCACCAGCAACGGGATGGATAGCTTGTCGACACGCGTCAGCGGTGAAATTTCCAGCAGCTTGGCCCGCTGCTTGGGATCGCGCTCATCCCCATATTCCGCGCGGCGCAGGTCACGACGATAGGACTGGGTGTTTTCCAGGAAGGTAACGAAGTTGCTGATCGCCACGATGCAGTCTGCCGCCTTAAACCGATCACCGTACCGGATCGCGCTGGCATAGCACATATAGCCGCCATAGGACCCACCCTGAACGGCCATGCGGCCGGCATCAATCGCCGGGTCGGCCTGCAGCCGATCGAGGAAGGCGCCGATGTCCTTGACCGAGTTTTCCCGCAGGAACGGCCCATTATCCAGGCTGACGAAGCGCTTGCCATAGCCGGTCGAGCCGCGGACATTGGGATAGAACACGGCGATGCCCTGTTCGTTCAGCAGGTAGTTGGTCCGGCCGCGGAAGCCGGGGGTGGACTGACCCTCTGGCCCGCCGTGGATGTTGACGATCAACGGCCGCTTGCCCGGGAACTTCGCCGGGTCGGGACGATAGAGGAAGCCCGAGACGGCTTCACCGTCAAAGCTTTTCACTTCGACCAGTTCGGGCTCAACATTCCGCGCAGGGTCTAGCCCGCCGGTCTCGCTTTCGGTCCAGCGCTTGACCGCCAGGGTCTTGGGATCGACCGAGAAGGCATCGGTCGGCACCTTAGCGGAAGAGACGGTCAGGCCGATCTCTCCCCACGGCGCAATCTCGATCCCACCGATGCTGCCGACTGGCAGGCCAGCGACTTCACGCGACAGGCCAGTTTTCGGATCGAGCAGGCGCAGTTTCGAAATGCCGGCTTCGTTGACCACATAGGCGATGAAGCTGCCATCAGGGGCAATGTCAAAGCTTTCGACATCCCATTTCTTCTCGGGCGCGCGGGGGGTGAACTTGCCGGTCTTGGGATCAAGCGTGCCAAGCCGCTGGAAGTCCGATCCCTCGTCGCTGGTCACCCACAGCGCGCCATCCGGCGCGTACTTCGCACCGCCATAGGCAATGGTCTTCTTGTGATCGCCGATCGGGGTCAGCTTGCCGGAGGCAAGATCGAGCAGATAGAGATCGCTCTTCTGGACCGATTGGTAATTGCCAACCACGGCCGTGGCATTGCCCGGTGCGAAATCGGCGATGCCCCAGCCGCCACCCTTGACCTGCAGCACCAGCCTGTTGCTCGCCGGATCGCGCGGGTCGATCACGTAGAGGTCGGAATCCGCGCCATTGCGGCGGGTCGATGAATAGCCCAGCAGCTTGCCGTCGGCGGAAACGGCGTTGATCGCGTTGCGGCTCTTGCCGTCGGTCAGCAGCGTCAGCCGCCCGTCCTTCAGCGTGTATAGCTGCCAGAACTCGTTACCACCCACATCCTTGCGCACCACCAGGGTGCCATCGTTGGGCATATAGACCCCGCCCAGCGGTTCGGCCTCAAAGCTGATCTGGCGGCGGGCCATGCCGGGGGCGGCAACGGTGTGCAACTGCGCCACATTGCCGAACCGGGTTGAAACCAGCATCGCCTTGGTGACGGGATCCCAATCGACGAAACTGGCGGTGCGGAATTCCATGTAGGGCCGCGTCGCCTCGACCAGCGCCATCGGCACGGGGGGCACGCCATCAGCCTCGATCGCCGCGGGCTTCGCGGCGATTGGTGCGGCGCTTTGGGCGAGGGCCGGCACGGGCAGGAGGGTAATGGCCGACAAGCCAATCAGGATCTTGCGCATGGTGGAAAACATCCCTGTTAAGTCGCGATGTGTTCAGGTTGGCGCGGCCAGCGCCAGTCTTCAACCGCCAATTCGACAAACAGCCGAGCGGGGACTGCCGAATGGGCGGGCTTGCGCAATAAATCGCGTGACGGCACGATGTTCCCATGCGTGCATTCTTCCTTGCCACGGCTCTGGTCCTGTCCGCGCCAGTGCTTGCCCAGAACGTCCCCGCGGTCAGTCCGGCCGCGATCCTTGGTACTGCGCCGGCCGGCACGCGCTTTGGCCTGTTGGTGGTTGACGATCAGGGGCGCGAAATTGTCGCAATCCGACCGGACGACCGGTTTATTCCCGCAAGCAATACCAAGCTGTTCACCACGGCGGCGGCCATGGCCTTGCTGCAAGATCAACCCGCAAAGGGTGTCTCGATCGGACTGGTGCCGGTGAAACGCAAGGCACCGAATGTTGTGCTGACCGGCAATGGTACGTTGAACCTCTCGACCGCGCCCGAATGCGTTAGCGGTTGCCTGGCACCCCTGCTTGATCAGATCGCTGCCAAGGCCCGGGTGGTGGGTGACGTGATCGCCGATGACAGCGCCATGACCGACCAGCGCTGGAGCCCGGGGATGAGCTGGAACAACATCGGCACCGATTCCGGCACGGCCACATCGGCGCTGGTGATTGACAACAACGAGCTGCCGATCGTCGTCACACCCGGACTGGCTGGGCAGCAGCCCGCCGTGGCGGTTTCGCCCTATTACACGCTGATCAACCAGGCCGTTACCGTTGCCGATGGCGAAACCCGCCTGGGGATCGATCGCCCGGTCGGGGGCCGCGAACTTCGACTATACGGTACGATCAAGGCCGGGGCGCAACCCTGGCGTGAAACGATGGGTCTGGATGATCCGGCTGACTATGCCGCCTGGCGCGTTGCGCAAGGACTGGCTGAGCGCGGTGTCAGGGTGCAGGGAGTGACCAAGACCATCCACCGCCCCCTGGGCGCGGCCGCAGCAAAGGATCAGGCATACAAACCGGCTTTCGCCGTTGAAGCGCCTGCGACCCCGCTGGTTGAAGAGGTCAGCCTGGTCAACAAGGTTAGCCAGAACCTTCACGCCGAATTGCTGGCCCGGCGCCTGGCCTTTGCCGCGCCGTTGCCCGATCCTGGCAAGGCCGCGCCGGTCGACAGCCTGGATCAGGGACTGGCGGCACTGCGTTCGGTGCTGGCCAGGGCGGGCTTGCCGCGCCGGGGGTATGACTTCGCCGATGGCTCCGGCATGTCGACCTATAATCGCATTTCCCCGCGCGCCACGGTGGCCTTGTTGCGCTGGACCGCAAGCCAGCCCTGGGCAGCGGCCTATCGCGCTTCACTGCCGATTGGCGGGGTGGACGGCACCTTGCGCCGCCGTTTCGCAGGAACACCACTCGCCGGCCGGATCTTCGCCAAGACCGGGACCTTGAACGCCACCAACGCCCTGTCAGGCTGGATGATTGCCGCCAGCGGGCGCGAACTGATCTTCTCGATCATCGCGAACGACGTGCCTGACGGGACGAGCGCCTTGGCGGCAATGGATGCCACTTTGCTGGCAATCGCGGCGCAGAATTGAACGCCGGTTCATGTTGCCTTGAGGCAACATGGCCCGAACTTCGCGCGCTTTGGCAATGCATCCTCTTTCAAGACCGAATTCTTGCGCTAGTGTAGCTGGGTTTCCGCCGGGAGGGCGGTGAATCAGGGGGTTAATATGATTGCAGGTAAGTTCACCCGTCTCGTTTTGACGAGCACTGTCGCGCTTGGCGCGCTGGCCGTTCCGGCCTTTGCTCAGGAAACGCCGGACATTACCAATCGCAACGCGCAGGAAGCTTCGGGTGAGGGCGGTGCAATCGTTGTCACCGGCTCGCGCATCAAGCAGGACCCGACCAAGAGCGCACTGCCGCTGCAGATCATCACCAACGCCGATATTGAGCGCGCCGGGATCTCCAGCGCCGAACAGCTCAACATGTTCCTGACGTCGAGCGGTTCCGGTGCCGATAACCTGGCCTCGAACTCTGACGTGACCACTGGCGCGCAGCGCGGCACCAATGGCCTTTCCTCTGCCAACCTGCGTGGTCAGGGCAGCGCGGCAACGCTGATCCTGCTCAACGGTCGCCGCGTCGCTGCCCACGGCCTTTCGGGCCAGTCGGTGGACGTTAACCAGATCCCCTTCGCCGCGATTGACCGGGTTGAAGTGCTGAAGGACGGCGCTTCGGCGATCTACGGTACCGATGCCGTCGGCGGGGTGATCAACTATATCACCAAGAAGAACTACACCGGCCTGGGCGTTCAGGGCTTCTCTGACATCACCGAGCAGGGGGGTGGCAACATCTATCGCCTCTCGGGCGTGGCCGGTTATGGCGACCTGGATGAGCAGGGCTTCAACATCATGGGCGCGGTTGCCTATAGTTGGAACAAGATCCTGCAGGGTTCGGACCGCGATTTCGTCAACGGCAACCAGCCCGAGCGCGGCCTGTCGATTGACACCCGCGGGACCCCGATCGCGACCGTGTTCAACATCGGCAATAACGCCCTGTTCTTCCCCACCGGCACGCTTACCAGCGGTCTGACGCTGACCGCGCCGAACGGTGGCAACGCTGCCGCGGGCGGGATCAACATCCTGGATCTGCCGGGCGGCGCTGGCTGCGGCACCATGGATGGCGGCATGGCCTATGACGAGCTGCTGTGGAACTCGCCGAACAACGTCTATGCCTGCGCCTGGGACACGGGCCGCGCCGCTGCCTTGCAGCAGCCGATCAACACCCTGACCTACTATGCCAAGGGCACGGTCAAGCTGGGGGCCAGCGAAGCCTATGTCGAAGTGACCGGTTCGGACGCGGATTCAGCCAAGAGCTTCTCGAACAACCAGCTTTCGACCAACACCTCGACCCTGCCGATCGCCTATCCGCTGAACAGCCTGACCGCAGCGACCTATAACACGGTCTTCAATGCGATCCGCGGCGCCTTTGCCGGTAACGCGGCGCAGGTGGCGGCGCTTGACGCGCGTTATGGCCGCCCGATTGGCTTCCGCTGGCGCTGCATTCCCTGCGAACGCCGTGAATATGTGACCAACACCCAGACCTTCCGGGTCGCGGGCGGGGTCGAAGGCCCGCTGCCGTTTGAGGGCTGGGACTATCGCGCCGGGGCCTCGTTGGCCCGCAGCGAAAGCTCTTCGGTGCTCGGCACGGGCTATCACTACCGCGGCGTCTTTGCTTCGGCGGCTGACGCGGCCGGCTCGGGCGTGGCAGGTGCTGTCAGCGGCGGGATCGATCCGCGCGCGCCGACTGCGCCGGGCGCTTCGGCGCCGGGTCTGGTCGGCCTGATCAATTCGGGTATCCTCAATCCGTTCAGCCTGACCCAGTCCGATGCGGCCCTGGCCGGTCTGAAGGCAATCTCGGCCGAGGGCGTTTCGCTCTATGGTGGCCGCTACAAGGTGGTCCAGGTCGACGCTTCGGCCTCGGGTCCGCTGTTTGGCTTGCCGGGCGGCGATGCCCAGCTGGCCGTGGGTGTCGACTATCGCCGCGAAACCTATGAGTTCAACGGTTCCGCTGCCGCGGCGGCGAGCTCGCCGAACATCTTCAACGCAGCCTTTGACAACGTCAACGCGCTGACCCCGAAGAACCGGACGATCAAGGCGGCCTATGCCGAAGTGCTGATGCCGGTGTTCGATGGGTTCGAAGTGACCGGCGCGCTGCGTATCGACGATTACACCGGCTTTGGCACCACGACCAATCCAAAGGTCACGGCCAAATATCAGCCGGTTGACTGGCTGATGCTGCGCGGCAGCTACAACACCAGCTTCCGCGTGCCGAGCTTCAACCAGATCTTCAACGGCGTGACCGTCTCGCCCTATTCGGGCAGCGATCTGGCCGATCCGACCAAGTGCCCTGGCGGCGTGCCGACCAGCGCCTTTGGTTCGGGCCTGCCCTGCGCCCAGATCCGCCCCGATATCGCCACAGGCGGCAATCTGACGCTGCGCCCGGAAACAGCCAAGCAGTGGAGCCTTGGTGCCGTTCTGCGTCCGGCCCCGAAGTGGAGCGCTTCGGCTGACTTCTGGGTCATCAACGTTGACGATACGATCCAGACCCTGACCCTGCGTCAGCTGATCGACAATGCCTCGACCTTCCCGGACAAGTTCATCCGCGACACGACGGGCAATGTCATCCAGATTGACCAGCGCTGGATCAATGCCGGTGCCCGCCAGACCCGCGGCATCGAATTTGCCCTGCGTGGCGGGTTCGACCTGGGCGCCAGCTCATCGGTCAACCTGGGCTTTGATGGCACCCTGCTGCTGCGCAAGCTGGAAAAGGTCGCGCCGTCGCTGGCCTTCACCAGCCAGTTGGGCGTCTTCAGCTATGCTGGCGACCTGGGCCTGAAGTGGAAGCACAACGCCTGGATCAACTGGTCGAACGACGATTGGTCGGCCACGCTGACGCAGGTCTTCCGCGGCACCTATGCCAACCAGAAGCTGCCCGGCATCGCCGCTGGCACCGTGGTGCGTACCGGCTTTAACGAGAAGGTCGATCCCTATTCGATCTACCACCTCGCGATCAGCTACCTTGGCTTTGGTCCGAACTACAAGCTGACCCTTGGGGTCAAGAACCTGTTCGACAAGGATCCGCCCTTCGCCATCACCTATGACGGCAACACCGGTGCCGGCAGCTCGTGGGAACCGCGCGTTGCCGATCCGCGGGGCCGCTCGTTCACGATCTCGGCTGAAGTGAAGTTCTGATCCAGACGATCTCGTCCTAACAGTCAGAAGAGGCGCGGCCCCACCAGGCCGCGCCTTTTTTGTATCGTGCCGTGTCGCAGCAGAAGGTCTGTATCAGTTGCCGCGGGAGGCTTTGGGGGACGGCACCGGCTGATCAACAAACCGGACGGAAACTCGCGTCGCCACGCCACCGGGTAAGGATGTTGTCGTGCACGATCGGTGAAAGCATCTGTTCAAAGGCACAACCTGCCAGACTGTTGTCCCACCAGATCACTTCCCCCTGCAAGGCTTCCAGGCTCGGCAGGGTAAGCCAGCAGACAGTGCCTGGATGAATGCGGTTAATCGCGGCGGCACAGAACCCGCTGAGCGAGAGATCATGGACCACGGTCTGAAAGGCGTGCCCGCCGGATACCCGCAGCATGGCCGGGATCGTAATGCGGGTCCGCGGGGCGCTGCGGTCTTCCTGAGCCGCCGCAAAATAGGGGTCACGCGCGTGCCGCAGATGATCACTCATGGCCGGTTCCTCGAATGACAAGGCCGGTCCGAATCCCTCCGGACGGGCTTGCCAAAAGAATGGCCTGGCGCGGTTGCCCGCAGCTTATGAAGGCTGGTTAACGCGCTCGCGGTGCGGGCTGGCGAACTGTTCACCAAGCAGGGTAACAATCCGGTCGGCCACGACCGAAGGTTCCTTGTTCCGCTTGGGGTCCTCGCCCGGATAGGCCTTGGCGCGCATGGTCGTGCGGGTCGCGCCCGGATCGACGATAGCGACCCGGATCGGGGTGATATTTCGCACTTCCTGGGCGTAGCAATCAACCAGCACTTCGGCAGCCGCCTTGCTCGCGGCATAGGCCCCCCACCAGGCCCGTGGCGAGGTGGCGACCGAGGTGGTCAGGTACACGAAGCGCGGATTGGCGCTTTTGCGCAGCAAGGGATCGAAGCGGGCGATCAGGGCTTGTGTCGCCGAGGCATTGTTGGTCAGCGCCTTGGCCAGGCTGTTGGCTTCGATATCGGTAACGCCGGTCAGCTGCGGGAGAATGGCCGCAGCGTGGACCAGCACGTCCAGCGATCCCCACCGATCGGTTACGGCCTGGGCGAGGCGGGCAATGCCGTCACCCTCGGTCAGATCGACCGGGGCAATGGTGGCAGCGCCGCCGGCCGCGAAGATCGCTTCCTCAACCGCTTCCAGCGCTTTGGTGTCGCGGCCCGTCAGGATCACGTGCGCGCCGGCAGCGGCCAGCGCCTGTGCGGTTGCCGCACCAATGCCGCGGCTGGCGCCGGTAACAAGCGCAAGCTGTCCGCTCAGGTCGGTCATGCTACTTGTCCGACCGGCAGTTCGGGCTGATCGCTCTCTGCCGCGCGATCGGCCAGATCGGTCAGTCGGGTCGGATAGTCGCCGGTGAAGCAGGCATCGCAATGCTGCGGGCAGGCGGCGTTGCGGCTCTTTTCACCCACGGCGCGATAGAGCCCGTCGATCGAAACGAAAGCCAGGCTGTCCGCGACGATGAACTTGGTCATCTCAGCCAAGTCCATCCGCGCGGCCAGCAGCTTGTGCCGCTCGGGCGTATCAACGCCATAAAAGCAGGAATTGTTGGTTGGCGGGCTCGCCACGCGGAAGTGAACTTCGGCCGCACCGGCATCGCGCATCATCTGCACGATCTTCATTGAAGTGGTGCCGCGCACGATCGAATCGTCGATCAGCACGATCCGCTTGCCTTCCACCAGCGCGCGGTTGGCATTGTGCTTGCGCTTTACATCGGCATGGCGCGCGCCGTCCGACGGCTGGATGAATGTCCGCCCGACATAGTGCGAACGGATAATGCCCAGGCCGAACGGAATGCCGCTTTCCTGCGCATAGCCGATTGCCGCCGGCACGCCGCTGTCGGGCACCGGCACAACCAGATCGGCTTCAACTGGGGCTTCGCGCGCCAGTTCGATCCCGATCTTGCGCCGCACTTCGTAAACTGACTGCCCGCCCGAGACCGAGTCCGGCCGGCTGAAATAGACGTGCTCGAAAATGCAGGGGCGGGGCGGATGATTGCCGAAGGGGCGGTGCGATGACATGCGGCCATCTTGGCGCACCTCAACGATCTCACCCGGTTCAATCTCGCGCACGAACTGCGCGCCGACCACATCCAGCGCCACCGTTTCGCTGGCAAAGACCGTGGCATCGCCAATCTTGCCCATCACCAGTGGGCGGATCCCCAGCGGGTCGCGGCAGGCGATCATCCGCTTCGGGGTCTGGCAGATTAGCGAATAGGCCCCTTCGACCATCCGCAGCGCATCGACAAAGCGATCAAGCAGGGTGGGATAGCGGCTGGTCGCGATCAGGTGGATGATCACTTCGGTGTCAGAGGTCGACTGGAAGATCGCGCCCTTATCAACCAGTTCCTGCTTCAGTCGCATGGCATTGGAAATGTTGCCATTGTGCGCAATCGAAAAGCCGCCGCGGGCCAGGTCGGCATGCAGCGGCTGGACGTTGCGCAGGCCCTGCCCACCAGTGGTGGAATAGCGCACATGGCCCGATGCCATATGCCCGGGCAACTCGTTGATGATCGTCTGATCGGCAAAGACCTGGGCAACGTGGCCCAGCCCGCGGCGGGCGAAGAATTCCTTGCCGTCCCAGCTGACGATCCCGCAGGCTTCCTGCCCGCGGTGTTGCAAGGCGTGCAGGCCCAGGGCCGTGATCGCCGCGGCCTCGGGGCTGCCGATCACGCCGAAAATGCCGCATTCCTCGCGCAGCTTGTCGCCGTCGCTGTCCAGGAACGGGTGAGTAATATTCATGATGGAATCGCCTGCCTGTGCGCTCGCGTTTCGCCAGCGCCTTTGGCCGCTCTCGCGCGCCAAGGCAAGCCCAAGGCAGCCAAGGGTTCGCATCCGTCCCCAGAGGCGGTCCAAAGGCCGGGTTGCGGGTGGGGCGGGGGAGGCCCACTTCGCGATGCTCGGGGCAGGAAGGATTGACCATGAACTACATGACGAGCCATCTCGACCACGACGAGGGCGAGACCAAGCTGTTCGTGCCTGACGACGTGCAGGATGCGCTGCGCACCCTGCTGCGCTGGGTGGGTGAGGATCCCGCCCGCGAAGGCCTGCTCGATACCCCCGCGCGGGTTGCCCGCGCCTGGCGCGAATACTGCCAGGGGAACGAGGAAGACCCGGCACTGCACCTTTCGCGCACCTTTGAGGAAGTGGGCGGCTATGATGAGGTCGTGCTGCTGAAGGACATCCCGTTCCAGTCGCACTGCGAACATCACATGGCGCCGATCACCGGCAAGGCCTCGATCGCCTATCTGCCCAACAATCGCGTGGTTGGCATTTCCAAGCTGGCACGCGTGCTGCACGGCTATGCCCGCCGGTTGCAGATCCAGGAACGCCTGACCGCCGAAGTGGCCGAATGCATCTGGCATCACCTCCAGCCGCAGGGCGTGGCCGTGGTGATCGAGGCGCAGCACGGCTGCATGACCGGCCGCGGCGTGCGCACCCCCGGCGTCGGCATGGTCACCAGCCGCATGCTCGGCTGCTTCCTGGATGACGAGCGCAGCCGCAAGGAAGTGCTCAGCCTGATGGGCTATTGAGCCAGGCGGTCATCTTCGGGGCAAGCGGCGGGATCGGCGCGGCGCTGGCCGCCGCTGTGGCCGCCAGCGGTCGCTATCAGCGGGTCTGGGCCGGATCGCGTGGCGGCGCTGTTGCCCCAACTGGCGCAAGCCCCTTCGCCTTTGACCTGACCGATGAGGCCAGCATCGCCGCGGCCGCCACTGAGATTGGCGGCCAGGGCGCAGTCACGCTGGCCATCGTCGCAACTGGCATTCTGTCCGATGGCCCCGGCTTCCAGCCCGAAAAGACCTTCAAGGCGCAAGACCCGGCCGCCTATGGCCGGGCCTTTGCGATCAACACCACCGGCCCGGCGCTGATCGGCAAGCACTTCCTGCCCTTGCTGCCACGGCGCGAACGGGCGGTCTTTGCCGCACTGTCTGCGCGGGTCGGCTCAATCAGCGACAATCGCCTTGGCGGCTGGCACGCCTATCGCGCCAGCAAGGCGGCGCTCAACATGATCTTGCGTAACTTCGCGATCGAACTGGGCCGCACCCATCCGCAGGCGGTGATCGCCGCGCTCCATCCCGGCACCGTTGCTACCGACCTTTCCGCCCCCTTCACCGGCCTGCGCGAAGGGCAGCGCCTGTTCACGCCGGATGAGGCGGCGGGCTATTTGCTTGAGGTGATCGACGGCCTCACCCCGGACGACAGCGGACAGGCCTTTGCCTGGGATAGTCAATCCATACCGTTCTGAGAGCTTGCCCTGATCGCCCGCGCCCCCTAAGTCCGGCCCACGCGATTTCTCCCCATCCGAGGCTATCCTTGTTGCTGTCTCCGTTCGAAAAAGTGCTGGTAAAGCGCTATCTCCTGCCGGGGCGGAGCGAGGCGTTTATTGCGCTTGTGGCGGGGATCAGCCTGGTTGCCGTTGCCCTGGGCGTGGCCGCGCTGGTCATCGTGATGAGCGTGATGAACGGCTTCCGTGCCGAACTGTTTGACAAGATCGTCGGGCTGAACGGCCATGCCATCGTTCAGGCCTATGGCGGACGGATCGAAAACTGGCAGAACGTCTTGCAGGATGTGCGCAAGACGCCGGGCGTCACCCGCGCCTCTCCGCTGATCGAGCAGCCGCAGATGGGCAGCTTTAATGGCCGGGTCGATCTGGTCTTTGCCCGAGGCAATACGGCTGAGGATATTCAGCGGCTGAAACCCAAGCTGGTCGCCGGAACGCTTGATCCGCTGAAGCCCGGCGCGGGCGAGGTGGCGATCGGTTCGCAGCTCGCCTCCAACCTGGGCATCCGGGTGGGCGATACGCTGACGATCATCAACCCGCAGGGCCGCTCCACCCCCTTCGGCACCGTCCCGCGCGAGATTGCCTACCGCGTGGCCGCGATCTTTGAGATCGGGGTGTTCGATTTTGACGAGCGGTTTGTCGTCATGCCGATCGAGGATGCGCAAACCCTGCTGCTGGCCGGGGATTCGATCGGGATGATCGAGGTTCAGGTCACCGATCCCGATGCCGTGACCGAGATCCTGAAACCCGTGGCCCAGCGGCTGGCCGGGCAGGCGGTGGTAACCGATTGGCGGACCATGAACGCCAGCCTGTTCGAGGCGCTGGCGGTAGAGCGGGTCGCCATGTTCGTGGTGCTGTCGATCATCGTGCTGGTCGCGGTGTTCAACATCCTGTCCTCGCTGATCATGCTGGTCCGCGCCAAGACGCGTGACATCGCGATCCTGCGGACCATGGGGGCAGGGCGGAAAAGCCTGCTCAAGGTGTTCGTCACGGTCGGCTTCGTGGTTGGCGCGCTGGGCACTGTCGCCGGGCTGATCCTTGGCGCGGCCTTCCTGTTCTTCCGCCAGCCGATTGTTCGCCTGATCGAGGTGCTGACCGGGCAGAACCTGTGGGATCCCAAGATCCGCTTCCTGACCGAGCTGCCCGCCCGCGCCGATCCGGTGGAGATCACGCTGATCGTGATCATGGCCCTGCTGTTCAGCTTCCTTGCCACGCTCTATCCGGCCTTCAAGGCGGCGAGCACCGATCCGGTCCAGGTGCTGCGCTATGAGTGAGCCTGTCGTCCAGACCACTGGCCTGACCCGCAGCTTTGAGCAGGGCGGGGTGCGGATCGACGTGCTGCGCGGGATCGACCTGGCGATCCAGCCGGGTGAGATCGTGGCGCTGCTCGGCCCGTCGGGTTCGGGCAAATCGACCCTGCTTCAGGCGGTCGGCCTGCTGGAAGGCGGCTTTGGCGGATCGCTGCGGATTGCCGGGGTGGAAGCCACGGCCTTGTCGGCCGATGACCGCACGGATCTGCGGCGTGACCGGATCGGCTTCGTCTATCAGTTCCACCACCTGCTGCCGGACTTTACCGCGCAGGAGAATGTCGTCCTGCCGCAACTGGTCGCCGGGACCAGCGAGGCCGCTGCCGCCACCCGCGCCATCGAACTGCTGACCGCGCTGGGCCTTGGCGCGCGGCTTGATCATCGGCCCAGCCAGCTATCCGGCGGGGAGCAACAGCGCGTTGCCGTGGCCCGCGCCCTGGCCAACCGGC
>JACCDJ011343352.1_pt1 | contig 16954 bp, 16 predicted proteins | sample 7444481 | NCBI WGS metagenome assembly JACCDJ01 (sample SAMN15323435, study PRJNA562643) | freshwater metagenome | isolation source: river surface water | place: USA:Blue River Watershed | collected 2017-08-15 | reverse complement strand
TTTGCTGACCAATGAACATCACCGACTGACCGCTCAATAAGCCAAATCCTCCAATCATTGCTTTATCGTCTTTCACCGTTCGATCGCCATGCAATTCAACCCAAGTGCCCTCTGTCAACTTCTCGATATACTCCAATGCATAAGGTCTATCTGGATGTCTACTCAGTTGAACCTTCTGCCAAGGATCGAGGTTAGAGTAGATCTCAGTTGTTTTGGATACCAACGCCTTTTCCAATTCGGCTACTGCGTTGTCTACATTCACCCCACTCTTCACCGCACTATCCTTTAACTTTTGAATTTGCTCATCGAGCTCTTTGATGGGCGCTTCAAAATCTAAATAATTTCTCATAACCAATAATTTGTGCAAAGTAAAGCAATTCCGATTAAACCTCGAATCTTCTGATCCATGAAATCCAATTTTGGAAAGCCATGCCTCTGTGCGAAAGTAAGCTTTTGTCCTCCAGTGACATTTGGGCGAAGGACCTCGAACTTTGTTGCGGTATAAAAATGGGATCATAGCCAAATCCCCCCCAACCCTGAACGGCACGAAGCACATGGCCTTCTACCACTCCATGGATGGAAAATAACTTACCTTTCCAACGGCCCGCTAAAACACAACGGAACTGAGCTTTACGATCCAATTTACTCTCCATTTCACATAGTACTTTGGCAATATTCGCTGTATGGTTGCCATGTTCTCCTGCATATCTGGCTGAAAAAACACCGGGCTCCCCATTCAATGCATTGATTTCAAAACCAGAATCATCGGCTAGTATATCCTCTTGCCAAACAGATTTCAAAGCGTCTACTTTGATCATCGCGTTTTCTTCAAGTGTCGCGCCAGTCTCGTTAATATCCTGCACATATCCTATGTCCCTTAACGAAACTACATCGCGTTGGATGCGATTGACTTGCATCAAGTGACGAAATTCTTCCACCTTGTGCTCGTTGTTAGAAACTATCAGTAATTTTCTCATCTCCTTTTTTAATCTTCTTTTCTCCAATTGCGATTTAGTTTACCATTTGCATTGTACGGCAAAGATTCAACGAGCACAAACCGCTTAGGCCTCCAATAAGGGTGTTCCCTGAATATATTCTTCCAAAACACTTCATCCTGACTATCGCTGATCGAAGTATGAAGACATACCACTTGCTCACCCAATGAGTCATGCGGAGCTTTGACAATCGCAAATTCCTTTGTCATATAAGGTTGCATCCACTTTTCCACATCCATTGGAAAAATCTTTAGTCCACCAGAATTGATGACATCATCCGCTCTACCCATTACGCAGAACCCTCCTGATTCATTGAACTTCACCAAATCCGATGTCCTGACCTCATTTTTCAATGCATGATCATGGATGATCAAGGCACCATGCTCATCGCTTTCGCAAACTACCCCTTCCATCGGGGTGAAATAGTCAGAGGTTGCGGCCGCTTTCCTGACGGCAATATGGGTCAATGTCTCTGTCATACCGTATCCTTCATAAATAATGCTCGATGAAGAATGCAATATTTTATGGACCTCCTCAGGGATAGCTCCCCCACCTAGCAAAATCTTGTCAATAAAACCCACATTGATTCCTGCCACCGCAACCTGATGAATCATCATCGGAGTGCTCGTCCACCAGTGTATGGGGATTTGAGAGAGCGTTTGCCAATCTTCTTTGCTCTTCCATTCTATTGAATACAAATTTTGTTTTAAAATCAAGGCCCTGAGCACATTCATTCTTCCCGCGACAAAACTAAATGGCAATGTATGTAAAACATTCTGATTGTCTTTTAAGTCAAAAAAATGAGCTGTTCGCTGAGCGCTTGCCATGATTTGATCTCGGGAAAAGTAAATCTCTTTGGGTTGGCCCGTAGTTCCGCTTGTGAGAAATTTCATTTGATCAGTACCCTCCAACCATTCCTTGATCCATGCTTTATCTTGCAGTGACAAAAATGCTGGCCACTGAACAATGCGACCTCTTTGAATCCATTGTATTACCATGGAGCTTGCCATTTTTTTGATCGGTTTTCCATCAACTTGTCGCCCATAATTTCAAGACTAGATAACCAGTTGTTGGTGTAGAGCCCTCCCGTCCCCAGACCCTGGGGAGCAGATAATGGATATTTCTGCAACCATCTGTAGATGGCGTTGAGACCAATATTACTTTCTAATGCCGATGTTACCCACCAACCCACTCCCCTTTTTTCGGCCAAGCTAATCCAATGATCACATTGAGCAAATCCTCCATGCAACGAGGGCTTTAAAACCAAGAATGGGGGATTAATGGTATCTAATAAACTCTCCATTTCGTCCATCGCACAGCCGATTAACTCTTCATCCAACGCAATCGGAATGGAAGAAACCAGAGCCAATCTAGCCATCGCGCTCCAATGTCCTTTTTGGATAGGCTGTTCAATGGAGTGAATATTCAAAGATTGCAAAATCTCCATCTTTTCTAGCGCCTCTGATTCTGTCCAAGCGCCATTGGCATCCAATCGAATCACCACCTCATTTCCCACTCGTCTGCGAAATTGCTTAAGCATCTCCCACTCGTCATTAAAAGCCAACGCTCCCACTTTAAATTTGATACATTGAAAACCTGACTCCCATTTTACAATAGCCTCATCGAACATTTCCTGCGTCTGATTCATCCATACCAATCCATTGATTGAAATCGGGCTAACCTCCGAACAAAAAGGAGTAAAGGGATTTTCAGCCATGAGTGAGGCCGATAAAGATTCTATGGCAAATCGGACACTGGAGGAGAGGGTGTGAAAAATTTCCCAACGCCAATCATCGTGGAGAAAAAAAGCATTTAATTGTTGATTCACTTCTGTCCAACTCTCCTGAGATAATCCAACAATAGGAGCGCACTCAGCAACCGCAACCATTTCCTCCATCTCATCTACCACCAAGAGGTACAACACCTCCCTCGTAAACAGCACATTACGTGAAGTTCGTGAAGGCTTCAGAAATTCCAGATTAAAATTTTTTAAAACTACTTTCCATCCTTTAGGGAAATGGAAATGCTTTTGATAATCCATTCGATAGGAGGATATTTATTGATTTTCTTCAGCCAAAAACTACAAAGCCAATAACCGATGAGCAATACGGCGGTGATGAAAAAAATCAACCAATAAGGTGAAACAAATGCCAGCACATAGGTTTGATTGGCAGTAAAAAGTTGCAGATAAAAAGAGGCCGCCAAATATCCAAAAAAGAGCAAGCTAAACTTCATAGAGGACAGTCTTTTAACGGCTAAAGCAAATTTTAATGACTGAAGGTAAGTGAAGATATGATTGACCAAATTGACGGTAATCCAAGAAATCCCAATCGCCATGAAAACAAACGAAGGCTGAAAAACAAAAAAATTAAAAGGAAATGGAAGATCTTGTTTGGACATTTGATAGGATGCCACATAAATCGATTCACAATAATTCTGAACCAGGTATGCGATGATCAAAAAGACAAAAGCTAAAATAGTGGTCGGTGGGAAAAAACCCCTCGGTCGAACACTGCCCTTACCAAAAGCCAAACCTGCAAGAATAAAAGAAAACCAAGGGAAAAATGAGTAGTAGCCATTGAAGAACAAAAAGGCAAAAAAGTCCTCCGTATCTGTTTTATGAATATCTAGACTATGGAACTTTAAAAAGTAGGGGACATCTAAATTCACCATCACCAGGGATGAAACCACTATTCCGAGGATAACACCATGTATTACTGCTGAATTCCAAGAAAGAAATAATGTTACCACCATCAGAGATAATCCCAGAATAATAAAAAGATTCATACCCCAATCACTCACAAAGAATAATCCGATGATGAAAAAAAAGGCCCCTTTCCGAGTGAGATTGGAGATCAATTTTTTCCTATTGGTATACTTGTTTCTGTATTGCAAACTGATTCCCAAACCTGTAACAAATAGGTAAAGAGCAGGAATCCAATCGAAAAAGGCAAAGGAAAGAGGAATTTGCACTCGGCCACCAAAACCAGTATAAATCAAGGAATGTATTCCACCCACTTGAAAAAAAGCGATGACATAAAATGTCAATAATCCAAACATCAATTGTAAAAAATTGATGCCATAAAGGTGCGCTAACCGAGATTTACCTGCGGACATGAGTATCTTAAGACAACAAAAATAACAAAAGTGAAACTATAAAAGCAGAAAGAGCCACTTTCTTCAACTCCTTATCGACATCCTGACCATCCTTCGCTTTCACCACTCGAATGAATACTCCCGTTAAAACTAACCAAAGCAGGAGGGCCGAAACGTTTTTCCATTGCTTACTTTCTGCCACAAATAGGCACAATGAGCCGGCGCTCAAAAGCAACATACACGCTAAATAAATTTTACTCCATTTCCAACCCAGAAGAATGGCCACTGTTGTCTTGCGAGACCTTTTATCATCCTCTAAATCTCTCATATTATTCAAATGAAGCACCATCACAGAGAGCATTCCTTGCATTACCGCCAAGTAAAAAGTACCCCAATGAAAGGCGTGGTAAAGCAGAAAATGGGCGCCCATAACGGCTACACCTCCAAAAAAAATAAACACTGCCCCATCACCACCTGCCGAGTATCCATAGGGGCGTTTTCCTGCAGTGTAAAAATACGCTGCCGCAACTCCAGATAGCCCCATCAATAAAAAAAGAAAGAAAGAAAGACGCCAGCCTTCTTGCCATAAAGTCAACCAAATCAGTGCCAATCCCGAAACGATGGCCATTGACGCCGTTATCCCAACCGCCCTTTTCATCGAGGAGACAGAGATGGCTCCAGACTGAACAGCACGAGCCGGTCCTATGGTTCTGTGGAGATCTGCGCCATTTTGAGTATCTCCTAAATCATTGGCAAAATTAGATAGCACTTGCAGGAGAATTGCGGTAATAATGCACAGAGAGATCGGAATCAATCCGGCCGATGGCCCCGTCTCCAAGGGAATGGCCCCTAATAAAATTCCAGCCACCGCAAGAGGCAGCGTTCTCAATCTTGCCGCTACCAACCAATTCTTCATCACGGAAACTTGGGGAATTGTTGAAAATCAGGATCTCTTTTTTCCAAAAATGCCTTTTTACCTTCTTGAGCTTCTTGAGTGAGGTAGTAAAGCAAGGTAGCATCCCCTGCAAATTCCATTAATCCACGCTGACCATCGAGCTCTGCATTTAACCCTCGTTTGATCATTCTGATGGCCAATGGGCTGCGCTTCATAATGGTTTTACACCAGTGGATGGTGGTTGACTCGAGCTCACTCAACGGAACCACCTTGTTCACCATTCCCATATCACAGGCTTCTTGTGCCGTGTATTGCTCACATAAAAACCAAATCTCACGCGCTTTTTTCTGCCCAACATGACGAGCCAAATAATTGCTTCCAAAACCGGCGTCGAAACTTCCCACCTTAGGGCCTGTTTGACCAAATCGGGCATTGTCAGAGGCGATGGTCAAATCACACACGACATGCAGGACATGGCCACCACCGATGGCGTAACCATTGACCATCGCGATCACTGGTTTGGGTATCTCTCTGATCCTTTTATGCAAATCCAAAACATTCAGTCTGGGAACTCCGTTCTCATCCACATATCCACCCACTCCCTTCACATTTTGATCTCCCCCACTACAAAAGGCCTTGTCTCCAATTCCCGTCAAAATGATGACCGCAATATCTTGACGCTCTCTGCAAATGTCCATTGCATCAATCATCTCCACATTGGTCTGCGGACGGAATGCATTGTACACCTCGGGACGATTGATGGTAATTTTGGCAATACCATCTTGCCATTGAAAAAGAATATCAGTGTATTCCTTGATTGTTTTCCACTCGCTCATTGTATTCCTTGAAATATTTAAAAAACAAATCTAACTCAATCGGGTTGACCTCTGTTGGAGTTTTTATGACTAAAATTTGACTTACTGAATTTTTGAAGAATGCCTGGATATTTTCCTCACTGGCAACACCACACTCCTCTACTTCCCAACCCCATCCTTTGGCCCACTTTACAATATCGCGCTTGTGAGGTGTTTCAAAAAACACCGGGACCGTCGGTTCTTCTTTGGCTCCATCGATGATTCTAAAAATACCTCCCCCTCCATTATCGATTACCACCACCTTTAAATGGGAAGGCCAATGATCCATCCATAAGCCATTGGCATCATACAAAAATGACAAGTCGCCGGTGACCAACACCACAGGGCGCTGACTCTTCCAACTTGCCCCCACTGCAGTGCTGGTGGCACCATCGATACCACTCACCCCTCTATTGCCGAAATACACCAAATCTGGCCGCTGCTCCATCAGTTGAAGGTATCTCACAACAGAGCTGTTGCCCATTTGAATCATCGCATGCTCGGGAAATACTTTAGACAATTGATGAAAAACTTTAAGATCGCTATGTGGTCTATCCTGAAAATAGGCATCCAATAGTTGGGAATGTTTTTGATTCAGTGGGTGATTTTCATTTGTACCATGATGGCTTGAAATGGGAAGCCATGCACGAAGAAATTCCAATGGCTGACAATGGAAAAGGCGAGGATTAAGACGGTATGTATTGATGGGTTCCTTGTGAAATTGAACGGACCAATGCGCTTTACACTTCTCTTTGATCAAAGATTTAATCTTCCGAGATATCACATTATGACCGAGCGAAACTACCACATCCCAATGCAAATTGTCCTTTTGTTGGTGGCTTAGCGACATGATCCACCGATCAATCTGATCAATGGCGCCTAGTCCATGCACATTTCCATGGCTCTCCGTCAGCACGGTGATATTTGGAAATTGCAGCGCCTTTTGGATCCAGTCTCTAAAATCAGCGGAAGGCGCATTCTGTCCCACGATGAGCAAATAATTCAAATGTTCATTCCATTCGGGAAAAACCGGAATTGGCGCATTATTGCCTATCGCGTTAATCGGATTCTTCTGAGTGAGCGGATGATGCTCCGTTGTTGTTTGATACAACGGCTCCTGAAATGGCACATTGATATGCACCGGTCCGAAAGGAGGTTGCATGGCACAAACCATCGCATGATAAATTTGCTCGTGGTTGAGCAAGATTGCCTCATCATTTTCTTCCACCGACAAATTTGCGCTGTATTTGATGAAGTTAGAGAATATTCCTTTTTGCTGAATGCACTGCCCTTCGCCCTGATCAATGCTCTCCGGAGGACGATCCGCAGTAACCACGATCAATGGTACTTCTTGGTAGTAGGCCTCTGCAACAGCCGGAGCATAATTCAAAGGGGCGGTGCCGGATGTGCAAATTAAAACCGCTGGTTTTTTAGATTGCTGGGCCATCCCCAAGGCCTGGAATCCCGCACTTCTCTCATCTACTGTAATCCGTACATCAAATCCAGTATGTTCAGCCATTGAAATCGCAAAGGGCGCATTCCTCGAACCCGGAGAATACACAACATCCCGAATATGATAAAATTGCAGAGCGGATAAAATAGATTGAACGGAAGTTTTATTGGAGATTCTCATCTTGGGCAAAGATAAATGACTTCAGCTTCCACATGGTCTCCTTCCATTCCATGTGAGGATTGCTATCGGCCATTACTCCTCCTCCCACATAAGCAAAAACACCGTCCCTGTTTTTATGCATGCATCGAAGCAATACAAACGCCCATTTCTCCTCATCGAATTCCAACTCCAATACCCCGCCATACAATTTTCTATCATACCCCTCATTTTGCGCCAACCAAGCGCGAGACAGCTCCACTGGCCATCCGGATAACGCAGGAGTAGGATGCAAGGATTGGATCAATTCCGACCAAATTCCATTGTATTCGCCTGTTACTTTGGTGCGCAAATGCTTCACTTGCGCGTAAAGTAATTCTTCTGTTTTTTCGATTTCAATATTATGAACGCCATTCTTGAAGATGGCTTCCCTGATCATATCGAGTACCACCTGATGCTCCTCCCGTTCCTTGGAGGTCCAGTCTGTCTGATCAGAGATGGCTTTAGATCCTGCGAGCGCCATGGTTTCGAAATAACCATTTTTTGAATATGCTAAAAGTTCAGGCGTCGCCCCCATCCACACACCCCAGACGGGGTGATGAAAACAAAAAACCAGCGCATTGGGAAATTGCTCCAACCATCCGTTCCACCATTGCCATAAACGTTGTGGATCGGCCTCCACAGACACTTTTCGGCTCGTGACAATTTTGCTCAACTCAGTGTTCTTAATGGAATGAATGGCCGTTTCTACCAATTGTTCATAGGCCGATTGGCCTAATAAACTATCAGGATCTCCTTTGCGCGCCGGATCAAATGGTTGTACTCGGATATTGGCATCCCAATCACCTGCCCAAGACCTTCTTCCGAATTGTTGGGGTAAATACAACAGATATCCAAACTTTTGGCCTTCCATGAGGGCGTTCCAAACCTCCTTCATCCCTTATTGGCCTTGATCATAGAGGTTAATCGTGCCACTGCGATTTGATCATTTTGTTCATCGAGAATTTCAATGTCCCAAACATGAATATTCCGACCTATTTTCCTAGGAGTAGCCACACCTGTTACCCAACCGTGACGCTTGGATTTTAGATGAGTAATGGATAAATCTACCCCCACTGCAATGCTGTTATTCTTGGAGGCAATAAGGAAAGAACCCACACTGGCCACCGTCTCTGCCAGCGCTGCGCTCGCCCCACCGTGTAAAATGCCGTAGGGTTGATGAGTACGGTGATCAACAGGCATCTTGGCCACCACCCGCTCTTCCGACATTTCTATCATCTCTATCCCGAGTGATCCGAGCAAAGTTTTTTGCTTCCAGTCCTGTAACATTTGTTGATCCATAGCCATTAATTATTCAGCAAAATTACATCTTGAAAAAAAATACAACCCCATTTTTCCAATATTTCGTCACTAAATTAGCCGACAGCACATGCATGTTGTCATTATCAATAACAAATTTCCACCCAACCAAGGAATTGGAGGACGCCGAATGGCCCTTCTGGCAAAATATCTTTTGGGAAAAGGACATTCCGTCAGTGTGATTTGTCAAAAGCCATATTCCGATAACAAAATGAATTTGCAATGGCTTTCTCAGGATGATCAGGAGAAAGTCCATTATGTCTTCGTCAAAAACAAAAACTACCTGAATCAAGCGATTTTCAGTAATCAATTGCTCGTAAAGATTTTCACCCCTTTGCTTAGGTGGTTATTCAACATTTTACATCAGGGAAACATATATGACAGCTCTCTATTTCAGCAATCAGACATCCTTTCTGCCTTGACCAAAATCCATAATCAGCATCGCATCGATTGGATCATCGCCACAGCTGCCCCATTCAATTTGCTATACTATTCAGCCATTTTTAAAAAACGATTCCCCGACGTTCGTCTATGCTGTGATATCCGTGATCCGTGGTTGAAGAATGACAACTATGGCTATCAAAATTTATCTTCTCGCAGAAAGGAAATTGAAAAAAATAAAATGCGATTCGTGTTGCAGCAAGCTGACCTCATCAGCTCTCCTCATCCCTCGTGTCTGAGGGAAATGGCCCCATTCTGCGAGTTGCCGGATAAATTACATCTCATCGAACATTGCTATGAGCAAGAATCCGTCCACAACACAAATCAAGACCCGAAGCTTCAAGTCAATTCAGAAAAAAATACCATTAAATTTGTGTATGCGGGCACCATTTATCCCAAATGTGAAGCATACTTTCAGCAGTTAAATACCCATCTTCAATTCATAAAAAAAGAGCATCCCGCACTTTACCAAAAGTTTTCATTTCACATTTATTCAGATGATTACCCAAAAATGAAACCCCTTTTAAAAGATCATGCTTTTCATTTTTCACCTGCCATCGGCAGTGCCATATCTACCCCATTAGAAGAAGCGGATTACATTATCATCATGGTGAATGATAGCATGAAAGATTTGTACATCACCAAGGTTTTTGATTACTCTGTATATCAAAAGCCCTATGCTTTTTTGGGAGCCAAAGGCGAACTTATCGCCATGATGGAACAACAAAAAATAGGAATGGAAATCGGTCAAATATTAGAAAATTATTGGGATCCGTCACTGCCCTCGCCTATTTGGAATTTGAAAGAATTCAAACAGCACTTCAGCTTTGAAGCCATCGGGCAAAAGTGGATGCAACAGCTAACTTCACCAAATCTATGATTGAGATTTCCATTATCATTCCCAATTACAACAAAGGACCCTTCATTGGAGCCACCATTGATTCCATACTTCAGAACACCTTTCAAAATTGGGAGCTGATCATTATTGACGACGGGAGTACGGATGGGTCCATAGAATTGATAGAGGATTTTGTCAAAAAAGACAACCGAATTCAGTTGATAAAACAATCCAACCAAGGAGGAGCCCAAGCCAGAAACAATGGACTTCAGCTGATTCAAGGAAAGTACTTCTTATTTGTAGATGCCGATGACTTTATTGCACCATTTTGCTTGGAAAACCGTTTGCAAAAGGCCAAAGATTTTCCCCATGCCATTGGCTGGATTTTCCCCATGCAACCTTTTAGAGACGGACATCCTGAGGAAAAAATGGCCACTTGGCGTCCACCCCAAGATGACCTATTGAAAGGATTAATTGCTCATGAACTGTCGTGGTCAACAGTTTCACCTTTGTGGCTCACTAGCGCCATCCAAGGGAAATTCCAATTCAACCCGAAATATCACCGATTACAAGATGTGCAATTTCATACAGAAATTGTTCTTTCAGGTGCTCCACTGAAAACCTTTCCGAATGCACCAGCAGATTGTTATTATCGATTGATTGCGGATAATCAATCGAGTAAAGACATGTTCATTTTGCGCTGGATCAGTTCCTGCGAGATGTATGTCCAAGAATATAAAAATCAGGTATTGCCTCCACTGAACAAAAAAATACTTCGCACTTTTTTACGCTGTATGGAGACAGCGGGGCATTTTTACAGAAGAAAACAAATCAATCGAAATGCCTTCCAACAATCGAGAGCCATTGTCCTGCGCAATATGCCCACTTATTATCATCAAATTTGCATCAGACTGTACTCCTATGTGGTACGATTTCCTTTTCACATACCAGGATCTTTCCGTCTTTTCTCTTTTTTGATTGCACGGTAGATTTTCAGCCTTACTTTTGAGCATGCAAATCAGATTACTCCTCCTCTTCCTGCTGATTCATTTGCAATCCAGCGCCATTCGATGCTTTACAGAATACAATGTATTTTTTATCCCGCAGACAGTGAGCCCTGAAAATGCAGGTCCTTATTTGGAATGTTTTTTTGAATTGGATGGTCCGTCTTGTAAAAAATATTTCAGCAACAACTCCTACTTCATTGGAGCGCGAATTACCGTTTCCATTTCCAAAGAAAACAAAATCATCGGATTCAAAAAAATTGACCTCAGTTTCCCTTTGAATCCAGATACCGAGCATTTTCTTGCTGTAGAAAGAATTCCAATTAGCAATGGTATTTTGGATGTAGAAATCGAGATCATGGACCTAGGAGATACGATGTCCACTCCCCAAAAAATGACTGATCAACTCACGGTATTGAACCTCGATAAAGGAGCTTTCTTCTCCGACATCCAATGGGTGGGTGGCTTCTCCACAACGCAGCAAGAAAATCCATTTTCCAAATCTGGAGTGGATATTATACCCCACCTCTCCGATGTTTACCAAGAGGAAGAAAAGGGACTCAATGCATATTTTGAAATTTACAATACCGATCAATATTTTGGCACCCATCCATTTGTGTATTCGTATGAGATTCAAGACAAGTTAGGCCAATCTATACCCGGTACTTTGCGTATCAAAAGAGAACAATCCAAGCCCGTGATTCCCATCTTGCTCACCAGCAATATTGAGGCATTAGCTGCTGGGGAATATCAATTAGTAGTTGATTTAAAAGACAAAGACAATCAACTGATCATACAACAAAAAAGAAGCTTTATTAGACTGGGTACCAAGGATAACCTAGACGCCTCCGCGGCCATCAATAGTTTCGCTGCTGCCTACACAGACAGCTTGCTCCTTTATGAGCACATCAGAAGTCTGCAACCCATTGCACAAAATGTGGAAAAATCAATGATTGAAGGAATGAAAGCCTATCCGCTTTGGAGATTACAAGGATTTTTCTATCAGTTCTGGAACAAAAGAAATCCCATGTCTCCAGAGATGGCATGGCGCAAATACGAGCAAGATGTCAAAGCTTGCAACGAGGAATTTGGTACTACAATCAAAAGAGGATGGGAAACAGATCGTGGTAGAATTTACCTTCAATACGGAAAACCCAGCACCCGCGTCATTCGTAACAACGACCCTGACTATTGGCCTTTTGAAATTTGGCATTATTACCAAACCAACAACAATTTACACAACAAGAGATTCCTGTTCTACAACACATCGCTGAACGGAGACATGGAATTATTGCACAGTGATGTGCCCAGCGAAATCACCAATTTTGATTGGAAAAATTTAGTGCGCTCGCGACAAATGAACGACCCCTCTACCGTGAATAGATTGCGAAACAATCAGCGCCAAGATCCTTATTCGGGCGATGAACTCGAAAGTCTTTGGTATAATCCTCACTGATGATGTCAAAAAGGATAGCGGTAGCCATACTCAATTGGAATGGTAGAAAGTGGTTAGAACAGTTTCTTCCCAATGTGATAGAGCATTCCTGTTCAATGGCGGATGTAGTATTGATTGACAATGGCTCTACCGATGACTCCATCGCATTTTGTGAGACTCATTTTCCAGATGTGACAATCGTTTCGCTCGATCAAAATCATGGTTTTGCGGGAGGATACAATGAAGGATTGAAGGAACTGCAACATGAGTATTTTGTTTTGCTCAACAGTGACATTGAAGTTACTCCCCATTGGCTTCAATCGCCCATTGAATGGCTAGATCGTGACCCATTGCTCGCTGCTTGCCAACCTAAAATTCTCTCTTACCAACAAAAAGATGAATTTGAATACGCGGGTGCCTGCGGAGGTTATTTAGACCAAGACGGCTATGCCTTTTGCAAGGGTCGGATTTTCTTTTCTTATGAACAAGACCAGGGCCAATATCAGGGGCAACATGAAGTTTTTTGGGCTACAGGTGCTGCGCTCATCATCAAGTCTAAGGCATGGAGAGAAGTCAGTGGTCTAGATGCGGATTTCTTTGCTCACATGGAAGAAATTGATCTTTGTTGGAGACTGAAAAATAGAGGTTATAAAATCGGAGCGGATCTAGAGTCTTCCGTTTATCACGTTGGCGGTGGGACTTTGGATCGATTAAATCCCAACAAAACTTTTTTAAACTTCAGAAACAACTTATTGCTGCTCACCAAAAACTACACGGCTTCTCCCTTATTCATGAAAATACTCAAAAGAATGCTCTTGGATGGCATAGCCGGTGTTCGATTTTTGACAGAAGCAAAATGGTTACACTGTTGGGCCATTGTCAGAGCGCATTGGCAATATGATCTTATGCTTTTCTCAACACTTCGTAAAAGAAGAGCAGAACGCGCCTATCATCGCAATCCCAATGCTGTAGGATGGTATCAAAAAAGCATATTACTCGCATTTTTTATGCAAGGAAAAACTTGTTTTCATCAATTAGATTCAGCTTCATTTGTGCAAAGTTCACAAGTGAATCATGTCCCTGATTTGGAGAAATAGTCCCTGGCTCCGCATCCTCATTCCATTTTTAAGTGGAATGCTATTCTTCAACGACCTCCCATTTTGGTTTGCCATCGCGATTGTTTGGCTTGCTTGCGGTTGGCTTTGGTATTGGCAAAAACAAATTCTCTACTCTTCCTTCTTCTATTTCTGTACATGGATTGTACTGGGAAGTTCCGTTTCTGTTTCGCGAACTTATCACCTACCCAACGGCACATATACCGGTACCCTCCGTCCCATTCAACGCATCTGAAAAAATCATCAGTGGATGGTGGAATTCAGCACCAGACATCACCACCGACTGATTACCTTTCCCGGTATAACCTCCATCGCAGGAGATACCCTTTATAATGGCTACGATTGCTTCGCAAATATTCAATGGCTACCACCCCCATCTACTCCTCAAGATGCGTATCACCAATATTTGCATCAAAAAGGGATTGACTACGCCATAACCAACCTCCAAATACAACCCAACACCCATGAGAAGTTCCAAACCGTCACCGATCCGCAATGGATGCTTGCCGCACGACCCTATTTAGACTCTGCGCAATATGCCCTTGTCATCGCCTTGCTGATTGGAAAAACCAATGAAATAGATAAAGCCATAAAAGCGGAATACCGCACACTGGGTATCAGTCATCTCCTTGCAGTAAGTGGTATGCACGTTGGGCTCATCTATCTTTTACTTCAACCCATAGTAGCCTTGCTCTTCCTCAAAAAATGGCCGCACTTTCAAGCTATTTTCATCATTATTCTGCTCTGGTGTTATTGTACTATATGCCAATTTTCCCCCTCCATTGTCAGGGCCTGTTACATGTTCAGCATTTTGCAATTGGGAAAAATCACCAGAAAAAAAACCTCTCCGTTCAACCTCCTTTCTTTTTCTGCTTTCTCCATTTTACTGTGTTCACCCAACGCCCTTCAAGATTGGGGATTCATCCTTTCCCATTTAGCAGTTTTAGGACTAACGATTTTTCAAAAAACCACACATCAAGCCGTTGTTCATTTGCGCAGATGGCAAAAACAAAGTATCCAAATGGTGGCCAGCTCGTTGCAAGCTCAATGGATTACCTCCCCTTTCACTTTGCTATTTAATCCCGTTTTTCCTACCTATTTTCTTATTGCCAACATCGTGCTTATACCCTATTCAACCTTGTTGTTGTACGTTTCTATCTTCGGGATGGTCGTTATCCATTGCTATCCTTGGATGCCCTTTATTTCCATTTGGAAAATGATGATCAACGGAATGAATTACATCGTCCATTGGCTTCATTCACTGCCCTTCCCTCAAATCCACTTTCGACATTTCTGTTGGATGGAATCTGCCTTCTTATTGGGACTGGGTGGGCTGATTTTTCTGATCCTCCAAAAAAGATGGTGGTCGTTCTATATCACCTTTTTACTGATGATCAATGGCCTGCTGCTTCATCAGAATTTTCACTTCTTTCAACATCCATTGGAATTGCACTGCTTCATGTACCGAAGCCAAAAAACAGTAGTGGTCACCAACGGGTACTTTCAAAGACATTTTCCCACTCCACTGCCTACAAACATTGTCCCGAAAGACAGCGGTGAACTTCTGTTGACGGAGTAGCAGTCTCTAAAAAGATGCTTACCTTAGCCCCATGGAAGAAAAGCTGCATTGGGTAGAATGTCCAAGAGATGCAATGCAAGGAATGAAGAATTTTATTCCTACTGAACAAAAAATTGCTTATCTCAATTCACTCCTGAACGTAGGATTTGATACCCTTGATATAGGGAGCTTTGTGAGCGCGAAGGCCATTCCTCAAATGCAAGATTCATTGGAAGTGATCCGTCAGGTAAAATGGACTGGAACCAAACCCGAATTTTTGGTGATCGTGGCCAATGAAAGAGGAGCCGAGGTGGCTGTGAATGAAGAACGAGTGGATGTCATCGGTTTTCCCTTGTCCGTCTCTGAGACATTTCAACTACGCAACACAGGTGGAAGTATTCAGGAAGGATTTCAAAGACTTGAAAAAATTCAAACATTAGCTGCTCAGCATCAAAAAAAATTGGTGATTTACTTGAGTATGGGATTTGGAAACCCCTACGAAGAGCCCTATTCACCAGAACTCTTGGTTGACTTTTCACACAACATTGCACAACATTTCAACCCGCAGTGCATCGCACTTTCCGATACCATCGGTGTGGGAGATCCCATTATCATTTCCAATGCCTTTACCGCTTTGAATGCACAATTCACCTCCCTGCAATTCAGCGCACATCTGCATACAACTCCACACACCGCACAAGAAAAAATATTGGCTGCTTGGGAAGCGGGCTGCAGAAGATTTGACTCTGTCATTGGAGGTTGGGGAGGCTGCCCGATGGCCAAAGATGATCTCACAGGCAACATGCCCTCGGAAGCCATTTACGCTACCTTGAACCAACACATTGCCGCTCTATTTTCTCTAGACGCCTTCCAACAATCACAGCTATTGGCTCAACAAATATTTGTATGAGAGGGATCATCATGCTCTTACCAGTACTCTTGTGGACCATCATCTGTGCCATTTTTGGCATCTTGGTCCGCGTATTTTATCGTGCCGATCGAACGGTATTGATCACTGGGCATTACTGTTGGTCGCCGGTAGTGCTATGGCTGTTAGGGGTAAAAGTGAAAATTACCGGAAAGGAAAACCTTCCGCTCGTTCCGAGCATCTACGTTGCCAACCATACTTCTCAATTAGACATTCCGATTGTGAGCGCGAGCATTCCCAGGGGACTTTTTTTTGTGGCCAAGCAAGAACTTTCCAAGGTACCCATACTCGGCCAATACATGCACATCATGGGTATGATTTTCGTGGACAGGGGCAATCGAGAAAAAGCCATTCAAAGTATGGAAATAGCGGCCAAGAAAGTAAAAAAAGGCAAGAATTTAGTCACCTTTCCCGAGGGAACCAGAAGTACCGATAATGCGCTGTTGCCCTTTAAAAAAGGCAGTTTTGTAATTGCACAGAAAGGTCAAATCCCACTTGTACCCATTGCCATCAAAGGGGCCGGGAAAGCTTTACCCAAAGGAAGCTTCATCGCTCACTCCTCAACGGTTGAGGTGAAAATTCTTCCCGCGATTCTTCCAAATGAGCATATTCACCTTGGTACTGCTGAATTTGCACAATTGGCTCAAGAAAAAATAAAAATGGCGTTCAATGACAAGTAGTAATCAACATCCCTTGCAGCGCTTGATTATCTCAGCGCTGGCTTTGTGCTTACCATGCTATCTGTCCGCACAAAGTTTTCAATTTACTGGTTCTCCTCAATACCAGAGTTTGCTGGGAGAAAATTTCGAAATCAATCAAATCGACAT
>JACCDJ011767747.1_pt1 | contig 16979 bp, 11 predicted proteins | sample 7444481 | NCBI WGS metagenome assembly JACCDJ01 (sample SAMN15323435, study PRJNA562643) | freshwater metagenome | isolation source: river surface water | place: USA:Blue River Watershed | collected 2017-08-15 | reverse complement strand
TAAGTGCATTCTCATCTACAATATTTTTATTTTGTGTCGCAATAGAAGCATATTCTCCAGCTGCTTTTTTATGCATATCAGGATCTCCTGTATACACAATACTATGTAACACTTTTATGTAAGACTTGCCGGCGTAAGCGTGTATACGCATCACAAAAGGTGAGCTATTATTGTCTTTTTTATTGTACAAGTAATCTCCTTCAATTCTGATAATTGCATGTAATGGACCAGATCCTTTTTCTTGAACAGAATGATTTATTTTAACTCTAGAAGTATCAATACCAGATTGATCTAATATATTTAAAAAGGTACCTCTTGTCTTGCTCGATTCTGCAATTAAATCTTTATCATCAAATCCATTACGGTCTAAGTCTAATTCAACTTTATCAAGGAAGCCACCACCTAATCTATTAATAGTAAACTGTAACGGCCCAGTGTTCACGCGAACTCTACCATAAGGTCTTTGGTTATTTTCGACAATCACCCTATCTCCAGCAAATTCCTTACGAACTACATCTGCACCAAATTCTACACTATACTTATTTTGGTTGTCTGAAAAAAAGAATACCCAAATCCATTTTACACTTGCAGAAGCAGGCTCCCATGTATTCACGATAGTAATTTGCGAAGGGATTTCCTCACCTAATGAGTTCAATACCCTTACCTGATCGCTTGATTGCAATTTGTCCTTTGGGAAAGGTATGCCTAGTAGCTGAGGAGCACCTGGACTATTTTTTTCAATCACTAATGGAATTTTCTCTGACGCTACTAAAATATTGATCAATATAAATTGACAAATCAGGAGTAGTAAGAAGCTATTTTTTTTCATTGTAAAATTTTAAAATGAATCTATTTGGGGAAATGTATTATTTAATTTGACTATTGCTAATTAAGGGCTTGGCCCAAAAACCAATGGAAAGTATAAAACCAAATGTGATATATAAAAAGAGCATACCATATTTAAGTGTAAAATAATCGCCTAAAATTCCAACGATCAAAGGAATAATCGCACCTCCACAAATACCAGTCATTAGGATTCCTGCAAAAGAACCATGGTGTGAAGGAACAGAATTAAGCCCAAGCGAAATAATGATAGGATACATGACTGCGATAAAAAATCCAACAGCAGGAAATGCATAAAGTGTAATACTAGCGCCTCCAAATAAGGCAATGGATAAAGTGAAGATAGCCAATGCAGTAAAAGTGATGAGTATATTTCTGGTATCAAATAATTTAACCAATATCAAGCCAACAAATGTTCCAGCTGTCATCATACCCCAAAACCAAGAAACTACTTGAGCACCGACAGTTTGAGGGTCATAAGCATGGTAGGTAAATAAAAATTGTGAGATCCAATTGGCAACACCCTGTTCAGAACCTACATAACAGAATATGCCTATAAAATAAAGTAATACAGTTTTGTTCTTAAGTAATTCAACGTGCACTTTCAATGCACCCGCCTTTTCGTCATCCTTCAATTCGATCTTTGGAAATCGGAACGCCGCAATCACTAAAATCATGAGTAAAGAAATAACAGCAAATACCCAATAAAAAGAAATCCATGATAAATTTGCAGGCACTACTTTATTCAATAAATAAAATAAAGTGTTTTTATTTGTGCTCATATTTTGAGACAAATAAGTGTAGACTAGTGGACTAAGAAAAGAAGCTAGTCCAAAAAATAACTGACCCATTAAAGAATAAAAAGAAAATTCTGCTTCACCACCCGCAGTTCTTAACAGGGGATTAATCACCACTTGAAGCATCGCCATTCCAGACCCAATTAAAAACAAAGACATAATGGCCATACTATACTGAGGATAAAGGCCAAACAGTAAGGCGCCTAAAAACGCAATGCAAAATGCAAATAGCATAACGAATTTGCCACCAAATTTCTCTGTCATTACACCTGCTGGTATAGACATAATACCGTAGGCAATGAAAAAAGAAAAAGGTAAAAAAGAAACTAAAGTTAAACTTAAACTAAAAGAATTGATTATTTCAGGAATGAGTGGACCAATGATATTGGTCAAAAAAGAGATGACAAAAAATGTCAACAATACCAAACCAACTATTAGGTAATTCTTTTTCACTTTTAGTATTTAAATTCCTAGTCTTAGCATAACTAAGACTAGGAATTGAATTTTAATAAACTTATTTATTGGACAACATTGGGAACAATCTTCTTATATCAGCCTCAGTTGGCTGTGCTCCATATTCTGTAATTTCAAAAGACTCCGCGTATTTAAAGCTTGCTGCTTTTTCTGGAGAATACCATTTGGCTAAACCAGCTTTTTGTGCAGGTGACATGCTTCTACTCATCCAACGACTTTTTAACCAAGCTTTTCTCTCTTGAGGATCAGTTGGTACTTTTGGGTCTATTTCGCCACCATTGCCAATCCATGGCAACCACTCATACATTTGAGAAGTGTGCTCATTTAATCCATCCACTTTTTTATCTAATACTTCGTCAATACCCACTACGATATCATGACTAAATGGATTAGGCTTTTTGAAATTATCCTGCATGTATAAAAACACAGGATTCTTTTTTAAAGCAGGAACATCAGCAGCTACATTTGGTACAGCTACCATATAAGATGCATCTTCTACCAACTTACCCGCATTTCTGTGGTCAGGGTGGTAATCATTAGGACGTAATCCTAAAACTACATCTGCATTCCATTTTCTGATTTCACGAATAACTTGCATTCTAACATTCAAGTCAGGTAATAATTCACCATCATGGTTGTTTAATACAACATACTCATCAATCCCGTATTTTTTTGCAGCACGCTGCGCTTCTTCTCTTCTTCTTTGACCTAGTACACCACCGCCTTCGGCATAGTGACCAGCGTCGCCATTTGTTAATGCAACAAATTTAACAGCTACACCCATTTTAGCTAATAGAGCAGCAGTACCGCCCATCTTAGAGTCTGCATCATCAGGGTGCGCAAAAATGGCTACTACACGAATTCTTTTATCTTCTGTCGTTTGTGCATTTGTATTCAAATTAAAAACAAAAGCAAATAATAAAGTTGCGAAAAAAACTTTTTTCATTGTAAATATTTTATGGTGTTAATTAAAATCCTGGGTTTTGAACTAATTTGCCATTTGACACATCAATTTCTTTTTGAGGAATTGGGAATAATAAGCGAACAGATGATTCAGGAATACTTAACTGCGCTGCCATGGTAGCCTTCGCTGTACCAAATCTTAAAAGATCTTGCCAACGATGATTTTCCAATGCAAATTCTATTCTTCTTTCAGCTAATAACTTCTGAGCAAAAGTGCCAGGCGTGCTCGCATTGATAGCAGGTAAACCAGCTCTTGCTCTCACTTGATTGATATACCCATAAGCTTCTGTTGACTCACCTAATGCCTCAGCCAACATTAATAATACGTCTGCATACCTTGCTACATACCAGTTATTTTCACCGTCAAACGTAGTCGTTTGAGTCGTTAGATATTTTAATGAATACGTAGTATCTGGTATTCTATTGTTAGTAAAAACCGATTTAGCATAACGCAAATCACCGGTCTTATAGGCAGCTAATAAATCTGGAGTCATGTTCATAGGTGCATTACCGCCACCTACACCACCTGCTCTACCAATGATAGAAGCAAAATATTCAAAATAGCCACTACCTTCTCCTTGACCACCAGTTTTGAACTGAACTTCAAAAATAGATTCAGGACCATTTTCATTTGCTCCACCCCATAATTTAGCATAATCACTTACTAAACTATAGTTCTTAGAATTCACTACTTTATTTAAAGCAGTGATTGCAGCAGCTTTATCTCCTTTTGTTAAGTTTACCTTACCTAAAAGCGTATTCACTGCGCCACTTGTTACACGACCAAGGTCGGCACCAGTATATTTAGCAGGTAATAATGGCTCAGCTGCTGTTAAATCAGTAATGATTTGGTTGTACACTTCGGCCGCTGTAAACTGCTTTAAGTTTACATCTGATGGTGAAGCAACATCTGTTAATTGTAATGGTACATTGCCAAAAATAGTCACTAAGTTATAATACAATAAAGAACGAATATATAAGGCTTCTCCTTTATATCTTTTCTTCAATGCATCAGGCACAGTAGAAGCGTCAATTTTATCTAAGATGATATTACAACGAGCAATCCCTTTATAAGAATCAGACCATGCAGATGATAATTCATTCGCAGTAGTGATTTCTTTAAATAAATCAATTTCACAAAGTGATTGAGCAATACCATTACAACCTCCACCATTTAGTGTGTTGTCTGATCTCATTTCGTTAAGCAATAAGTAAGCTTTTCCGTAAGTGCCATTCAATTGAAGTGCATCGTACACACCATTAATAGCCACAGCAAAATCAGCTTCTGTCTTATAAGCAGATTGTATATTCCTTTCAGAAATAGGAGACAATTCTGTAAATTCTTTGCTACATGATGAATGTACAAGAATCAATAAGGCGTATAATATATATTTTTTCATATTAGTTTATTTATTCTTTTAATTAAAATGTAAGGTTAAATCCTATTAAGAAAGATCTAGAGATTGGATAAGCTCCATAATCTTCTCCAGGAACAAGGTTATTGGTTGCTTGCTGCTGAACTTCTGGATTAAAACCTAAATAATTAGACCATATGAATAAATTGGTACCAGTCACATACACTCTTGCTTTTTTAGATAATCCTTTGATAGGGAACTCGTAGCCCAAGGTTACATTTCTCAATCTAACATAAGATCCATCTTCTACTTGGAATGAAGAAGGTCTCATATTAAAGCCATGCAATCCAGAGTTACTATCTCCTCTTGGAATCTTACCATTACCTGGCTGTTCAGGAGAAATCCATCTATTATTATATGCTGCGTAAGAGTTGAAATTTGCTTCTCCATTCAAAAGGTGTCTTTGCGTAAGATTTAAGATCTCTCTTCCTTCTACTCCTTGAACAAAAATGCTTAAATCAAAATTAGCATACCTGAATTTATTCGTAATACCATAAGTAAAATCAGGCATATAGTTTCCAAGTGTAGTTCTATCTAAAGGCGTAATTTGTCCATCTCCATTCACGTCTTTAAACTGTAAATCACCAGGTCTTGCACCACCTGCACCCACTAATAAGTCTTTAGGCGCAGCTTTAATTTGTTCCATTGTCTGGTAAACACCCACTACTTGGTATCCATAGTAACTACCTACTGGGTCACCTATTCTAGTGATATGTCTAATATCACCTGCACTACCCACGCTTAAGATTGGGTCACCGGTAGGACCAAGTTTTAACACTTTGTTTCTATTTGCACTGATATTGAAGTCAGTTGACCACTGGAATTTACCAATTGTGTTTCTTGTGTTTAATGTGAATTCAACACCTTTGTTTTCTACTTCACCCACATTGGTTAATGCAGTTGTAAAACCAGCAGAAGAAGCGATGTTCACATTCAATAATAAGTCTGAAGTAACACTATGGTAATAATCAAATCCACCATAGATACGATCATTAAATAAACCGAAATCTAAACCGATATCTAATTGTTTTTTAGACTCCCAGCTTAATCTGTCGTTATTTAAAGTTGATCTTCCAATACCGTTTACAATCGTATTACCTAATACATAGTTCGCATTGTTTAATAAACCAATTGCACCATAGTTAGGAATTTGGAAGTTTCCAGTGAAACCATAACTTGATCTTAATTTCAACTCATTTATAAATTCAACATTTGTCATAAATGGTTCCTGATCAATTCTCCAACCAGCAGAAATAGATGGGAACACACCAGTTTGGTTACCTGTTCCAAATCTTGAAGATCTATCTGTTCTGATTAATGCAGACATTAAATATTTCTCTTTGTAAGAATAGTTAGCTCTAGCCAATGCAGAAACCAAAGTCCATTGTTCTTTTACTGCAGAACCACCAGTTACAATACCACCGCTGATTGTTTTAACTTGGTCGTCAGGGAAACTATTCGCTTGTACAAATTGTAAATCATTATTTTGCTTTTGTGCAGTATAACCTCCAAGTAATGTCAAGGTATGGTCATTGAATGTTTTTGAATAATCCAATGTGTTTTCCCAAATCCAGTTTACACCCTGAGAAGTACTAGACTTAGCAAATGGATCAGGTTTTGTCGCTCCTCTATATAATAAAGTAACGCCTTTGTAATAAGATTGTTGGTAATTATCTAAGTCAATACCAATATAAGATTTGAAAGCTAAGTCTGGTAAGATATTATACTTCAAATAAGCACTACCAAAAATACGTAGGTTTCTGATGTTCTCTTTAATTGCTTGCATAGTCGCCAATGGATTATTCGCAGTAGTCATGTAAGCACCTAATTGGTTTTGGTTGTCAGACTGATTAATACTTCCATCAGGTAAATAAGGCTTAACCACTGGAGAATGCACCATTGCATCGTAGATGATTCCTGGAGGTAAAGCAAAATAAGGTCCGTTTGCAGGTAAACGATTGTTGTCAGTGTAAGCAATATTAATACTAGATCCAATTTGAACCTTTGAAGAAATATCGTCAACCACATTTGCTCTAAAAGTATATCGATCAAATTTTGACCCCTTGATCGTTCCTTCTTCTGTGTAATAACCTGCAGAAGTATAATAAGTCATATTATCTTTCCCGCCACTAACAGACAAGTTGTAGTTAGAAACCATACCTCTTGAAAGTACAAGTCCTAGCCAGTCTGTGTTAGTGCCATCCCAATCAATATATTTTTGTGGGATTAAAAAGTTTGCCTGTGTTCCTCTACCAGCATTGGTATTAGGATTATACAAAGGGTTATAGGTTTTACTTGCAGGATTCGTAGGATCGTTCGTTTGTAAATAGTTGTTATTTCTAGCATCTTTTGTATACCTGATCAATTCCTCTGAACTCATTAGCTTTGGCAAATTCATTGCCTCGTTAAATCCTGTATAAGCATTGAAGGAAACTTGTTTACGATTTTTTAAACCCTTTTTAGTCGTAACCATGATGACTCCATTAGAACCTCTAGAACCGTAGATACCGGCAGCAGATGCATCTTTTAACACCTCAATAGACTGAATATCGTTTGGATTGATTGTTGTAAATGGATTGATTTTTGGAACCGTATACGCTTCCGTTCTTTGACCAATATTTTGTTGAAGACTTGTGTTGCTTGAAATAGGTAAACCATCAATTACATATAATGGATCGTTACCTGCAGAAATAGAAGCAGAACCTCTAATTCTAATTACAGGAGCCGAACCAGGTTCACCAGACGGAACAGATACTTCTAAACCGGCAACTCTACCTTGAATGGCATTTTCAAAACTGCTCACTGCAATTTCTTTCAGTTGTGATTCATTAATACTAGCAATCGCACCGGTTACTTCTTTTCTCTTTTGCTTACCATAACCTACTACCACTACTTCATCTAAAGATTTTGAACTTGCTTTTAAGGCAACATTTAAATCACCAGACTTACTAGCCACCACTTCCTTGTTCAAATAACCAACATAACTAAAAACTAAAGTGTTGTTTACAGAAGCTAATCTAATTTGATATTTTCCGTCTTCATCTGTAGTTGTTTTGGTTGTACCACCTTTGACAGTTACATTTACTCCTTTAAGCGGCTGGCCATCTTCCGATGATGTTACCACTCCAGAAACGACTGTATCTGCTATAGCAGCAATGTATGTATTATTAGAGAGCTTATTCGAGATGACAATGTTTTTATCATCCATGAATTTCCAAGAAACTGGAAGCCCATCTAATATTTTATTTAAAATAACTTCTACATAAGCATCTTTGAATTGTGCTGATACTTCTTTGTTAGCAGGCAAAACATCATTGCTATAAAAAAAACGGTAATTTGACTGTTTTTCAATCATTTTAAAAACAGTGTGAATATCAGCTCTATCTGAATTCAATGAAATTTTTTGCTGAGCAAAATTTTTCGCAGAAAGCTGAATAGAAATGATAATTAATAAAAACGAAATTTTCATTGCCCTCGCGGTAGAAGTAAGAAAATTTGTAATTGGAAAAGATTCTTTTTTTTCCATAGGTTTACTTTTATTGGTTATTGATACGCTAATTAAGTCCATTGTTATATAAATATATGTTTGTCGCCTATTATGTAATAAAATCAGTGATTCCTATAAATTTTAAGCTACTTATTCAATTACAATATTTTTATCGTTTATTTTATAGTTGAAGTTTTTGGAATATTTAATCAGTTCAAATACTTTCTCTAGGCTAACATTTTCAAAAACACCTGTGTACCTATACTTTTTCACTTTCTCGTCTTTGAACGTAATATTAATCGCATACTTTCTTTCTAATTCAAGTGCAATTTTTTCGAGTGGTTGATTCACAAATACCAACTTATCATTTAACCAAGAGGTCTCGGCAACTAAGCTATCTTGTCTCATATAAGTAATAGAAGTCAATACAACTTTATTGTCTGAGCTATTTGATACTTTGGTTGCAGCTGAAAGTTCGTCTTCCTCTTTAGCTATGATTAACTTTTCTGTTGGCTTTAAAATAATAATATCTTCTGGGCGAGATTCTAAGGAAACTTCGATCTTCCCTTTGATCAATGAGGTTTCTAATTCTTTGTCTTGAGGGTAGTTTCGCACATTAAAGGAAGTACCTAAGACTTTAATATTGACTTTCCCTGTATGAATAATAAAGGGTCTAGAACTATCATGTGCTACATCAAAATAAGCTTCTCCAACTAAGGTAACTTCTCTTGTTTTGCCGGCAGCAAAACTAATATAGGTTAATCTACTATCTGTATTTAATCGGACAGTCGTGCCGTCAGGTAATTTTATAGAAGACTTAGAACCTCTTTTTGTTACAATCTCATTCACAAACGAATTACCATTTTGCTTGGTAACACTTTTGTCTAGTCTTAGGGAATAATTAATGAAGAAAATGGTGAAAACACCCGCCGCAATGGCGATAAAGGCTAGTTTTCTTTTGGTAAAATTGGAGGTTCTCTCTACGGAAGGATCAATACTATTGTAATTAGCCGAATCGAACATACCAGCCAATTGCATCTTCACATAATGAGACGCATACGCTTGATCTGCCATAGAAGCTGCTTCTTTTTCACAATAAACAGGCTCAATCATCTGATCGTATAAGAACTGTAAAGACGGATTTGCTTGTAAAATTGCAGAGATCTCTGCCAACTGAGATTCAGTGGCGTCACCAGAAAGCTTTAAGCTTAATAAGTCAAAAAAATATTGTTCGGTTTGTTTGTGCATAACTGTTCTATACTAAGACTAAATTATGGGGACTTGCCGTGAAGCCTATTCCATTGTTTTATTAAAATATATTAAAAATTGTCTATTTAAGGAATTGTTGAAGGTCCATCCTGATCTTCCTAAGTGCAATTTTCATATGTGTTTCGATGGTGTTTTGAGAGATTTCAAGCACTTTGGAGACTTCTTTATAGCTTAATCCCTCTTCTTTAATCAATCTAAAGACCAATTGACACTTCAAAGGCAAACTAGAAATAACCACATTCACCCTTTGAGTTACCTCAGAATAAATGTAAAGTTCCTCTGGGCTGTCAGCATTACAAGCAGTCATGTCCTCTTGATCAATGGATTCACTTAAAGACTGTTGGTGTTTTTTAGAAGCTAAATAAGTAAAACAAGCGTTTTTAACAGAAGTGATTAAGAATAATTTTAAATGTTGAATCTGGGACAGCTTGTTACCCATTTGCCAAACCTTTAACATGATATCTGATACAATTTCCTCACTTATCGATTTGTCTTTTAGTATGTTATAGGAAAAACGATATAGAATGGGATGAAAATACAAAAACAGACGCTTATAGGACTGCTCGTCTCTATAGTAAGCCACCTTGCTTTGGTAATACAATAATTCTTGTGAGGATAGTTTCAAAATAATTTTATTTAGTTGTGTTAAACCCCCACCACTTTTTTAAATGTTTCCATATCAATTGATTTCTCGTGTTTAGATATCACTACAGTAGCCACAGCGTTACCTATAAAATTAGTAACCGACCTAGCTTCACTCATGAACCTGTCTACGCCTATTAATAAAGCAAGTCCCTCTAAAGGGATCACCCTAATGGCAGTTAAGGTAGATGCCAAAACAATAAATCCACTTCCTGTAACACCTGCAGCCCCTTTACTTGTAATTAGTAAGATACCGAAAATAGTTAGCTGTTGTGAAATAGAAAATTCAACATTATAGACCTGTGCTAAAAAAACAATCGCCATACTTAAATAAATAGAAGTGCCGTCTAGATTAAAACTATAGCCTGTTGGAATAATTAAACCCACAACTGATTTTTCACAACCTGCATGTTCTAGTTTCTCCATCACAGAAGGCAATACAGCCTCACTGCTGCTTGCGCCAATGACAATAAATATTTCCTCTTTGAGGTATTTTAATAATTTAATTAAACTAAAGCCATAGTAACGCATAATGCCATTCAAAATCAAAAAGATAAATATGATGACAGTGATATAAAATGTCAGCATAAACTTTCCTAAAATCAAGAGGCTACCAATGCCAAATTTACCCATTGTGTACGCCATACCGCCAAAAGCCCCAATAGGACTCAGCTTCATAACAATATGTAAAATATTAAATAAGGCTTTATTAATGACACCAAATGTATTGATAATACCTTCGTTGCCTTTCTTAATCATCATTAACCCAATGGCAAAAAAGATACTGAAAAATAAAATCTGAATGATATCGCCTTTTGCAAAGGCTGCAATAATATTATCAGGAACGATATGTGTAAAAAAATCAACCCAGTTCATTTCTTTTCCCTGATCAACATAAGCAGCCACCTTATCGTTATTGGATGTAGCTAATACAACACCTTTACCGGGCTGAACAAATGTACCCACTACTAAACCAATAAATAAAGCGATAGTAGATACGATCTCAAAATAAAGAATTCCTTTACCACCTACTCTACCCACTTTTTTCATATTGCCTGCGCCTGTAATACCTAATACTACAGTAAAAAATATGATAGGGGCAATGACCATTTTTATTAAACTAATAAATAAGTCACTTATAATTTTCCCCGTTTGAAAAAATGCAGGGAATAATAAACCAACAACAATGCCTAGAATTATTCCAATTAAAACTTGAACATATAAGATCTTGAGGTATTTCATTTACTAAACTTACAAGTTATTAGTTCAAAAAATGAAATAAATTTTTTAAATGGCCGCTTGTGAAAATAAATTCTTCAAAGAAAGTGAATAAAAATTCACCCTCGGCTTCACGGCAAAAAATACACCTTACACTTTCGCTTTGAATCCAAGTTTAGCCGGTGTAATAGGCAGGTCTCTTACTCGTTTACCTGTGGCATTATACACCGCGTTGGCAACAGCTGCTGCAAAACCAATGAGGGCGATTTCACCAATACCTTTGGCACCTATCGAATTCATATTTACATCTGGCTTATTTACAAACCACACATCGGTTGGTGGTATTTGTGAATGCAAAGGCACATGGTAAGCACCAAAACTTGCATTGATAATTTGACCCGTTGCGTGATCCATCTCTAATTGTTCTGTCAACGCCATGCCAATACCTCCAACCACACCACCAATCATTTGACTTCTTGCTGTTTTTGGACTGATGATTTTTCCTGCATCACCCGTGGTGACTACTTGTAAAATTTTGATGGCACCATCTTTTGGATTCACCGCCAATTTTACAAAATGTGAGGAGAAGGAATTGCTTGTGAATTTTAATTGCTCTGCAGTTTTACCAGTTGAATTAATGATTAAGTCAATTTGTTTTGCAGGACTCTGCTCTAATAAATCCACTACACTGATTGTAATACTTGGATCAGCAATCACCGTTACTTTCTCATTTTTTACTTCTAATGCTGTTGCACTAAAAGTGCTAAATGCTGGTACTTGTTTAATAGCAAGTTCTTTTAAATTTTGCATCACTGTAGTACATGCAAGATCCACCGCAGAACCTACTGTAGAAGTGGTGCCCGATCCACCCTGAGAAGGTCCAGGAGGCAAATCAGAATCACCTAATTTAAACTTTATTTTTTCGATCGGCATTTGCATCGCTGCCGCTGCAATTTTTGTCATAGAGGTCGTCGTACCTGGGCCCATGTCACTCACTGCACATTCTAAAGTTAATCTTCCGTCCTTTGTTAATAAGGCACGTACAGAAGCACTTCCTTTACCTGCACCAAAAACGCCGTTGGCCATACCATATCCAATCAACCAACCATTTTCTTTTAAAGTGCCTGGAGTAGTAGGACGATTTTTCCAGCCAATTTTTTGTTGACCGTAAGCATAACAATCTTTTAAATTGATATCAGAAAAAGGCAATTTATTTTCAGGATTCACTGTGGTAAAATTCTTTACCCTTAATTCCACAGGATCCATTTTTAAACGGTAGGACAATTCATCAATTGCAGACTCTAAACCATATGAACCTGTTGCTTCACCAGGACCGCGCATCCAAACAGGCGTGCTCATATCCAAAGGCAACATGCTATACTTTGTATCTACATTGTCGCATGCATATAAAAATTTAGAAACATTCACAATGCCTTCTCTAAAATCTTCGTAACGTGATGTAGCACTAATAGCTTCATGGGTAATGCCTATAAAACGTCCTGTCGCATCGGCACCAATCCCAATTTTTTGCCAAGACTCAGGACGATACCCCACCAATGAAAACATTTGTGGACGTGTTAATACCAATTTCACTGGACGATTTAATTTTTTTGCCGCTATCAAAGCAGCAGGCACATTGGCCCAACTTCTTAAACCACTTCCAAATCCACCCCCTACGTTTTCTGCAATCACGCGCACATTTTTATCTTGTAAACCAAAAGTTCTTGCTACTGCAGTTTGTGTACTTTTTGGTCCTTGGGTTTTATCATACAAAGTCACTTTATCTTCGCCTTCCCAATAAGCTATCGTAGCATGCATTTCCATTGGGAGATGCACTTCTGCAGGAATTGTATATTCTGCTTCAACAAAAACAGGTGCGGTTTTAAAACCATTTTCAGCGCCTCTTTTATAGGTAACTGTTCCTTTTAAATTAGCCGGATTTTTTCTGGCTGTTGTAAAATTGGTTTCAAATTTTTCTAACTCATATTCGGGACGCACTAAACGAATGGCTGCATTGGCATTTTCTAAACTATCTGCTACGATCAACGCAATGGGTTGTCCAAAAAAACGAACTTGATTATCGTGTAATACTTTATGCCCACGCCATTCAAATACATTTTTAGGGCGTTCCGCTGCATTGGTCAAATAACCAGGAACGGCAGGACAGTTCGCATAATAAATCACTTCCAATACTCCTGGAGCAGCTAAGGCTTTTAAAGTATCTATATTTTTAATCGTTCCTTTTGCAATGGTGCTCGTCACGAATACCGCATAAGCCATATTCGGCAGATTGTATTCAGCAGCATATTTTGCTTTGCCGGTTACTTTATCAGCACCATCTACTCTTTCATCAGCAAAGTCAAGCTTGAATAAATTAGTATTGTTATGGAGTATAGTTGAGTTGTTCATACAATAAATTAATAGATTAAATTTTTACACCCGATTTTGCCACTTCTTCAATGGCATCCACAATATTTTGATATGCACCACATCTGCAAATATTTGTATCCATATACGACTGAATACTTGCGCGTGTTGTTGCATTGCCTTCTCTTACACAAGTCACAGCAGACATGATTTGTCCAGAAGTGCAATAACCACACTGAAAGGCATCATGTTTTAAAAATGCAGCTTGCATTGGATGTAATTGATCTCCCGTCGATAACCCTTCTATCGTTGTAATTTTATTATTTTGATGGTTTAAAGCCAATTGGGTGCAAGATTTTAAACGCTTACCATTCACATGGATGGTACAAGCACCACACTGTCCCATCTCACACCCTTTCTTAGTGCCTGTGTAACCAATATGTTCTCTTAATAAATTAAGCATGGTTGTTCTTGCATCAATCTCAAGCGCAACAGGTTTGCCATTTAAAATAAATTGTAATTTTTCTTTCGCAATAGGTGTCGGCACCACTGCCTCTGCTGCAAATGTTTTTACCAATGCAGAAGGTGTTAAATAAAATGCAGCGACAGCGGCAGATTTTTTTAAGAAGCCCCTTCTTGCAGTATCAAATTGACAAGGATTCATATACATCGATTTGATGTAATTTACTAAAAAGAAAGGGTATCCAAACTAAAGAGGGTGAATTAGTGCAAGAAAAAAATTATAATTTTTCGGCAGGCTTCCCCGGCTTGGCGTAAGTATAACGATCAATCAATTCGGTTTTGTAATAGGCGTCTAATCCATTACTACAAATTGAACCAGCTTGATCTAAGTGTAGGAATCCATCCTGCGCAGGTTGTATAGCAGCCTCTATCCTCACTTGCTCTAATTGACCAATCACTAAAAATGTATCATTCAATTGAATCGGAATAATCTCCTTTAAAGAAAGTAAATATTTGATCGAACTCTCTTTCACAAAAGGCACTTTTACCCCATCTATATACTCCTCGGTCAATCCAACTTCTGTAAATTCATTGACTTCGTCAGGATATTTGGCACTGGTTTGATGTGCTTGCGCTAAAAAAGCAGGATGAATATGGTTCACTGTATAAAAACCATTGGCTTTTATATTGGCAAGGGTATGAGGTGCGGCAGCAACGGGGCGATTGATATAGCCAATTAATGCGGGATCAGATCCAATATGCACCATGCTGCTAAACATGCCCAAATTGGGCACACCTTGTGCATTCATGGTACCAATTAAACTAGCCGATTTAAAACCAGTTAAGCTATTAATAAAATTAGCTCTATAAAATCTTTCCCATGTTTGCCATTCGGCTGGTGTAAACTGTTGCATAAGCAATTAACAACTGAATGGTTAAAATGTTTGCTGTCTACTTCAATGAAAATAATTGCAGCGAACCTGATGCAATTATTTCCTTGGATACAATCTTCCATTTGTTGTAAGGATGTGTTGGAAAAAACAAAGCCGTCATCACCGTGCGTCCTCCATCTGCAAATAATTCAACAGATGTTTTATCCAATAAAATAGTTAGATCCATTTTTGCATCCTCCGCAAATCTAGGTGCAGTAGCTACTGCAGCGAACCCTTCATGAAATTTTGATACCCCCGCATTTTTTCGATCAATAAAAAATTGTTTTTTATGCGCATCATATCCAACCACTAATTTTTCATTGTAGTCATTTGAAAAAACAATTTCATAATCCGTTGCTTTAAAGTCTGCAATGTCCATTCGATTGGGTACAATATTTTCATTTTTTTGGATGGGCGTAAAACCTGCATTCAATTCTTTAACAGGCCTAGACACCAAAAGGTAATCCTTGGATGCATTGGAGTGGTTACTACTTTTTACTACACTCAATTCCCTTGGTACCGTCATGGCACTTCTCCATTTTTGGGTGGGTACCAGGTTGGCATAATTCCAATTACTCATCCACCCGATTAAAACATTTCTATCTCCTGTATTTGAAAAAGTCACCCCTGCATAGTTATCTGGACCAAAATCCATCCACTTGGTTTGGGTTGTAAAAGGCTTGAACTCGTGTCCATCAAAATCACCCACAATATATTGTGTGGCAGAACCTCCATTCGGTCCACCAGGGTTCATACTCACTAATAGCACCCAAATACTGCGTCCATCGAGGTTAAAATTCAATAAATCAGGGCATTCCCAGACACCTCCATGGGCAAATTGGCCTTTGCCAAATTCAGATTCCTTGGTCCAATCAATTAAATTAGATGCACTGTAGAACTCCACATGGTCTCCAACTGCCAAACTCATGATCCATTTTTGGCTTGGCTGGTGCCAAATCACTTTAGGATCCCTAAAATCCTTCAAATTTGGGGTTTTTAGCACTGGATTGCCTGCGTATTTTGTCCAGGTCTTGCCTTCATCTAGGCTAAAAGAAATGGATTGGTTCTGAAAATCTACCCTACCCGCTTTTTCTCCTGGCATATTATGTTGTGTAAAAATGGCTATTAAAGGGGCGATTCCATTGCGGCCTAAACCGCTTGTATTGTTTTTATCCAACACGGATGATCCAGAAAAAATCATTCCAATACTATCTGGAAATAAAGCAATGGGCTGATGGACCCATTCTACCAAATCCTTACTGGTGGCCTGTCCCCAGTGCATAGGGCCCCATACAGTTGAGTCAGGATAATGTTGGTAAAACAAATGGTATTGCCCATTTAAATACACCATCCCATTGGGATCATTCATCCATCCTTTTAAAGGAGTGAAATGAAAACTAGGTCGATATAAATTTTCATTGTCCATTGAAATCGAGTTTTTTACTTGCCCAATTGCTGACACTTGCAACAATACAATGAGCAAAAAAAGACTAAAAAAGGACCTTACAAAAGACATATCAAATGACATAGCAATAATTTTAATGTTTAAACATCGTTGATGAAACTAGCTCCTAAGCTAGACATCTATGTTTTAAATATCGGATTTTATCCCAAACCTACGGTATTGTTGAATCTTGTTTAACTTTTTGACTGTTATTTTAGACATAAAAAAGAGCAGAAATTTAGACTATACTCACATTTGTTAACTTAATATTAACTAACTTAGGGGTTCGTAAAAAAATTAAATTATGAGAAAATTTGTCGCAATCCTTTTATGCGCAGTTTTGGGAGTAACTCAGGTTACTGCACAAACTAAAACCATAAGAGGTAAGGTTACTGAAGATGGGAAGAAGCCCATCGCAAATGCCTCTGTCTTAGTAAAAGGTTCTACAGTTGGAACCAAAGCAGATGAGCAAGGAAATTACACTTTAGCTGTACCAGCAAGTGCAAAAGTATTAGTATTTAGTGCTTTGAACTATGTAGCTCAAGAAGCGAACATTGGTTCTAAGTCTGAAATTAATGTAGTATTAACTTCAGTTGCTTCTGATTTACAGGAAGTAATTGTAACAGGTTATGGTACTACTAAAAAAGCTGCTAACACAGGTTCAAT
>JACCDJ010054927.1_pt1 | contig 16989 bp, 13 predicted proteins | sample 7444481 | NCBI WGS metagenome assembly JACCDJ01 (sample SAMN15323435, study PRJNA562643) | freshwater metagenome | isolation source: river surface water | place: USA:Blue River Watershed | collected 2017-08-15 | reverse complement strand
GAATTGCCGCCTCTATATTATTAATGAACCCGGTCAGCGCCGAACAGGCCCTTATCATCCACAATGTGAAAACGGTCGGCGCCAATGTAATCGTAGATGCCGTCGCCGGTTCGGGCAAATCCACCACGATTCTCTCTTTGGCAAAAGCTATGCCCCGGCAAAAAATCATCCAGCTCACATACAACTCCATGTTGCGGTGCGAAATCAAGCAGAAGGCAGAGGAGCTCGGCCTGGACAATCTCGACGTCCACACATACCACAGTCTCGCTGTCAAATATTATTATGGCTCCGCCTACACGGACACCGGCATCCGCCACATCATGAAGTCCGCCATGGCCCCCCGCATCCACATTCCGCGCAAACACATCATCGTGGTAGACGAGGCCCAGGATATGACACCCCTCTATTTCCAATTCGTCTCCAAGTTCGCGAAAGATATGGGCCAGCTATTCCAGCTCGTGGTTCTCGGCGACTTCATGCAAGGCCTCTACGAGTTCAAGGGTGCCGACACGCGCTATTTGACGATGGCCGCCAAAATATGGACTGCCCATCCCGGACTCAAGACGCAGCAATTCGAGCACTGTTCGCTCAAAACCTCGTATCGCATCACCGACCAAATGTCGGCGTTCATCAATTCGGCGATGCTCGGCGAAGACCGGCTCAAATCGTGTCGCCAAGGTGACCACGCGGTTTATTATTTGCGCAATTCGCGCCGCAACCTCGAAAGTCTCGTGATATTCCATGTGCGCAAATTGCTGAGCGAAGGCGCGCACCCCGGCGACTTCTTCATCCTCGGCGGCTCAGTCAAAGGCACCAACAGCCCCATCCGCAAAATGGAGAATCTCCTCGTGAATTATGGCATCCCCTGTCACGTCCCGATGTTCGAGTCTGACACCGTCGACGAAAAAGTGGTCCAGCGGAAACTGGTCTTCTCTACATTCCACAGTGTCAAAGGCCGCCAGCGCCCCTACGTGTTTGTGATGGGATTCGACCAAGGATATATGGACTTCTATGGCCGCCTCTTGCCGCAGGACCAGTGTCCGAGCACCCTCTATGTGGCTACGACGCGGGCGACGGCGGGTCTCTTCGTATTGGAGCGCGACGAATACGTGAGTGACCGCCCTCTCCAGTTCTTGAAAATGGACCATTTCACCATAAAACAGCAGGAATACGTCGAGTTCAAAGGGATGCCGATGATGCCGGGCCAACGCACGCCGACCGAGGCACCCGCAGCCCCTGCGTTGACGCATTATGTGACACCCACCGACCTAATCAAGTTCGTCCAGGAGTCCGTATTGGAGTCAATCACGCCTACATTGACCGACATATTCAGCACGCTGAACCCGCCCGGCATCGATTTGGAAATCCGGTCGGTCATCGAAACCACCGACGGGTTTTTCGAGGAAGTGAGCGACCTCAATGGGCTGGCGATACCGGCGATGTATTACGACTATTTGACGGCGAAATGGGAATCCGGCGCGACGAATGTCCTCTATGAGACGGTGCTGCTATTGCTTGACGAGATGGGCGACAACGATCACAAATATTTGCGCGATATTGCGTCGAAGCTGCCGGCGACCTTTGTGACACCGAGCGACTATTTGTTTTTGTCGAATGTGTATATTGCGTTCAACGAGAAGCTGTATTTCAAACTGCGCCAAATCGCGCCGACTGACTACAACTGGATAAGCGACGCAACCATGGAGAAATGTAAAAACCGGCTGAACCGGCAAGTGGGGGTCGAATGCGAAGAATCGAAACCTCTCGTGGAAAAGGTCATCATCCACCAGTCGCAGGAGATGGAGCACGAGAAGATTGACGCGGTTTTAGCCGAATATTTCGACGAATCGGTGAAGTTTCGATTTACGGCGAGGACCGACATTATTACGGCGAAAACGGTATGGGAAATCAAATGCGTGCGGGAAGTGACGATGGACCACAAACTCCAGGTGGTCGTGTATGCGTGGATTTATCGGATTCTGAACCCGGAAAGCCCGCGACAGTTCCGCGTGTTCAATGTGTCGAACAATGAAGTGCTGGAATTGCGGGCGTCGTTCGAGCAGCTCAATTTCATCGTGGTGTCGCTACTACAAGGAAAATACCGGGAAAACGTGGCGAAAACGGACGAAGAGTTTCTGTTGAGCAATGTTATTGTGTAGGGATAATGTATAGAGGTAATGTCGAGACAAACACCACCAGGAAGACCAACATTTCATATTACTCTTGATACAAACCAAACAAATGGCGTGACAGCAAAATCTAGGTTAGGACCCAATGGTAAACCCAATACATACGATGATGAATCAACCGAGAAAGTAATTGACACCTATACACGAGAACCAGATGGAAAACGGAAACATCCTTATGTTGGAAGAAAACCAAGAACCACTTCATTCTCAAAGGAAGTACAATCAGATAATAATAAGTGCGAAGGTGAAGGCAGTTATTGTACCATATCCGGCGGAAAGCGTCGCAAAAGCCGAAAACAAAGAGGCAACCGCAAAAGCCGAAAACAAAGAGGCAACCGCAAAAGTAAAAAATCCAGGCGAAGGTAAATGTTAGAGGGTACAAATCTTCACCATTATAAATATCATATTCAAATATGATATATATGAAACTCTTCTACTACGTCTGTATCACATTCGCGGTTTCATTCGCGGTCCAATACTGGGTCGTCAGTTATGTCGCTTCCCGAAATCCGCAAAATAGTCGCGGCAAACTGTATTTATCAACATTGGTCGCCTCTATTATGAGTATCTTGGAAGTGATGATTTACGATTCGTATCGCGACACGGTGAGTCTCTTCTACTATATCGGACTCGGCGTTCTCATTTACGCCATGGCGTTCGCATACAATACGCAAATGGGTGTTGATGACGCGGATTATTTAAAACAAATGCTCGAGAACCAGTCGCGGGATATTTTACTCGCCGACCGTATCATCAAAAACACGGACAGTCCATCGGTAACCACGGTTGCCACCAATATCATTAATCGGCGCAAACGGGATGAGGATGCGATGACCAAGATGCTTGTGGGCCAAGAAAAAAAACAGGTGGAGAAGAAGAAGCAGCAGCAGACAATATAATTTATTAAAGCTTAAAAGTCGCTTAAAAGCTTAAAAGTCGTCTTCGTCACTGTCGCTGTCGATAACGCAGTTCGAGTATTCGGAACAAATTGAGACATCATCCATTTCAATTCGTTCTCCATCTTCGCGGCGCTGGATGAACTCTTGAATCGACATTTGCGGGCGACCGGAGGGAGCCCTGTACGCAATCACCTCGGGCTCATAGTATTCATCATTGACCACCGGCTCCGGCTTCTTGGGAACAACGATTGCCGCAGCTTTCTTGGCGATTATGGCGAATGATGGATTTGCCTCTACAACAGTCGTAGAGGAAACCTCTACCTTTGAGGGCAACTCTACCTTTGAGGGAACCTCCACCTTTGTAGGTACTGGTCTTTTCAAAAGCGAAGGAAACTCTTCTATCGGCGGCATCGGCTTCATCACTTCGACTGGTGCTTGTTGTTGTTGTGTCACGGTTCCCGAGAATTGGTTTCTGTAAGAGCTTCTATAAGAGCCTCTGTCATAAGACCCGCGGTTACCAGACATATCGGTCCCATAGGAACCTCTGTTATCGTTTCTGAATCGGTTCTCTCCACCGTAGGAGTTGTTGGAGTTGCCGTAGTTGTTAGTTCTGAAAATGTTCGAGGAAGCCATTTTGTAAGTGTGTGTTTGTTTGTTTTGATATTATGATTCCAGACATATCATGTTTTTATTTTTCAATTTTTTGAATACGCACCGCAGGTGCGTATTCAAAAAACAATTTGGTAGTCGGTAAAACCCTACGTGTTTTACCAACCACCAAACAATTTTTCAACGGGGGACCCCCGCATTCAGCAGCCAATCTTCTCAAAATTGCGGCCATCCAGCAAAAACGGTTTGTTAAATTTTTTTATACCCGTCTTGTGCCACGCCTCTACAATATGCTCCGGTAACGACTCATTGTCCGCCCTATTGGTCAGCAACACCACTTTGAGGCTGCTAACTTCCTCCGGCGTCATATCTGCAAACAGGATGGCTTCCATGACTACCGAAAACGCCCCATCCAAATAGTTATCCGGCATCCAAATTGCCGACACAATTCGCCGCACCATTTCACTGAACGAGCAATTGTCCAAATCCACCCAATACGGTTTCGGCGAAAAAGCCAGCACGCGTTTGCCAAACAGCGACTTCGACGCTATCTCGCATCCGAGTCCCACCGCCCGGTACAAGCTCTTGGCACCATCTCGATACATCGGTTGCGACACATCGACCATGGCAACATAATACGCATAATCACGCCGGTTTGGGCGCCGGGCCCATTGGGCGTCCATTTTCTCGATTTCGGCCACATTGTTTGCCGCCTGCATATGGAGCATCTTCTTCACCAATTTCCACGTGGGAATATCGCGCAAATAATTGCGCTCTGTGAATCCACCCTCCGTGTGGCGTTCGAGCGCCGCGCCGCTGGCAAACTTGTGGTTTATCGGCACCTTTTCCGGCACAATCTCCGCCCATTTGCCGGCGCACTCTTTGATTTCGGTCGTGTCCAAAAGGGTATTCAAATGACTCACCATTTTGCGATATTGCGCCGAGCATTTGTTTCGCCCGGCCTCTCCAGCAGTCTTCATGATTTGTTTCGATTCGACATCCACAAATATCCACATATTCAGCAACTTGGCGAACATCCATGGGCATTTGCGTTCGCGGGGTACCCATTTGGCGGCATACGAGATGGGCGCATTCCGCTTCGCCGCATCGCGGTCTTTGAACAACTGATTGTTGTAGAGGCCGAGCACGGGACTCAACATCGGGTCGTCGCGGCCATTGGCGGAATGGGTCGCGATGAACTCGGCATAAGCCCGGACGTCGCGCCACGACCCTACTTGCTTGCCGTTCTGGAAATCCATCATTCGATACAATAAAAACACGGTTTGTAGAGGGTGTTTCTGTTGTAGTGTCCACAATAAAGAATAGGTCAAATCGCGCAAGCCTCGGCCGCCCTGAATCGCACGACAATGTAAAATCGCATTGCTGATGGCTTCGATATGAGAGTTGCCGGACATATCGCAAATGATGGATTCCAGCTTGGGGTTCAAAGGGAATGCGGGGTCATATGTCTCGTAGTGTTTCAAATAATAGATGCGGTCGCCGATGGGTGCGTCGGGATTGTAAAGAGAGGGTATGGGGTCCATTTACAATAATAGAGGATATAACTTTATGCTTTATAGCAATGAATCTATTTTCTTCGTGTTTTGTTGTGGGTTTCTTCGGCAAATCGGACGCGTTTCTTGGAACCAGCCCCCGTCTTCAATGCAGACCGAATGGGCGGCCTCTCCTTCATCAAAATCAACAAATAATTCACCGGCTGGAAAATGAAAATCGCCGGCGGCACGGAAACCGCCCGTATCACCGGATACAATTCCACGAAATTATACTCGTTCGTTTTGCTCCTGGCATAATTATGCATATCGGTCGAATCCAAGCCCACGTGAAAAAACATCATTTCCTGGAACCCGTATTTGCCAGATTGTCGCCGTTTTTCGACCATTTGGAAAAGAGCGGATTCCCCAATGGTGCGCGTATCCGGCTCACTACTGCTAAATAAATATTTCTCGGTCTCCATCTTCACGATAGAATCGGTCAAATCGACGAAACAAAAATAGATATTCAAATATTCCAGGGGTTCGCGCTGATAATTTTGGTCTGCAGAGAGGTATTTCTCCTGCTCTTTTATCCATAATTCAGTGGGGTCCATATATTTGTTGGAATCAAAACAAATATATGATTTTGACGAGAGGACCTAGGGCCCCGTTACATTTAACCATAAGGAACGACATTTACATTTTGACCTAGGGCCCCCATTTACATTTGACCTAGGGCCCCCATTTACATTTGGAATGTAGTCGAGTCCGTAACCTCCAGTATCTGTGCTTTCTTCACATTCCATTGCCGCGTCTGTTTGGGATACAACAAATCAAACTTCGAAATGCGCCCAACTTGGAAGAACGACTTACATTTGTCCTTACAACTATCGGTTTGTTTCTTCGGAGGAATAGAGGGAACACTAATTTCAGGAATACTCTGATTCAGCCGCGCATTTGTGGCAATATCCGTTTTCCGAACAATCGTGGGACCATCATAGGTATTCACCGGGCAAGTGCCCGTTCGCCCTACCAAAATCCCATTCAATGTCACCGGCACCGCAGTACCATTGCGCAATCGGGAGCACGCCGTGGTCGCCTCTGTTAGCGCCACATTATGGATATAGTGGTCATACGATGTGTGAACATACGGTGATTTATTGGCAGTCGCCGTAGGAATACCATAATTCTTCAATAGTTTCGATTTCTTCAATGCTATATAATCACCCGCCGACATCGCGTATATAACAAGGCGCGAAAAAACTTAAAGAAAACCGGATACTTCTATTTGTCTCTAAACCGCATCCCCCACCAATAGAAAACAAAAATACATTTCATTTTTACTGGAGACCGATACTAATAAGAACATCAATGTCGATTGGGAAAAATACCAATTAGGTTGAATATGTTCAAAGGTATAAAAAATTGAACTTATATAAATCATAACCCGGCCAACAAAAACTATGCATAGTCCCACCGATTTAACCATTTATATACCCAGAGTATCCGTACTCATCCCCCGTCAAAAAATATTCGAAATATTTTCCGGTTTGCGAATCGGTTTCATAGACAAAATCACAGAGCACCCCCATAAAAGCGATGGGTCCGTAAAACGCGTACTCATCAAGTTCAAAACATGGGTAGAAAACCCCAATTCCACCATAATTATGAACCGATTCAATGAAAACAAGGACATCAAAATCGTATTTGATGACCCCTGGTACTGGACGGCCTACAAATGGATAAACCAGCAACTGTCCGAATAATAACGACGTTCGCGCTCAATGTCGCTCACAATACCAGCGTAATTGATTTTCTCCAGGTCGTCCTTGATTTTTTTCTTCGAATCGTGTAAATATTTTAGTCGCGATTTTTTTTGCGGGTCGATATTCTCACTATCGATATCAAATGCCAGCTTACGTATTTCATATCGAACCATTGTTTGCCGTTTAGAAAGGGCATTGCGTTGGTCCTCTATTTTATGGATTTGCGCGAAAATGTCGATGGTGCTTATAATCGGGAAGCGCCGTTTCACCGACAGCGACAACTCCGCATTGTTATTTAGCTCCAGTATTTTCATCTCGGATTCGCGGATTTTCTCATAAAGCGCGCGATATTTGTCATATGAAAACGAATATGTATTGACCGACTTGAATGTTGTCAAATCGGTTTCAAGAGAGGTATAGGACTTCGACGTCGTTTTGTATTTTTGTATGGTAATGTCGAAATCCGCGAATCGGCTAACGACGATGGTGCCCGTCGTAAATGCGCCAAATATGCTGATTAGGATAAGCAGCCACTGCCCATAAGTGGCCAATAGAGGCAGCACAGTAATCGACCCCGAGCAGAGGAGCGATACGACATAGACGGCGAACCGGTAGTTTTCCGCGCGAAGCGCGGAGTATTGGAAAAGCTGCGATTTGGACCGGAGAAATACAAGGATGACATCGAGTTCATTGAGCAAATCTATTTGCGACGCGGACTGTTCATTGTCGCTGCTCCCACTATCACTGCCGCTATCATGTAAACTACTGCCACCGTAATTGGTGTATTCTTCAATGGGAATGTCTTCAACCACGATTTCCGGCACAGTTTGCATCATATATATAATACCGTAAAATTGATTTTATTTCCATTGAATCCAATAAAATTAATCAATCAAAATGGAATCCGCATATATTGACAATCTCGAAGAAAAACTCCGGCGTAAAATCGTCCGGCAAAAACGCATCAACACGATACACAAGCTGAACAAGGTCCCCCAGCGCCAATACATCATGACCTCGCGTTTCAACAACCGGACTTATGCCGAGATGAAGGCCTACTGCCAAACCACCCGGGCGATAAAAAGCATCTACGGAGTCCCGCGCGAAATAACGCGCCACGTGAGTCGCGACTCCATCCTGTTTGTGCTCGAGATGAACAACGAGACTAATCGCATCGACGGAATCGGGATGGTCCGCAACCAGGCGTTCCCCAAGAGGCATGGTGTATATGAAAACGACACCTACAACATGTATTCATATGTAGGCAAATTACACATCGACCGCGACGAAATGGACGACGAAGAATACCAGTTTATGGAGATATTCGACATTCTCTGTTTCAAAGGGTGCCGGCACCAGAAGCGGTGCCAAGGAATAACGCGATTCCCCATCGATTTGCTGGAAAAGTTCCGCGAAAAACTGGATTTAACCGACTACATCAGCAAAATGTTTAAAAAAAGAATCGAACAGAACAAGACATAAATGATTTTCTGTATATTATATAAATGTCGTATGACATCAATGAATATACGGATGAGCAATGTTTTGGGATACTGGATTTGGATAATCCCAGTGACCGCGAATTGGAAATGAAAATCCTGCAACAATTGGACAAATATGAGGGGAAATCGAAGCGCCTCTATCAGTTCTTTGAGCAAATGTATGACCGTTTTTTTGCCGACGAAGGAGAGGATGAGGTGGTTGAAGGGTTTACCGTTGCGACCCAAGATGGTCGACAAGTTGTCCAAAGTGGACCCGAAGATACGAGAAGAAATGGCACAGCACAAGTATCCGGCACTTTACCAAGTGGAATGGACACAAGTGGTAATGTGGCCATCAAAAAAATAGACGACGCGGTTGTGGCAAAAGCGGCGGCAACAGACACGCGCCTAGTAGATTACGTGAAAGACCCACTCAAATTGAATCCGACCTCTCAGAAAACGATTTTCAAAATGATATCCATCGACAGTCAATACCGCGAAGACTCGCAAAACACCAGCGCCACCAACTTCTCGCTTAATTTATCAGAAGACCTGCGAAACGTGATTTCGATGAAACTCTATTCGGTACAAATACCATACACATGGTACACGATTAACAACAATTTCGGCAGCAATTATTTTTATTTGAAAGGCAACAGTCCGGGCATCGACAATGGCCATCACGACATCAAGGTCCAAATCCGCAGCGGCACATATACTGCTCAACAGATTGCCACCGCGATAAATACATCCATTACTACACTGAAAGCCAAAAATACGACCGACCCCCAATATGGCAGCATCTATGATTTGAGCTTTGGCCAAACAAATGTTTCATACAACGCGGCAAACTCGCAGAGCTCCAAAATATTGTTCGAGTTTGACCTTAAAAAAACATTCAATGAAACGGATTATGCCCTCTATTTTCCAAATTGGACGAGTCCAAATGCGGATGGAGCCGCAAAAAGCAACAGCATACCCAGTTTCTTGGGATACAATGCCAATACATATTTGCCCTATATTGCATATTCTGACGCCTCTAACAACTTTGATTTGTCCGCTTCTCCATTTACGGTGGAATTATCCAACAACTCCATCAGCATTATCCAATATACGAGCCAATCCGAATATAGTGAGAACAATCCCGACCGTGTTATTCACGAAACGGTTGTTGTCAATTTTGCGGTTGGGTCATATACACGAAATGAACTTATTACAGCAGTTAACAAAGCAATTACATTTACCGCCAAATTAGATAGTGTATATTCATTTTTCAAATTAACCGATATTACTGACCCAAACAATATCAATTATGGGAAAAAACGCATTGAATTGGCCGCCAAACTGAACCGCGCAACAACAAATCAAATAGAGGGTTCCAAATTGGTCATTGTTTTCCCGGATGAATCCGCAATATGGACCGGTCCCACATCATGTTTCCGATTTCCAAACAGGATTGTCGAGTTGAACAATATTGTGTCCGAAACCCAAACAAGTATTACCAATTATAATGTTGGTAATGGCGTAAGTGTTTTACTCACATGTATAAAACCCGGTGGATATGAAATACCATTAAATAATTTCAAAAGTGTAGTGCCCAGTATTGTTGGATATACACTAGCAAATTACATTCAACATATAAATACATCATTTTATTCTTGGAAAGATGGTTCGAATAATACAGTTAGCAATGTGTATGATGCGTCTTTAACGCTAATTGAATCCTATCCCAATTTCCAATTCAACATATTGCGAGAGTTCACCGAATCAAATTACACGATTGATTTACAAAATAGCATATTTTCCAGGTCATTGGGGTTTAATACGAGTTATAGTGGGCCAAATTATGTTGTTACTAGTATAATCGGCGGCACCCCAACACTCGGCATTGATAATCTAAATCGTACTATAGTTCTTCAGCCAAAAAATAATTCAAATATAGGAAATTATTTGGCAGATCCAATAAGTATTTTGTTAACCACAACCAATGGTGATATACCAATTGATGAGGCAATAGCATCAATCAATCAAAGTTTCGCCAATTCGATATATATGGTGGGCAGCCAATTGGTAAAAACACCGAGCTCGGGTGGGTTTTTATTAACACTTACATTAAATGTGAGTGTCAAACTAACCGCATCCGACTATCGTGTAACATTTGTGGATACCGATTTTGGGGCGGAGAACGACAAAACCTGGAAAAAAAACTTTGGCATATCTTCTGCGCCATATGATTTATCGACAAATAATCCAGTTATTGGAACCAAATCCATTTTTAATAATCTGATAACCCTCTCTACTATTAACAATAATAACCAGCTAATCATTCGTCCAGTCAATCTGGCACTAACTGGCGGCGATGATATTGTAATTGAAATCCCGCCGGCAACCTATACCCGAGATGGTTTGAAAACCGAAATCAATAATTTATTGGCATCGAATCCAGTTACCCGTGGCTCGGTTATTACCACCGACGCCATTACGAATATATCAATATTGCGAATGAATATCAATAAAATATATAAACCCGCGGACTTCCGTCTGGTATTCTACGACATATACAGCTTCGTCTATTGTAATGTGGGAGTATCCAATGTGCGAAATGTCAAATGGGACACGACGCTCGGATGGACCCTCGGGTTCCATACATACACGGAATACGATTTGTCTATATTTGCTGGTTTAGGTTCTGGAATAATCAATAGTAATTCTTTTGACGAACTGTATCAAAATTATTATAGTAATATTTACGGCAGAATTACGGCAGCAGATAGTCCCACAGACCCCGGAGATGTCACAAATAGTTACGCCATTCATTCGCAAGCATATTATGCCAATTCGAATAGCGCGGATGGGCGCATTGCCATCATCGGCGATTCCGTTTGTAATACCAATTTGTATAATTATTTCCTACTGGTTGTAGACGACTTTATACAGAATCATGTAAATGATGGGCTCATTACGATAGCGTCTGTCGAAAACGACGTGGCGTTGCCATCTTATGCCTCTCGCATATCTTACCAATGTGACCCGATTACTGGAAGGAAAATCGCGGGAATCGGCACAAACAATCAATTCACCACCTTGACGGCCAAACAACTATATTCGATAAACCAGCTCATCGATGCGCGTCGGAGTACCAGCACCTATACGGCCGGTCCATATATGCGAGATGTGTTTGCTCTTGTACCCATAAAACTCGCTGGTCTCGGATTCGGCCAAACCTATATGGAGTTCGGCGGCACATTACAAAACCAGAGCCGCAAATATTTTGGCCCGGTGAATATTAAGAAGCTATCCGTAAAATTGATGAATGACCGCGGCGATGTAATAGATTTAAACGGCACCAACTGGTCGTTCACGCTCATTTGCGAAATCCTGAATACTTCCACATAATTATCATCGCGGTAAAACAATATAAATGGGTTTGCCTCTCTTTTAATAACAACCATGGACGTTCTTATTAAAAAGTTTCGCACGATGTGTAATACGGCATCCGATATAAACGAGCATTTGCCCACGCTGTTTCGATACGCCAAGCAGTGTAATAGTGCTCTCGAACTCGGCGTTCGCGGATGCGTGTCTTCATGGGCCATTACTGCCGGCTTACTCGAGAACAAAAACGGCGTAAGAAAGCGGATTTTCATGAACGATTCGCGCGAATGCCAGGTGGGCGAACTCGTGGATGTTCTGGAGCCTCTCAACATCGATGTGAAATACGAATGGAAGAATGATTTGGAAATCGAGTTTGGCGCCGATGAAAAATACGACATGGTGTTTATTGATACTTGGCATGTGTATGGGCAAATCAAGCGAGAACTGGAGAAGTTTTCGGCGATTGCCACTAAGTACATTATTATGCACGACACCACAGTAGATGAAGTTGATGGGGAGACGGTGCGCGAACATGGATACAATTACCAGCAGGCATTTGGACGAGCGACGGATTTGGCGGCATCTACGGGGATTCCGCGCGACGAAATCCTCAAAGGAATGTGGTATGGGATTCAAGAGTTTTTAGCAAATCATCCCGAATGGTTTATTAAAGACCGATTTTTTAACAACAATGGGTTGATGGTTTTGGCAAGACGATAAGGGTCTCAGTCCATTCGGACTTGACCCTTCGCCTTTGGGTCTCAGTCCGTTAGCACTTTACCCTTTATACATAACCATCGATTTCGAGCAAAACATCGGATAACAAGCATGTATCGTTTGGCGAAATGATGTCAGTCATATCCTCGACTTTGACAATCCACGATATCGGGTATGTATGAAGTCCAGTTTCATAATTACCGCACGTATGGGGACCGGTATACTTATTGATACGAAGCGTTTTTTCGATAATGTCCATGAAATTGGCCCGGAATTGATATTTGATATCAGCATCATCCACATTCACGTGGAACAAATACCGGTGACCGGCTATTAGTGGTTTATTACAGCAGAAGAACATTTTGTTGCAGTTATTGTTTGGCATATAAAATTGTAAATATTTTCAATTTTATAATATATACACAATGTCGCGTTCAATGTATACGATTACGAGTCGTACCAAGAACATCCAGACAAAATACACGAACCAATTGGCTCGTGAATTGTCCCCGAATATGGTGACTGGAAATATTCCATTCCTTACTGGAGGTAGCAGTGGTGGCAGTGGTGGCAGCGGTGGAACTGTATCGAATGTCAATTTAACTGCGGTAACCACCAATATTGTACCTACAACAAATGGACAACTGAACCTGGGCGATGAATCTCATCGATTCGGAACCGCTTACATTAATAATCTGAATATTGCGGGAAGTTTAACAGGAAATATTGTTCCCGAGTCGGACCTTGGTTCAAATCTAGGTGCCGAAGATAGTCGATTTGGAATCACTTATATCAATAATATGAATATTGCGGGAACTTTAACCGGAGATATTGTTCCCGAGTCGAATCTTAGTTCAAGTCTAGGCACTTCTCAAAATCGTTTCGGCACCACTTATACCAATAATGTAGACATTACCGGAAGCATTACTCCTGCTACTACGAATACCGCCAATCTTGGTTCAAGCACAAAGGTGTTTGGAAACTTACACGTTAAAGAAATGACAATTTATGGAAATGTTTTACCGCCTGAGCAAAATTATCCGGCGAGAGCAGTAAAACTTGGACCGGGCAACACAATTATCGTACCAAGTCGTCCAGAAGTGAGCTCGACAATCCAAGTAAATCTCGGCGGTCCGGACCATTATTTTGGCAGCCTCTATGCGAAAGAAATCTTCACTGCGGGAAATACGATTAGTCTCGGCAGTGCGCAACTAAAAAGTGAAGGCGATTCTCTCACCATGCCAGCCGGTTCCAAGATTGGCGGCGTCGACCCAGGAACCATTGTTATTAAGGGCAACCGTGCAGATACTAGTTTGTTGCCCAACGCGCTGGGCGGTTCAACCAATGAGGTCGGCGATGGATATGTGATTGAAGGCAATTTGTGGGTTGCGACCAAGGGCAATTCTACCTTGGCGGACGGCTGGGTCAGTGTGGGTTCATTTAGAGGTCCTAAGGGCGAACAAGGTATCCAGGGTATTCAGGGCGAACAAGGTATCCAAGGTATTCAGGGTATCCAGGGTAACACCGGTTTAACTGGCGCCACAGGCGCCCAGGGTCCCCAGGGCCCCGCCGGTGTTTTGGACACAACCGGTGCCGTATTTTCCGGCACAATTACGATGCCCGACCTGGTTGTTACTGGAAATACGGCTTTTGGAAAATCCACGCCCTCCTATCGTGTCGATGTCAGCGGGTCTTTGAACGCCACCTCTATTTTACAGAATGGAACTGCGCTCAGCTCCATATATGCTACCACCAGCTCTCTCGGAAGTTATTACACCAAGACCGCAATTGATTCCAGTATTAACGGCGGGTTCTACAACAAAACCTACATCAATGCGAATTATTACAACAAGACAACCATCGATTCAACATTATCGGATGGGTTTTACAGTAAAACCGCGGTCGACTCTGGATTTTACAGCAAGACGGCCATTGATGCCAGTCTGAATGATGGGTTTTATAACAAGGCTGCGATTGACGCCAATATGGGCACCAACTTCTACAATAAGGCCGCAATCGATTCCAGCATTAACAGTAGTTTTTATAACAAGACCACTATCGACGCCAGTATAAATGCCAGTTTCTACAATAAGAGAGGTATTGATGCCAGTATCAATACAAGTTTTTACAATAAATCCGCGATTGATGCCAGTTTGAGCGCCAGCTTTTACAATAAATCCACGATTGATGCCAGTTTGAGTTCCAGCTTTTACAATAAATCCGCGATTGATGCCAGTTTGAGCGCCAGCTTTTATAATAAAACCGCGATTGATGCGAGTTTGAGCGCCAACTTCTATAATAAGACGACGGCTGACGCCAATTTGACCGCGAATTATTATACCAAGGCCGCTACCGATTCTAGTATCAATTCCGTGCTCGACTCTTATTATACCAAGGCAGCCACCGACTCCAGTATCAATTCCGCGCTCGGCACTTATTATACTAGGGTCGCCGCCGATTCCAGCATCAACTCCACTCTTTCCGGTTATGCGCGCACAACGACACTGGGATCTTATTATACAAAGGTCGCCACCGATTCCAGTATCAATTCGGTTCTTGCCAGTTATGCCAAAACCACCTATGTCGATAATGCAATCCAAGACATTACCAATGTTTCGCCATCAACATTGACTACACTGAATGAAATTGCGGCGGCTACCCAGGGCGATGCCAGTTTTGGCATGGTTGTTTATGGAAGACTCAATTCGGCCGATGCGAGCATCAACACGCTTCGTGGCGATATTCAAACACTGAACTCGCTCCGTGCTATCCAGGACCCCAGTATCAATGAGCTGGTTTCCTACAATGCTACGCAAGACGCCACCATCAGTGCTCTACCTACCAAGGCTATAGTCGATGCCAGTCTTTCTCGATATTATACAAAGGTCGCCACCGATTCCAGCATCAACACACTCATTGCGAAATATTATACGAAGACCGCCGCCGATTCCAGCATCAACTCTCTCATAAGCTCTTATTATACCAAGACTGGCGTCGATTCCAGTATCAATGCTATCCTCGGTTCTTATGCCTTAACATCGACCTTGACCAACGACTACTATAATAAGGTTGCTGCCGATTCCAGTATTAATACGGTTCTTTCCAATTATGCTCAATTATCCGAGTTGAACTCCTATTATACTAAGGCCGCCACCGATTCCAGCATCAACACAGTTCTCGGCTCATATGCCCTGGCCTCTACATTTGACTCTTATTACACCAAGGTGAATGCCGATGCTAGTATTAATTTAGTCCTGGGTTCCTATGCTAAAACATCTACGTTGACATCAAACTATTATACCAGGGTCGCCGCGGATTCTAGTATCAATTCGACACTTAACAACTTCGCAAGAACATCGGCGCTCACCGCAAACTATTATAACAAGGCCGCAACCGAGACCCTTGTAAGTACCGCTCTCGGAAGCTATGCTACCGTCAACTATGTAGACACGCAAATAACCAACTTCACCAATGTGTCCCCTACAACGCTGAATACGATTGCCGAGATTGCCTCCGCCACACAAGGAGACGCCAGTTTTGGACTCGTGGTTTACGGAAGACTCAACTCCACCGATGCCAGTATTAACAGCATTCGCGCACAAATTGAAGGTGTTAGTTCCGCGCAGGACCCCAGTATCAACGAAATAATAACCTATAACAGTGGCCAGGATGCCATTATCAGTACATTGTTGGTAAAGACGGACTTTGACAGCAGCATGAATGACAATTATTACACTCGGTCAGCGGTTGATAGCAGCTTGAGCTCGGGCTTCTACAATCGCGCGACCGTAGATGTGTCTCTCGGTCGCTATTTGTTGAAGACCGCATTTGACAACAGTTTGAACTCCAATTATTACAGCAGACCGGCAATTGACGCAAGTTTGAACACGTGGTTCTACAATAAGACCCGCGTCGATAGTTCGCTGAATCTGCGCGTAATGAAGACCGATTTTGATGCGAGCATGAGCACCAATTATTACAGCAAGAGAACCATCGATACCAGTTTGAGCACGTGGTATTACAATAAATCCGCGATTGATGCCAATTTGAGCACAATTAACTCCAATTTGAGCACGAATTATTATAATCGCAGCGACATCGATGCCAGTATCAATTCCGTCCTCGACTCTTACTATACTAAGACCGCCGCCGATTCCAGCATCAACTCGCTCATCAGCTCTTATTATACGAAGACCACCGCCGATTCCAGTATTAATTCCGTCCTCTCTGGCTATGCGCGGTCATCGACACTGAACTCTTATTATACCAAGACCGCGATTGATTCCAGTGTAAATACGACCCTATCCACTTATGCCAAAACCGCCTATGTCGACACTGTGTTCAATAACTTCACTAGTGTTTCCCCCGCGACATTAACGACATTGTCCGAAATTGCCGCGGCGACCCAGGGTGATGCCAGTTTTGGCATGGTTGTATATGGAAGACTGGATTCGGCCGAT
>JACCDJ010591514.1_pt1 | contig 17005 bp, 15 predicted proteins | sample 7444481 | NCBI WGS metagenome assembly JACCDJ01 (sample SAMN15323435, study PRJNA562643) | freshwater metagenome | isolation source: river surface water | place: USA:Blue River Watershed | collected 2017-08-15 | reverse complement strand
TTTGAGAAACGCTGCCGGAAACTTCTACATTAACGATAAATGTACCGGTGCCGTAGTTGGGCAACAACCTTTTGGCGGTGCCAGAGGTTCGGGTACGAACGACAAAGCCGGTTCGATGATCAATTTGTTACGTTGGGTTTCACCACGTACCATCAAGGAAACCTTTGATCCCCCTAAGGATTATCGGTATCCATTTTTAGAACAGGAATAAAAAAAGCCCCCAAGATTCGGGGGCTTTTTTTTAGTAGACGATCATTTTAAATTATTTGTCAGTGCAAAAACATTGCCCAGATTGTCGGCATTACTAACCGAAACATCTAAATCTTTCACAAAACCAGTATCTAACTGAATAACCCAACCATGAATTTCTAAATCATCACGCTCTTTCCAGGCATTTTGAACGATAGTAGTTTTACACAAATTATACACTTGTTCAATCACATTTAACTCAACCAAACGATCGATTCGGTCCTTTTCATTGTCAATGGCATCCAATTCGGCTGCGTGCGTACGATACACATCTTTAATATGCCGAAGCCAGTTATCAATTAAACCAAATTGACGATTACTTAACGCTGCATCTATCCCGCCACAATCGTAATGTCCCGAGACAATGACGTGTTTAACCTTCAAAACGTTAACTGCATAATCGAGCACACTGAGCATATTCATATCGGTGTGCACACACATATTGGCAATGTTGCGGTGTACAAAAACCTCACCCGGCTTGGTATTGGTAAGTTCATTAGCTGGCACTCGGCTGTCGGAACAACCAATCCACAAAACCTCCGGATGCTGACTTTTAGATAAGGTTTTAAAGTATGTTGGATCTGTAGCCAATTGATCTGCCACCCAATCCCGATTACCTTCCAATAGCTTTGCGTAACCTTCGTTTAACTTGAGCCGAGTTTCCTTTTTCATTTCAACGTTTAAATTCCATTAAAAATACAGCCTTTATCTCATTATAATCTTAATTTTATCGAAAAATAAAACTCCAGAGTGAAGAAATTTATTGCTGCAATCATCTTTTTAGCAGGTTTACCAGTTTTTTTGAAGGCTCAAAGCAATAATACACCGTCTGATTATAACCCTCACGATCTCAAAATCAGCGGCTATCTTCAATTTCAATACCAAAAAGCACAGGAGAAAGGAGCACCATCGTTCTCAGGTGGTGACTTTTCTGAAGAAGTGAACAATCGGTTTATGATTCGAAGAGGGCGTTTCAAGTTTGACCGGGTAGACGAGTATACCAATATCGTTTTTCAATTGGATGCAACACAGGATGGAGTAAGTTTAAGAGATGCTTTTATTCAAGTAAAAGATCCGAAATGGAAAATTTTTACCTTAACCGCTGGGCAATTCACTAAACCTTTTGGATACATTCTCTCCTATTCATCCGCAAACAGAGAACTACCCGAACGCCCCCGTTTACATCAAACTCTGATGCCCAGCGAGCGTGATCTGGGCGCCATGCTGGATATTAAACTACCTGCATTACCTTTTCTGAACTATGAAATTGGCTTTTTTAATGGCTCTGGAATAAACGCCAAAGATTACGATAGCAAAAAAGACTTATCAACTACATTACAATTCAATTTCAATGAACTCAAAAAAAATTGGAACCTATCTTATGGACTGTCGTACTACAACGGATTTGTTCGCTCAGGCACCAATACGGTTTACCAAAACGGTTTAATAAATGGACAAAAAGGCTTTTTAGCAGAAACAGCTGCAACTAACAATGGAACCTATGCATCCAGACGGTATTACGGATTAAACTTACAAACTGACATTAAAACAGGCTGGGGCAAGACCAATGTAAAGGCCGAATTCATTAGCGGATCGCAACCAGGGCAGGCATCATCAAGCACAATTACTGCAGCCCAGGCAAGCAGAAGTTTGGGTACACAAGCTCCTACAGATCTATATAACCGAAAATTTAAGGGCTATATGATTTGGCTAGTTCAGGAAATACCTAATACCGAATTGCAATGGCTAATGAGCTTTGACAGCTACGATCCGAATAGCTTTGTAAAAGGAACTGAAATTGGTAAAACAGGTACTAACACCAGTTCAGGAGATATTCGATTTAATACATTTGGGAGTGGATTGGTGTACTACTTCAGCAAACAGATGAAGTTTACGGTTTTCTACGATCATCCCATAAATGAAACCACAAGTTTGAGTGGCTACACCCGCGATATAAGAGACGATTTATTCACATTAAGAGCACAATATCGTTTCTAAATCTCTAGATCTGCATACATTTTGTATTTTTGATTTCCATTAACAGTTAATCGGATTTCACATTGAATAAGAAAATACAAACCCTTCAGGATAAACGTCAAGAAGCCTTTTTAGGAGGCGGACAAGCACGTATTGAAAGTCAGCATAAAAAAGGTAAACTAACCGCCCGAGAACGCCTGCATTTTTTACTCGATGAAGGCTCTTTTGAAGAGATCGGCATGCTTGTTACACATCGTTCTACCGATTTCGGAATGGAAAAAGAACAATATGCCGGCGATGGAGTAGTTACCGGCTATGGAACTATTAACGGGCGCTTGGTATACGTTTATTCTCAAGACTTTACCGTTTTCGGAGGATCACTTTCTGAAACTCAATCGGAAAAGATTTGCAAAATCATGGAAATGGCCATGAAAAACGGTGCTCCTATTATCGGATTAAACGATTCAGGAGGTGCCCGTATTCAAGAAGGCGTAGTTTCTCTGGGTGGATATGCTGACATTTTTTACCGCAATACACAAGCTTCTGGGGTAGTTCCCCAAATTTCAGCCATCATGGGGCCATGTGCCGGTGGTGCGGTTTACTCACCCGCCATTACCGATTTCATTTTAATGGTTGAGAACACTTCCTACATGTTTGTAACCGGACCAAATGTTGTTAAAACAGTAACTCACGAAGAAGTTACAGCCGAAGAATTGGGCGGTGCGGATACACATGCCACCAAATCAGGAGTTACCCATTTTGCCTGCAGCAATGAAATTGATGCCATCAATCATATCAAAAAGTTATTGAGTTATATGCCTCAAAATTGTGAGGAGCAAGCAGAACTTTTGGCCTATGAAGCCGGAGATGAAAGTCGCCCGGCATTGAATGATTTGATGCCCGAAAATGCATCGCAACCCTACGATGTTCGCGAAGCTATCGATCAAATTATTGATGAAGGCTCCTTCATGGAGATCCACAAAGATTATGCAGAAAATATTGTGGTTGGCTTTGCCCGTTTAGCTGGTAGAAGTATCGGCATTGTGGCCAATCAACCTGCGTTTTTGGCCGGGGTTTTAGACAATCATGCCTCTGTTAAAGGTGCCCGATTTGTTCGTTTTTGCGATAGCTTTAACATTCCACTCTTAGTTTTAGAAGATGTACCCGGATTTTTACCTGGAACCGATCAGGAATGGAACGGCATCATCACCAATGGAGCTAAATTATTGTATGCTTTCTGCGAAGCTACGGTTCCTAAAATTACCGTTATTACCCGTAAAGCCTATGGTGGAGCTTACTGTGTAATGAACTCTAAGCACATTGGTGCCGATATGAATTACGCTTGGCCAACAGCCGAAATTGCCGTAATGGGGGCTAAAGGTGCTGCCGAAATTATCTTCAAAAAAGATATCCAAGCCGCAAAAGATCAAAATGCCAAATGGTTGGAAAAAGAGAAAGAATATTCTGATTTGTTCGCAAATCCGTACCGTGCAGCAGAACGGGGCTTTGTTGATGAAGTGATCGAACCAGCCGAAACTCGTGCAAAACTGATCAAAGCATACCAAATGCTGGAGAACAAGGTGGTTAATAGCCCGCGTAAAAAACACGGAAACATCCCGTTATAACAGCTACCGCGATGAGTTCAATTGAGCAAATTCCGGCAGCCATGACCTGGCACCTTCGCCAACAAGTGATGTATCCGGACTTGAATCTTGAAGCGGTAAAGTTACCCGATGATGAAGAAGGAATTCACTTTGGTCTGTTCGATCAAAATCGGCTCATCTCGGTAATATCTACATTCCAACATCAAGAAGAAATGCAACTCCGTAAATTTGCTACACTCAATGAATTCCAGGGTCGTGGATATGGCAAACAGTTGTTCGAATACGCATTGGATTTCGCTCGATCAAAACCGATAAAACGAATTTGGATGAATGCCCGGACCAACGTTTCAGCTTTATATGAACGCTACGGTTTCAAAAAAACAGAACAAACCTTTTTTAAAGACGGATACGATTTCGTCATAATGGAAGTATATTTATAAGCGCTATGGCTAAGAAAGACAAACCAAAACACATCTCGGTAGTAACCAAAAAATCGCTGGATTTTTTTGAGATATACATTAACAATGCCTCTCCAACCGGCTTTGAGTGGGAAGGCCAAAAATTATGGCTCGATTACATCAAACCGTTTATCGATGAGCATTACGTAGATAATTACGGAACAGCCGTGGGTGTGATTAATCCCAAGGCGGACTACAAAGTAGTTATCGAAGCTCATGCCGATGAAATTTCTTGGTATGTGAATTACATTACCAAAGACGGCTTAATTTACGTGATCCGCAATGGTGGCTCCGACCATCAAATTGCGCCATCAAAACGCGTAAACATCCACACCGAAAAAGGAATCGTAAAAGCCGTATTCGGTTGGCCGGCCATTCATACCCGTAGCGGCGAAAAGGAAGAAGCACCAACGCTAAAAAACATCTTTTTAGATTGTGGCTGTACCAGCAAAGAGGAAGTGGAAGCCCTAGGCATTCATGTGGGATGTGTAATTACCTACGAAGATGAGTTTATGGTTTTAAACGACCGTTATTATGTAGGTCGGGCTTTGGATAACCGTGCCGGTGGATTTATGATTGCCGAAGTTGCCCGCTTGCTGAAAGAAAATAAGGTAAAACTACCCTTTGGCTTGTACATTGTAAACTCTGTACAAGAGGAAATTGGTTTACGAGGTGCCGAAATGATTGCTCACCGCATTAAACCCAATGTGGCCATTGTGACCGATGTAACCCACGATACCCAAACGCCAATGATCAATAAAATTACGCAAGGCGATTTGGCCTGCGGAAAAGGACCAGTGGTTTCTTACGCTCCGGCAGTACAAACCAACCTCAACAAATTATTGATTAAAGCTGCTGAAGACAATCATATTCCGTTCCAACGTCAAGCATCTTCCAGATCTACAGGAACCGATACCGATGCTTTTGCCTATTCGAACGACGGTGTAGTATCTGCATTGATTTCTTTGCCTTTACGCTACATGCACACCACCGTAGAAATGGTGCATAAAGAAGATGTAGACAACGTAATTCGCTTAATTTACGAAGCACTTTTAGACATCAAGGCTGGACAAGATTTTAGAGCCATCAAGTAACAAAAAAGCCCCTCGAAATTCGAGGGGCTTTTTTGTTAATAGCCTAATTCATCCAATGCAAATATCGGCTTTCGATTCATCCATTTACCTCGGGTAAAATCTGGGATTTGCTGTAAAGCCCCCCCTTCTGCTACCGAACGTTCAGAAATTGGCGTAATGGCATACCAGGTTGCCAAATCGTACACGTCCATGGCAAACGGAGCCTGACGCTTAATCGATTCGATGAAGGAGTTGATCACAAAGAAGTCCATACCACCGTGTCCTGCTCCCGTGGCCTGACTTTCGTAATTTTTCCAAAGGACATGATCGTGCTCTTTCATGTAAGCTTCATCTTTTTCCCAACTATGCGCTTTGGGGCTTCTACCTTCAACATAAATCGAATTGAAATCGTCCATCCACAAGCCCTTGGTTCCCTGTACCCGGAAATTCAACGAATAAGGTCGAGGAGAGTTGGTATCGTGCGATAGAACAATAGTCTCTCCATTTGCCGTCTGAATAGAAGTGGTTACAATATCGCCTAATTTAAAATCTACTTGTGCATTTGGATGGTTAGCACCCCCCTTGCTCACTACATAATTATGTAGTCCACGAGATTTGGTAGCTACAGATGATAAAGCAGTTAATCGGTTACCACGATTAATATTCGTCATCATGGCTACCGGACCCAAGCCGTGAGTTGGGTACAAATCACCATTGCGGTGAACCGAATGATTGGTTCGCCATTTTGCCTCAGAGAAACCCTTCTCTCCATACTCCACTCCGCCGCCATAAGGTTGTTTACCATTGTTAAATTTTACCTCACGCAAATCGTGTTGGTACCCACCTTGCAAATGCAACAATTCACCAAAAACGCCTTGTCGTACCATATTAAGAACTGCCATCACATCTCTACGGTAGCACACATTTTCCATCATGTATAAGGATATACCGGTACTTTCTGCAGCGTTCACGATATCCCAACACTCTTGCAGATCAGTAGCGCCGCAAACCTCAACTGCCGGGATTTTACCAGCTTTCATAGCGGCAATAGCCTGTGGAATGTGCCATTCCCAAGGCGTAGAAATAATTACGGCATCAATATCGTCTCGCTTTAACAGATTCAAAAAATCCTCATCACCCTTGGTATACTCAACTGCACGCTTACGTCCATACTTGGCAATCATAGCTTGCGATTCAGGAATCGCACTTTTTGTATCCGGATCAGCAATCGCAATCACTTCTACATCGTCGCGTTGCAAGCACAAATCTAGGTGATTACGGCCCCGTAGACCGACACCAATAAGCCCTACACGGACTTTGGGCTGCTTTGCTGCAAATAAAATGGTGGGGTTTAATAAAGTTGCAGCAGCACCTGCAGTAAGCGTTTGCTGAATAAATTTTCTACGTTGCATGATGTGATTCAGGTTTAAATTGGTGTTTTTAATATCAGTTTCACTAAACAATGATTAATTTCGCATTAATTATAAAAAAATAGAAAATTTTATTCATCTATCTAAAATATACACAGCCAATGAAACCTACTTTACTAATCTTAGCCGCCGGTATGGCGAGTCGTTATGGGAGCATGAAACAAACCGATGGTTTTGGCCCAAATGGTGAAACCATTATTGATTATTCTATTTACGACGCAATTCAGGCAGGTTTTGGCAAAGTAGTTTTCATTATCAGAGAAGAGTTTGCAGATAATTTCAAGGCCATCTTTGAACCCAAATTAAAAGGGAAAATCGAAACGGATTATGTTTTCCAATCGTACGATTTAACACCTTACGGGATTCAAACACCCATTGAGAGAGCGAAACCATGGGGAACCGCCCATGCCGTATTGGCTGCTGCAGATGCCGTTAAGGAACCTTTCTGTGTAATCAATGCCGACGATTTTTACGGACGCGATTCGTACGAACAAATGGCCAAATTTTTGACTTCAGAAGTAACGGATAAGCAGTATGCCTTGATGGGCTTCGAAATCAAAAAGACTTTATCCGATTACGGATCAGTTTCGCGTGGAGTGTGCGAAGTGGATGAACATGGTCAACTGAAAGAAATCCATGAACGTACGCAGGTTTATTTTAAAGACGGAATAGCTGTTTACGAAGAAAATGGCATTGAAACCCCACTTAGCGAATCGAGCAAAGCTTCCATGAACTTCTGGGGATTTACGCCACAGGTATTTGCTGATAGCAAAGCGATGTTTGTAGAATTCGCTTTGGCAAATCAAGAAAATCCAAAAGCAGAATTTTTTATTCCATTGGTTGCCGAAAAACTAATTGAATCAGGTAAAGCATCCTTCAAAGTGATTCCAACAGAAAGCAAATGGTTTGGAGTTACTTACAAAGAAGATAAGCCTATTGTGCAACAAAGCATTGATGAATTAGTCAATTCTGGCGTTTATCCTAAGCAATTATGGAAATAAGTATTCCTCAGCAACTCTGGGAATACTACGGGTTAAATCCGGCTAATTATCAAGTTAGTCGGGCAGCCTCTGGCCACATCAATCAAACGTTTATAGTGCTCGGCAAAAGTTTAGAGCAATTATCTTGGGTAGTACAGCGCATCAATACTCAGGTTTTTATCAACCCCGGAGCAATTGCGCAAAACATCAAATTGGGAGATAACCATTTAAAGAAACACCAACCCGATTACCTGTTTATTGCCCCGATTCCGAATCGAAATGGAGAATTATTTTCCATTATTGATGGTCATTATTGGCGATTATTGCCCTATATAACTAATACCATCGCACTTGATGTTTTACAGCAACCCTTACAAGCTTACGAAGCAGCCAAACAATTCGGCAAACTGAGTCGTAATTTGGATGGTATAAATCCAGAAGGATTTCAAGCTACCATTCCCCGTTTCCACGATTTAGAATGGCGTAAAGAACAATTTGATCAGGCTTTATCCATTGCTGATGAAGAACTAAAAATGAATGCTTCGGTAGCTATTGAACTGGCAAATCAATTCAATAGCATTGTTAAAGAATTTAGTTCCGTAAAACATAATCTCCCGATACGGATCCTACACCACGATACCAAAATCAGCAATGCCTTATTGGATAAACAAACTTTTGAAGGCAAATGTGTAATTGACTTAGACACCTTGATGCCCGGTTATTTCATCTCGGATTTAGGAGACATGATGCGCACCTATTTGTGTGCTTATGACGAAAATGAAGCCGATTTGGCAAAAATCACGATCCGTGAAGAATACTTCAGCGCCATGCTAAAAGGATATTTGTCTGAAATGGGACATATCCTGAATTCAACTGAAAAGACTCTGATCTTGTTTTCTGGGAAATACATGATCTACATGCAAGCCTTGCGCTTTCTAAGCGATTATTTAGAAGGCAGCATCTACTACCCAATAGCTTACCCTAAACACAATTTGGATCGGTCTATGAACCAATTCCGCTTGTTGGGTCAACTCTACGAAAAAGAAAAAATTCTGGAAGAGATTGTTTCCGAATGCTTAAATTGAACCATATTTACTCACCATGTTGAAACCAAAATTCTTGATCGCCTGCCTGTTAGTGCTAACAAGCAGCGTCTCCTCCTATTCGCAAACCGGACATTTAAGCAGCCAATTAGGCAATTTCAAAACCCTAAATCAAACCGATCGGGGTGTCGTAATTACAGCCGAAAACGGACAGCTAGCTATTCAGATCTATCAAGCTAATGTGGTTCGGATACGAGCGGTTCAAAACCAATTTAATCGCGATTCATCTTTTGCCGTCATTCAACAAGCTGGCAAGGGACTTTTGAAAAGTCTGGAAGAAAAAGGTGAAGAAATTATCTTAAAGACCGACTCCTTGAAGATTAGCATTAGCAAAAATCCGCTAAGGCTTAATTTTTATCGATTAGCAGATGGCGAGTTCTTAAATGGCGACGATGAGCGCCTGGGCATTTCATGGAGTGGCACTCAGGTTACCAATTTTAAGAAACTGCTGCCAGATGAACGCTTTATCGGACTTGGTGAAAAAACCGGAAACCTAAACCGAAGAGGCAGCAGTTATGTGAATTGGAACAGTGATGTTCCGGCTTACAGCCTCAATGCTGATCCATTATACAAAACCATTCCTTTTTACATTGGCTTACACGCAAAAAATAGTTACGGAATTTTCTTCGATAATACACACAAAACATTTTTCAACTTCGGGGCTTCTACTGATAATAGCATGAGTTCTTTCGGTGCTGAGGACGGCGAACTAAATTATTATTTCTTTGGGGCTTCTTCGGTTAGCGGCTTGATTAAAGACTATACTTGGCTTACCGGTCGTATGGAAATGCCGCCGCTTTGGAGTTTAGGTTACCAGCAATGCCGGTGGAGCTATAAACCCGATACACAAGTTTTGGAGATTGCAAAAACCTTCCGGGATAAACAAATCCCTGCAGATGCAATTTACCTGGATATTGATTACATGGACGCCTATAAAATATTTACTTGGAGTCCGAAGAATTTTCCTAATCCTAAAGGAACCATCGACCAGCTGAAGAGCTGGGGTTTCCATGTGGTGACTATCGTTGATCCGGGCATCAAAATCGAAAAAGGGTATAAGCAATACGATGAAGGCGTACAGAAGGATTATTTTGCAAAATACCCTTCGGGCGATTTTTATACGGGCAGTGTATGGCCCGGGCGTTGTCATTTCCCAGATTTTTACCGTCCGGAAGTTCGCAATTGGTGGGGTAAATCTTTCAGTTCGCTCACCGATAAGGGTGTAGAAGGATTTTGGAACGACATGAACGAACCTTCCGCCTGGGATCAAAACATCCCGGATCTGATCCAATTCGGTGACAAAGGCAAAGAAATGACCTTGAAAGAAGCTCGTAATGCCTACGGCTTGCAAATGTCTAGAGCTACTTTCGAAGGCACCCGCGACTTGCTGGCCCGTCGGCCATTTGTGCTTACCAGAGCGGCTTATGCCGGTATTCAGCGGTATTCAGCAGTTTGGACGGGAGACAATGCATCCAGCGATGCACACATGTTGCTGGGGCAACGTTTGGTAAATAGTTTAGGCTTAAGCGGTGTACAAAACATCGGTGTAGATATTGGTGGATTCATCGGCAATCCATCGGGTGAATTGATGGCTCGCTGGAATTCATTGGGCGTTTACACTCCGATGTTCCGCAACCATGCGGAAATTAATGCCCCTATGCGTGAACCTTGGCGTTTCGGAGCTGAAATTGAGCAGATCATGAAGAAAGATATTGAGCAACGCTACCGTTTATTGCCGTATATCTACTCCACCTTCTACCAGGCTACGCAAACCGGCATGCCTGTATCTCGTTCATTGGCGATTAGCTATGCAACTGATGAGGCAATTTATCAGGAAAAATACCAGAATCAATTCCTATTTGGCGACAATATCTTAGTGGCACCGGTTGAAAGCAATAAAACCACCGTTGAGGTTTACCTACCAGAAGGAAAATGGTATCGTTTGAGCACCGACGAAGCTTTCGGTGGTAAACAAAGCATTCAGGCTGCTGCTCCATTAACCGATCTACCGGTATTTATCAAAGCAGGTGCTATCATCCCAATGCAAAACGTGATTCAAAATACCAGTGAAAAAGGTGATGGTATTCTTACAGTGCATATTTGGAATGGTGAAATAGGCAACAGTTTTACTTATTATGAAGATGATGGCAGTACTTATCAGAATGAAAAAGGAATATATTATCAAAGAGCCATTCGCTTTAACCCTGTACAAAAGCAGATCAACTTTGAGGTAGTTAAAGGCAGTTACAGCTCTCGCTTCCAGCAGATCAGACTCGTGTTACACGGATTTCCAAAAACACTAAAATCACTTAAATTGAATGGCAAAAGCGCTAAATTTAATTTAGATGCTGAAGGGAATCAGACTGTATTGACAACTAATTCGAAAGGCGAAATTCGCGTCCAGTATTAAAAAGCACGACATAAAAAAAGCCCCCGGCATTTCCGGGGGCTTTTTTTTAATGAAGCTAATCTATTACTTCTTATCGTCTTCTTTTACTTCTTCGAAATCTACATCGGTTACTTCATCGCCTCCGGTAGCACCGTCGGCTGGAGCACCTTGGGCACCCGCTTCCTGAGTAGCTTTGTACATTTCTTCCGAAGCGGCATTCCAAGCTTCTTGAAGCTCGTTTTGTGCAGTTTCGATATCAGCAAAGTTTTTAGCAGCATAGGCATCTTTCAGCTTTTTCAAACCATCCTCAATCGGGGTTTTCTTATCTGCAGAAATCTTATCACCATACTCTTTCAACTGTTTCTCGGTAGAGAAAATCAGTGCATCGGCTGCATTTAACTTATCGATTTCTTCTTTTGCTTTTTTATCAGCTTCAGCATTTGCTTCCGCCTCGTCTTTCATTTTCTTGATCTCTTCTTCGGTCAAGCCAGATGAAGCCTCAATACGGATTTTTTGCTCTTTACCAGTTGCTTTATCCTGAGCACTTACGTGCAGAATACCGTTGGCATCAATATCGAAAGTAACTTCAATTTGAGGAACTCCACGAGGTGCTGGTGGCAATCCATCTAAGTGGAAACGACCGATCGTGCGGTTCTGATTCGCCATTGGGCGCTCACCTTGCAAAATGTGAATCTCTACCGAAGGCTGATTATCAGAAGCTGTAGAGAAAATTTCTGATTTTTTAGTTGGGATGGTGGTATTGGCTTCAATCAATTTAGTCATTACACCACCCATGGTTTCAATACCTAAAGAAAGTGGCGTAACATCTAACAACAATACATCCTTCACTTCTCCGGTTAATACACCACCCTGAATAGCCGCACCAATTGCTACTACCTCATCTGGATTTACTCCTTTTGAAGGCTCTTTACCAAAGAATGCTTTTACTGCATCTTGGATTGCCGGAATACGGGTTGAACCACCCACCAGGATAATCTCATCGATATCTGTAGTTTTTAATCCAGCATTTTTCAATGCTGATTTACATGGGTCAATGGTTCTCTTGATCAAACTTTCGGCCAATTGCTCGAATTTGGCACGGCTTAACGTACGCACCAAGTGTTTCGGACCGCTTTGATCGGCAGTAATATAAGGTAGGTTAATTTCTGTTTGCGTTGAGCTTGATAACTCGATTTTAGCTTTTTCGGCAGCTTCTTTCAAACGCTGTAAAGCCATTGGGTCCTGATGAAGGTCCATACCGTTTTCGGCTTTGAACTCTTCAGCCAGCCACTCAATAATAACATGGTCAAAGTCGTCACCACCCAGGTGTGTGTCACCGTCAGTAGCTTTTACTTCAAACACACCATCACCCAATTCCAAAACTGAAACGTCGTGAGTACCACCGCCGCAATCAAACACCACAATTTTCATTTCCTTACCAGCTTTGTCTAAACCATAAGCTAAGGCTGCAGCAGTTGGCTCGTTGATGATACGTTTTACGTTCAATCCGGCAATTTCACCAGCTTCTTTGGTAGCCTGACGCTGAGCATCATTAAAATAAGCGGGTACGGTAATTACCGCTTCGGTTACTTCCTGACCCAAAAAATCTTCAGCCGTTTTTTTCATCTTCTGCAAAATCATCGCAGAAATTTCTTGTGGGGTATATTTGCGGTCATCGATCTCAACACGAGGCGTATTATTGTCTCCCTTCACTACTTTGTAGGGCACTCTTGAAATTTCTTTCTTCACCTCATCAAAACTATTACCCATGAAGCGTTTGATAGAAGAAATGGTTTTTTGAGGGTTCGTGATGGCCTGACGTTTCGCCGGGTCACCAACCTTACGTTCTCCATTTTCTACAAAAGCTACTACTGAAGGGGTTGTACGTTTACCTTCACTGTTTGCAATAACCACTGGCTCATTGCCTTCCATAACCGAAACGCAAGAGTTGGTTGTTCCTAAGTCGATACCAATAATTTTTGACATGTTATTTTCCTTTTAAAATGATTCGTTCATAATAGAATCACAAAGGCTTAATCAAGCATGATGCCAAGCTAAAAAGGAAAACAATTTGGCAGTATTGATACAAATTGCATAAAAAAGCCATCCCATCAGGTGACAGGATGGCAGAAATTAATTAATTGTATCAAGGTTTGGTGAGCGTATATTTAACAATGTGCTGAATTCCACCTACGGTTTCAAGCGCTGTCAGTGTTAGGGAATTTGCCCCAAATAGAACCTCAAAATTATTGGCATTCAAAGATGGAATGCTGATGTGCGAATCATCAATTACGAGCCATTCTGCTGTAGTGGCTCCAGATCCACTTTCATCAGAAATAAAGTTATCTGCATTACCATCCTTAAATTCCATAAAAGCTCCTGGAGGAAAATTTGCAGAATAATCGGTTTGCGGATCAGCTGGAATCTGATAGTCTTCGAATTTAGTTAAAGTCCACTTACCCAAAAGTTTGGTTTTTAAACTAGGGGTGGGTTCACTTTTCTTGCAAGAACCCATTGCAAACACCAACAGAAAGAACGAGAGAATAAAAAATAGCTTTTTCATAATTTTCGACATTTAATTAAATACGTAGTCAAATGTCATTAAAGCTTCTTTATAAAACCATCAAATACTGATAAAATGAAGGTTTAAGACGATAAGTAAACAAAAAAAAGCCCCGAACAGTTGTTCGGGGCTTTCGTTAAAAATACTATTGGATATATTATTCTTCCGTTTTTTCCTCAGCTGAATTCCCTTCAGCAGCAGGTGTTTCTTCAACAGCTGGGGCAGCTTCTTCCACTACCGGAGTGGCTTCTTCAACTGGAGCTTCCACTACTTCTTCTGCTTTAGCTGTTGCTGCAGGTGCAGCAGTTTCAGCTTTTGCTTTAGAAGCACCTGAACCACGACGGCGAGTAGCTTTCTTACCTACTTTAGAGCCATCGTTTTGTGAAAATGCAGTATTGTAATCTACTAATTCAATCAATGCCATTTCGGCGTTATCACCTAATCGATTACCCAATTTAATAATACGGGTATAACCACCTGGACGGTTAGCTACTTTCTCAGCAACTTCGCGGAACAAGATAGTTACGGTTTCTTTATCTTTCAAATAACTAAATACGGTACGACGAGAATGCGTAGTATCGTTTTTAGATTTGGTAATTAAGGGTTCTACATAGGTACGTAAAGCTTTTGCTTTAGCCAATGTAGTGGTAATGCGCTTGTGCAAGATAAGCGAAGAGGCCATATTGGCCAACATAGCCTTACGATGTGAATCGGTACGGCCTAAGTGATTGATTTTTTTTCCGTGTCTCATTTTCGTTTAAATTTTCGTGATCATACCGTTCAGCTCATCGGCGAAGGAATTATGAACACGTCGCTTATTAATTGTATTAATTATTCTTCGTCTAATTTAAATTTAGACAAGTTCATGCCGAAAGAAAGGCCTTTTGATTTTACTAAGTCCTGAATTTCGGTTAATGACTTTTTACCAAAGTTTCTGAATTTCAACATGTCGGCTACGTCGTAGGATACCAACTCAGCCAGCGTACGGATATCAGCAGCTTTTAAGCAGTTCAAAGCACGTACAGATAGATCCAAATCAACCAATTCGGTTTTCAAGATCTTACGCATGTGCAAGATTTCTTCGTCCACCTCTTTAGTTTCTTCTTTAGCTTGTGATTCCAACATGATGTTCTCATCAGAGAATAACATGAAGTGGTGAATCAAAATTTTAGCAGCTTCTTTCAAGGCATCTTCCGGGTGGATAGATCCGTCGGTAGAAATATCTAATACCAATTTCTCGTAGTCGGTTTTTTGCTCAACACGATAGTTTTCGATGGTATATTTTACGTTCTTGATTGGCGTATAGATAGAATCGATAGCGATTACACCTACCACAGCATCTTGATTTTTATTCTCTTCTGCAGAAATGTATCCACGGCCTTTATTAACCGTCAATTCGATTTCTAATGTCACATTGCTTTCCATGTTACAAACCACTAAATCAGGGTTCAACACGGTAAAGTTGTTAGAGAATTTAGTGATGTCTCCGGCTTTGAACTGATCTTGGCCATTGATGATCACGAAGATTTTTTCAGAATCGCCAGACTCGCCGGTTTTCTTAAAACGAACCTGTTTTAAATTCAAAATGATCTCGGTAACATCTTCAACCACACCTTTGATGGTCGAAAACTCATGAGATACACCTGAAAAACGTACAGAAGTGATTGCATAACCTTCTAAAGAAGATAACAAGATTCTGCGCAAAGCATTACCAATGGTAACACCAAAACCAGGTTCTAATGGACGAAATTCGAAAGTACCATCGAAATCAGTTGATTTCTGCATGATTACTTTATCGGGTTTCTGAAATGCTAAAATTGCCATTATATCGTGTTAATTTTAATGTAAATGTTAAACTGAAAATCCCGGGTACTAAACCCAGGAAATTCATATTATTTAGAGTACAACTCGACGATTAAGTTTTCCTTAATGTTTTCAGGAATCTCATCGCGGTTTGGATAGTTTAAGAATGTACCGCTCAATTGATCGGCATCCCAAGCTAACCAGCTGTATTTATTGATTTTTCTTCCAGCTACCGAATTGGTAATGGCTTCTAACGTTTTAGAACGCTCACGAACCGCAATTACATCTCCAGAACGTACTGCAAATGAAGCAATATTTACCACTTCGCCGTTTACAGTAATGTGTTTGTGACCTACCAACTGACGAGCAGCTGAACGGGTAGGAGCAATACCTAAGCGGTAAACCACATTATCTAAACGAGCTTCTAAGAACTTTAATAAGTTCTCACCAGTGATACCTTCTTTAGCAGAAGCTTTGTGGAATAAGTTTTCGAATTGACGTTCTAATACACCATACGTGTATTTTACTTTTTGTTTTTCCTGCAACTGAACGGCGTATTCAGATTGTTTACCTCTACGTTTAGAGGGGCCGTGCATGCCAGGACCATAATTTTTTCTGTCTAATGCTTTATCAGGACCAAAAATTGGCTCTCTGAATCTGCGGGCGATTTTGGACTTAGGTCCGGTGTATCTTGCCATGTTGTGTTGTTTTAAAGTATCGTTCCCGCTATACGGGGCGAATCTTAGCTTTAAAAAATTAGTGAATTAAACTCTTCTACGTTTTGGAGGACGACAGCCGTTGTGTGGCAGCGGAGTAATATCTTTAATCGATGTTACTTCAATTCCTACGGTTTGTAACGTACGGATAGCTGATTCGCGACCAGAACCCGGACCTTTTACAAATACTTCTACTTTACGCAAACCTAAATCAAAAGCTACTTTACCGCAATCGGAAGCAGCCTGACCGGCAGCGTAGGGAGTATTCTTTTTAGAACCTTTGAAACCCATTTTACCGGCAGAAGACCAAGAAATGGTTTGACCTTGGTTATTGGTAAGGGTTACAATGATATTGTTGAAAGTAGCATTGATGTGTGCCTGACCTACAGGTTCAATTACAACAATACGTTTTTTGGTTACTTTTTTAGTTTTAGCCATTTTTTGTTTGAGATTTTAGATTGGAGATGTTGGGATTGGAAACTGTAAGTGTCTACTACCCGGTACCTCTAATCTTTATTTATCTTTCTTAATCCATGAACTACTAAAGCAGTTCACATCTAATTATTATTTAGTAGCTTTTTTCTTGTTAGCAACTGTTTTACGTTTTCCTTTACGGGTACGTGAGTTGTTTTTGGTACGCTGACCACGGGTTGGTAAACC
>JACCDJ010902607.1_pt1 | contig 17016 bp, 15 predicted proteins | sample 7444481 | NCBI WGS metagenome assembly JACCDJ01 (sample SAMN15323435, study PRJNA562643) | freshwater metagenome | isolation source: river surface water | place: USA:Blue River Watershed | collected 2017-08-15 | reverse complement strand
CTGTCTGCCAAAGGTTTGAAATTTACTGACATAAAAAATATTTTTAGTTGCCTCCCCTCCTTCGAAAAACATGCCAATTGCTGTTTTGCGTCAAAATTGCATAAAGGACAAAAAAAAATGTCAGTATGCGTGACATACTGACATTTTGTATCGTTACATAAGGTTGGTTATTGACCTTGGCTCTGACCTTGGTTTTGACCCTGACCTTGATTTGGTGCTTGTTGTTGGGTTTGCGGTGCCACTTGTTTTGGTGGCTTTGGTTGACTCAAAGTAATACCAAGGCTGAAAACAACGATAGCTGCGGCTAAGCCCCATGTAAGTTTGTCGATGAGTTCGTTGGTGCGTTGAACGCCGCCTAATTGAGAAGCCCCACCGAAATCAGCACTTAGGCCCCCACCTTTTGGGTTTTGAACATAAACAACGAGAATCAGCAATGCGCTGGCTACGATGATTAAAAAAGAAAGTATTCCTGTCATGATTAAGCGTTGAGGTTTTTCTTAAGTACTTTAATTTGATTTGCAAAGAAACTCTTTTTTTCCGGATTAAGCAAAATTAATTGCTCATAAACCCCAATTGCTTTGCCTACTGCGCCTTGCATCGCGTATATTTTGGCTAAGGTTTCCGAAACAGGTATTTGATCGGAACTTAAACTCTCTTTGGCTTTTTTGGCCGGCGAATAAAAATCTTGCTTGGGTTTGGCGATGCTGAGGTACTCCTTTTGCTGCTCTTCATCGACCTCTTCTGCATGATGTAACCATTGCGAAAAAGTAAAGCGTTCAGTTGGAGAGATGACTCGTGTTGGCGTTTGCACTTTTTGCTCAAGCGCTGCTGAGACACTTGGTTCGTCAGCTTGTTCGTCAAGGGTTTTAAGCTCTTCGGTATAAGTAATGTCGACGTAAGCCGAGTTGATGAGACTTGCGCGCAACATTTGATCGAGCTCATCGGGAGCTGACTCTTTTTCTATGGCCTCTTCCTCAAGAGGGCTTTTTTCTTGTTCTGGAACTCGAATATCTTCAACGACCTTTTCTACTGAAACTTGAATTTCTTGAACAGCATTTTCTGGTGAAACTTGAACAAGTTCTGTCTCTTGTTGCAGGCGCTCGTTGAGCAATTCGTAGAGCACAACTCGGTTCTGAATGGCAAAAGCCTTTTGATCAAGGGCTTTGGCGAGCCGAACATCTTGTTCTTTGGCGAGCGTTTTGAGGTAAAGGATCGAGAAGCTTGTGGCGTAGGGGTATGTGGCCTGAAGGTCTTCTAGGTCAGACAAATAAGTACCCGAACAATGGGACGGATTGGCAATTTGTAAATGAAGTTGTTCTTTACTTAACACAGTGCTAATTTACCAATTACTGTACAACTTATTGATGAGGTCTTGGACCATTTGGGCAGAAATCTCTGCAAACAGTTTTTGCTCGACATCGGCCAAATTACTCGAAGAGGAGAAATCGGCAAAACGGGTGCTCACCAGTTGCCATTCTTCTTCTTTTGGCGCTTTGATTTTGATCTTGAGCGCAAGGGTCATGGTGAGTCGGTTGCTGCTGGCATTATCTGCGCCTTGTATGGCAACGGGCTGTACCTGATAGCCCGTAATGGCGCCTTCGATGTTCACCTCTCCTGCGCCTTGTTTGGTATTGAGCACCAGACGTGTGTTGTTCTGCACGCCATCTTTGAGTTGTTCGGTGAGTAAAGGTGCAAAAGAAAGCGGACAATTGGGCGCGGTATTTTCTAGATTTTGAATGGTAAAACTGACCCATTCAGGCGCCATGCCACCGCTGTCTCGAAAGGAAAAACTCTCGGGCCAACAGGCGCTTAGGGTACAGGCCACTAAAATAAAGTAGATCCAGCGCCTCATTCTGCTAACTGAAATTCTTTGATTTTGCGATAGAGCGTGCGCTCCGAGATACCGAGTTCTTGGGCCGCATATTTGCGCTTGCCGCGGTGCTTTTCCAACGCTTTTTGAATGAGTTCGCGCTCGCGGTCTTCTAGGCTCAAGGATTCTTCGAGTTCTATGTGTGCCTCGTATTCGTCGAGATCGGGTGTTCGGGGTACAGCAGGGAGCTCGACATGCACACTCGGAGCTGGCAATATGCGTGTTGGGTTGCTAGGCTCTTCGTAAACTTCTTGATAAAGTCTAGAAACAGCTGCAGACTGATCTGCACTTAAATTGATGTTTTGAGTGCCGCTTGCGATGTCGATGACTAATTTTTTGAGCTCGGTGAGGTCTTTTTTCATGTCAAAAAGAAATTTGTACATGAGTTCTCGTTCCGAGATAGCATCTTGACTTTGGTCGTTGAGCTGCAGGCCACTGCTCTTTTCAGTGATGGGCGTCAGGTAGGCATTGAGCGTAATTGGGTCAATTTGGCGCGACGTTTCAATGACGGAAAGCTGCTCGACTAAATTTTTGAGCTGGCGGATATTACCGGGCCAAGGATAACTGAGCAGAAGTTCGACAGCGGCTTCGGTCAATTTGATGGCCGGCATGCGGTATTTGTCGGCAAAGTCGTTGGCAAATTTTCTAAAAAGCAAATGGATGTCTTCGGCACGCTGGCGCAAGGCAGGCAAAGGAATCGGGACGGTGCTAAGGCGGTAATATAAATCTTCGCGGAATTTGCCAGATGCAATGGCCTTTTGCATATTTTCGTTAGTGGCAGCCACAACGCGCACGTTGGTTTTGAGCGGCTTAGACGAGCCCACCCGAATGTATTCGCCGGTTTCTAGCACGCGCAGCAAACGCACTTGTGTCTGCATGGGCAGTTCGGCCACCTCATCCAAAAAGATGGTGCCGCCGTTGGCGACTTCAAAATAGCCTTGTCGACTTCCTTGCGCGCCGGTGAAAGATCCTTTTTCGTGTCCAAACAATTCGGAATCAATGGTGCCTTCTGGAATAGCGCCGCAGTTGACCGCGATGTATTCGCCGTGTTTGCGCGCACTGAGCTGGTGAATGACCTGTGGGATGATTTCTTTACCGGTTCCGCTCTCGCCAGTTACGAGCACTGAGATATCGGTTGGGGCCACTTGCATGGCGATTTCCAAGGCACGATTGAGCAAAGGTGCTGAGCCAATGATGCCGAATCTTTGCTTGATTTGCTGAACATCCATGTTGTTGAACTCGTATTTATAATTCAATTTCGCCAATCAAAGTGGCTGAAGTGCAGTCTTTGATGCGGACATTCACGTAGTCTCCTTTTTCGAAATGGAGTTTCGGGAAAACGACCATGACGTTGCTGCCCGTGCGGCCACAGAGCTGCTCCTCAGATCTTTTGGATTTGCCTTCGATCAATACTTTTTGAACAGTGCCTAGCATGCGCTGATTGGAGGCTAGCGAATGTGCCAATTGCTTCTCGATGATTTCATTGAGGCGACGACCCTTGACTTCTTCTGGAACATCGTCGGCGAAACGGCGCTCTGCCAGCGTTTTTGGCCGTTCAGAGTACTTGAACATATAGGCAAAATCGTATTGCACCAAATCCATAAGGCTAAGGGTGTCTTGGTGCTCTTCTTCGGTCTCGCCACAAAAACCAGTGATGATGTCCGTAGAGATCGCGCAGCCAGGAATGATGCGTTTGATGGCCGAAATGCGCTCGAGGTACCACTCGCGGGAATAGCCGCGGTTCATGCGGTAGAGTACGTCTGTATGGCCCGATTGTACTGGCAAGTGAATGTAAGGACAAATATTTTCGTATTTGGCCATTATTTCTAAGACCTCATCGGTCATGTCTTTTGGATGTGAGGTGCTGAAGCGTACGCGCAATAAAGGCGATACCTGAGCCACCATTTCCATGAGTTGCGCAAAATTAGTAGTAGGTTCGTTGGGATTCTTGATTTCGCCTTTTGAGCTGATGTTCCAACGGTAAGAATCTACGTTTTGACCCAATAAAGTCACTTCGCGGTATCCTTTGTCAAATAGGTCTTGACACTCCGCTACAATTGTTTGCGGGTCGCGAGAGCGCTCTCTGCCGCGGGTAAACGGCACAACGCAAAACGAACACATGTTGTCGCAGCCGCGCATGATGGTCACGAACGCAGCAATGCCGCCTAAATCAAGGCGCACCGGTGAGATATCGGCGTAGGTTTCGTCGCGAGAAAGCAATACGTTGACCGCTTTTTGTCCGGTACCGACTTCGTCAATGAGGTTGGGAAGGTCGCGGTAGGCATCTGGGCCAGCCACTAAATCGACTAATTTTTCTTCTTCGAGTAAATTCTTTTTGAGGCGCTCGGCCATACAACCTAAAATACCCACCGCCAACTCAGGGTTGCGTTCTTTTTTGATTTTGAACTCGGTGAGGCGGTTGCGCACGCGCTGCTCTGCGTTTTCGCGAATGGAACAAGTGTTGAGCAAAATGACATCTGCGTCGTCGATGTTGCGGGTAGTTTGGTAACCCTCATCGGAAAGGATGGAAGCCACAACCTCGCTATCCGAGAAATTCATCTGGCAGCCGTAACTTTCTAAATATAATTTTTTGGCGTCTGGATTAGCCTGAGTTGGCAAATCGAGGGCGGTGCCTTGCAGTGCTTCGTCTATCACTTTGTTTTCGTATTCCATCGTTTTTCTTGAACTGCAAAAATAGGGCAAATTCAAACTACTGACAAATTGGCAGCACATGAAGTTGCGAAACCCAAAAAAAATATAACCATAGGTTAAAGAAAAATCCGCAGAAAAATGCAACAAACAAGTTGAGCTATGAACTGTTTTCCTTTTACATTTGTCCCCAAATTCTCCTTATGGCTAAAAATCTTGTTATCGTCGAGTCTCCTGCAAAAGCAAAAACCATCGAGGGCTACCTCGGTAAAGACTACATTGTCAAGTCGAGTTATGGCCACGTCAGAGACCTCGCCAAAAAAGGCATTGCAATTGACATTGACGCAAGTTTTGCACCGCAATACGAAGTGAGCCCAGACAAAAAACAAGTTGTTGCAGAGCTCAAAAAATTAGCCAAGGCAGCCGACACCGTATGGCTCGCAACCGATGAAGACCGCGAAGGAGAAGCCATATCTTGGCACTTATACGAAACGCTAGACCTCAAGAAAAAAGATACCAAGCGCATCACTTTCAACGAAATTACCAAAACGGCCGTCACACGCGCCATCGAAAACCCAAGGCAGATCAATCAAGAGCTCGTCGATGCACAACAAGCACGCCGTGTGCTAGACCGCATCGTTGGTTTTGAACTCTCTCCAGTGCTTTGGAAAAAAGTGCGTCCGAGCTTGTCCGCAGGTCGCGTGCAGTCAGTAGCAGTGCGCTTAATTGTAGAGCGCGAACGCGAAATCAACGCCTTCAATACCGAAGGGTTTTACCGTGTGCAAGGGCAATTTTTAGCTCAAAACGGTATGCTCAATGCGGAGCTCAACCAACAACTTTCCGATAAAAAAGCGGCGCTACAACTTTTGACAGAAGCGCAAAATACCCAATTTAGTGTAGAAGACGTTCAGCAAAAACCAGCTACAAAAAGTCCAGCAGCGCCCTTCACCACTTCTACCCTCCAACAAGAGGCCAGCTTGAAACTCGGTTTTTCGGTAAGCAAAACAATGAGCGTGGCCCAAAGACTTTACGAAGCAGGTCACATCACCTACATGCGTACCGACTCCGTCAATTTATCACAAACTGCAATTGACGCTGCAAAAAGCGCCATTATCAGTGCTTACGGAGAAGCTTACTCCAAACCCACCAAATACAGCACCAAAAGTGCGGGCGCACAAGAAGCCCACGAAGCCATTCGCCCCACAGACTTTACACGCCCGAATATCCAAGCAGAACGCGACGAAGAACGTTTGTACGAACTCATTTGGAAGCGAGGTATAGCCAGTCAGATGGCTCATGCGCAACTCGAAAGAACGACCATTAAAATCAAAGGCTTGAGCAGCCCGTTTTATTTTCAAGCTAAAGGCGAAGTCTTGATTTTTGACGGCTTTTTGAAGGTTTATTTAGCGTCTAGTCTCGAAGATGAACTCGATGAAAACAACGAAACAGAAGGGCTCTTGCCTAAAGTTGCTGTTGGCGAAACCTTAACAATCCAACAAAGTACTGCTACCGAGCGTTTCAGTCGCCCGCCGTCGCGCTACGTTGAGGCTTCTTTGGTTAAAAAACTTGAAGAATTAGGCATCGGCCGACCGTCTACTTATGCCCCAACAATTTCTACCATTCAAAAGCGCAACTATGTTGAAAAGCAAGAGCGCGAAGGTGCTATTCGCAAATATGCGCAACTCATTTTGGATCCGAACGGCATACAAGAAGTAGAAAAATCTGAAACAACAGGTAAAGAGAAAAACAAGCTCTCCCCTACCGATATCGGCATTGTGGTCACGGACTTTTTGGTGTCCAACTTTGAACAAATCCTCGATTATCAGTTTACGGCAAAAGTGGAGGCCTCTTTTGACGAAATCGCCAGCGGACAACTCAACTGGACAGATATGCTACAATCTTTTTATGGTCCTTTTCATTCGACCGTAGAAAACACCCTCGAACACTCCGAAAGAGCCACTGGCGAGCGCGAACTCGGCACAGATCCAAAAAGCGGACGCAAAATCATTGCCCGCATTGGTCGCTTTGGACCAATGATCCAAATTGGCGACGAAAAATCGGACGGCCTCAAACCTCAATTTGCCTCTCTACAGGGCAACCAATCGATCAACAACATTACGCTAGAAGAAGCGCTCAAACTTTTTGAAATGCCAAAAGTACTTGGTGAATACAACGGCGAAGTAGTACGCGTCAATATTGGTCGCTTTGGTCCTTATGTACAAGTTGGCAAGCGTTTTAGCTCCATCCCGAAAGATGAAGACCCGATGTCCATGAGCTTTGAACGCGCAATTGAGTTGGATACACTCAAGCAAGAGGAAGCCGCAAAAGCGCTCATCAAAACCTTTGACGAGAACCCAGATGTACAGTTGCTCAATGGCCGCTATGGCGCTTACCTCAAGATTGGCAAAGACAACTTTAAACTTCCAAAAGACTGCAAACCAGAAACTTTGAGTTTGGCCGAGTGCATGGAAATTGCAGCAAATCAGCCAGCAAAAAGTGCAAAAAAACGTCCGATTCGAAAAAAATAACTATTATTGATTGAAAAATATCAAATGAACGGCAGTGTCAACAAAGTTATTTTAATCGGAAACCTGGGCAAAGATCCAGACGTCCGACGTTTAGAAAATGGTGCGGTTGTAGCGTCATTTCCACTGGCTACCTCAGAAAATTACACCGACAAACAAAGCGGTGAAAAGAAAGAAATCACAGATTGGCACGACATCGTTCTTTGGCGTGGCCTTGCCGAAGTAGCAGATAAATACCTACGCAAAGGCAGCAAAATTTATGTCGAGGGCAAGCTTAAAAAAAGATCCTGGACAGACAAAGAAGGGCAAATGCGCTATGCAACAGAAGTTGTGGGCGACGAGCTCACTATCCTGACCCGCGCCGAACAAACCGAACGCCCGAACAACTACGGCAACGAAGGAAAACCCAATAACCCTACACCCATGAGCGGCTTGGCTTCAGATACAGCCGACGACCTCCCCTTTTAAACCATGAACTCAGCCATAGAACCTCCGAGTCTCGAAGCATCGCTTTTTGATTTTCATTTCCAAATTAGCGATGCAAGCTATCTATACCTCTTGATCATTTTTTTGCTGCTCATGCTGTCCGCTTTTGCTTCGGGCTCAGAAAGTGCTTACTTTTCGTTAAAGCCCAAAGACAACGCAGCCATAAAAGCCAATCCGTCGGCACGGGCCAAACTCATTTTGACGCTGTTGTCCAAGCCGCAAGAGCTCTTGGCTACCATTCTCATCTTCAACAATTTTGTCAATGTTGGCGTCGTGATTTTATCGTCTTTTGTCCTCAACGACATCTTTCCGCCACAGGGCCAATTTGCACCATGGCGTTTTGTCATTGAGGTAATTGGCATTACGCTCTTGATATTGTTGTTTGGGGAAGTCATTCCTAAGATTTTTGCCAATCGCAACGCTTTAAAAGTCAGTTTGCTCGCAGCTTATCCGCTGCGCTTCATCAGCAAAATGCCTCCGATATCTTGGCTCAAGCACATATTAGTTTGGGGCACGAACTTCATCCAAAAATTGGGCAATAAAAGTGCCACCATCGATCAAAACGAACTCGAACAAGCCGTTGCGCTCACCAAAACAGATGGCGGTTCAATTGAAGAGCACAAAATCCTGGAGGGCATTGTTCGCTTCGGCAAAACCGAAGCCTCAGAAATCATGACGCCTCGCGTAGAGGTGGAAGACATCGATGCCGAAGACGATTTTTCGATGGTCTTGAATAAAATTATCGAGGTTGGCTATTCCCGTATTCCCGTTTTTAGCGAGAGCCCCGACAACATCATTGGCATTCTCTACATCAAAGATTTGTTGCATCATTTAGAGCAACCCGCCAATTTTGACTGGGCTCAGGTCTTGAGAAAACCCTATTTTGTGCCGGAAAACAAAAAAATCAATGACCTCCTGCAAGAATTTCGCAATATGAAAATGCACATGGCGGTGGTCGTGGACGAATACGGCGGTGCGAGTGGCATCATTACCCTTGAAGATATCCTCGAAGAAATTGTAGGCGACATCACCGATGAATTCGACGACACTGAAATTCAGTACACCAAACAGGCAGACAACATCTTTTTGTTCGAAGGCCGCACCTCGCTCAATGACTTACTCAAAATCATTGGAGAGCAGCACGAAAACACCATTGAAGATGCCCGCGGCGAAGCCGAAACCCTAGGAGGACTCGTTATTGAAGTTGCCGGCAGGATCCTCAAAAACAATGAATACATCGTGTTGGGGCCGCTCAAACTGATCGTCGAATCTTCCGACAAAAAACGCGTTAAATCTGTAAAAGTCTGCATAGATGAAAATTAAACTCCTCTTCTTTTACCTCGGTTTATTGCTCCTCACTGCCTGTGGCGCACCAGACCCTGTTCCGAAACCAAGTACTTTTTTGCGCACTGAATTCCCTGCGCATGCCTACCGAAATTATATCAGCCCGAACAATTTCAAATTCAAGTTGGCCAATTCTTTTATGCCAAAGAAGTTTGAGCAATCCAAGAACAATTACAGCGTGCAAGAAATCGATTTAGGTCCGCTCAACGGCACCTTATTCTTGTATTACCTGCGCTTTCCTTCTAAAGACTCTTTACCTGAAATCATCAATTTTGCCAACGACAAAGTAGATGAACATAAAATTATGGCCGATAAAATTGACTTTGAGCAAATCATGGCACCTCAAAAGCGCGTATACGGCACGTTCTTCGAACTCAAAGGCAATGTAGCTACCAATTTCCAGTTTTACCTCACGGACTCTACCCAACACTTTCTGCGCGGAGAGGTCTTGCTCAATTGTAGGCCCAATTACGACTCACTGCGGCCAACGTTGCAATACCTGAAGTCCGATTTACAAGAACTCGTGCACAGTTTTAAATGGAAATAAGCGGCAATAACAGGGTCGTCATCGCTTTTGGCTCTAATTTAGGGGACAGAGAAGCGAACATACAACAAGCCATCGACGCACTTTCACAAACTTGTGGAAAAGTTGTTCAGGTCTCTCCATACTACCGCAGTGCGCCGCAAGGATTTATTTCGGACAATGAATTTGTAAACGGGTGTCTGCTCTTGCTCACTGACTTGAACCCACACACACTTTTAAAAGCATTACAGGCCATCGAAAAAACATTGGGGCGCGTGAAGCACTCAGCGCACTACGAAGACCGCTGCATAGACCTCGACATCATCTTTTATGAAAGTCTTTGCATCCAAAGTCCTGAATTACAGATACCTCACCCACATTATCAAGACCGAGAATTTGTCTTGATCCCACTCCAATCCTTGGACTTAGACTTTAATCCGTTTTAATTTTACAAAATTCAAGTTCTTCGACCCAAAAAATAAGGATATCAAATTTATTCCCTAATTTTGCAAGGAATCATAAAAATTGAACTCATGAATTTCACTCGCTTAAACGGAACCTTACTCATCGGAACTGCGGCGTTTTTTGTTGCATCTTGCGACCTCGTTAAAGACATCACCTACACAGTGAATCCGAATCCCTTAGAAATGCACGGAGATTCCGTGAAAGTAAGTATCACCGTAAATGTTCCTGAGAAAGGCATTCAAAAAAAGGCGAAAGCTGAAATCACTCCAAAAATTGGCGCAACTGCTGTTGGTACTTGGTACGTGAACGGTTCTAAAGTTACCGGAAACGGCACTACCATCGATTTCAAAACCGGCGGCACTGCAACATTCGAACAAACATTGGCCTACGATCCATCAATGGAAGCCGCTGATTTAATCATCACAGGTAAGCTTTACAAGCAAACCAAAGAAAAAGGTGCGTTGCCAGAAACCAAAATTGCCGACGCTACCATCATTACCCCATACCTCGTTGACAAAACTTTCAAAGTACTTACAGAGCAAGACGCTTTGGTTCGTCAGTTTGACAAAACCACCACAGCTACTTTCAACTTTGAAAAAGGTAAATCAGACGTTCGCGCCAACGAAGTCAAAGACCAAGACATCCTCGCTTTAGTGGCTTGGATGCAAGCAGCTCAAACCAATCCTAAAATCAAAATAACAGGTATCGAAATCAACGGTTATGCATCGCCAGATGGTGAAGTTGTCAAAAACGACGACCTTTCTTCTGACCGTACGGTTGCAGCGCGCAAGGCCCTCACCGAACTCATGAAAAAAGCCAAACTTACAGCCTACGCCGATACCAGCGCTTATGCTTTGGCTAAATTTGGCGAAGACTTCGAAGGTTTCAAAAGCCAACTCGCTGCCACTACTACAATTCCTGAGGCAGACAAAAACTTGTTTATCCGCATCCTCGAAATGACCAAAGACGCCGAACAACGCGAAAAAGACATGGTCAATCTTGGTAAAGCATACACAGAGCTCGAGCAAGATGTATTCCCTATGATTCGCCGTGCAGTTGTAGTTGTTAAATACACAGAATACGGTCTTACCGACGACGAACTCCGTGCAGCTAGCGTTCAAAACCCGAACTCACTATCTATTGAAGAGTTATTGTTTACTGCAGGCAAACTCACCACCGACCAAAACGAAAAAGCACGCATCTACGCAATTGCAGCAGCAAACTACGCCACTGACCACCGTGCGCACACCAATCTTGGTGCTGCACTTTTTGAACTTGGCAACACCAAAGACGCCGCAAAATCTTTCAAAAAAGCCAACGAGCTCAAAGATATTCCGGTTACCAAGAACAACTTGGCAGCAAGCCTCATCCTAGAAGGCAACCGTACAGCTGCTAAAAAACTCCTCGGTGCAGCCAAAACAAGCGTTTACAACTACAACCAGGCAGTTCTAGACATCATGGATGGCAATTACGCAGCTGCTGAGAAAAACCTCGCACAAGATTCCTACAACAAAGTACTTGTACTTATTTTGAACAACAAACTAGATGCCGCTAAAAAAGCAAGCGCTGGCCTAACAGAAACAGCAGAACTTGCTTACCTCAAAGCAATTATTGAGGCAAGAAGCGGTGCAAGCGCCGACGCAGTAGTTGCTCAATTGAAAACAGCCATTGCTAAAAATGCTGCACTCAAAGAAAAAGCAAGCAAAGACCGCGAGTTTATCAAATTAATGAACGATGCAACTTTCATCGATTTAGTGAAATAAGCCGCTCCTTCAAACCCTATTAAAATCCTGAATTCGTTCGGGATTTTTTTTTGAAAAAAAGTAAGACAGAAAGCCAACCTTTATCACTAAATTTGAGACTCTAAAATAAAAAAAGATGGACAGCAACGAATTTCGCAAATACGCCACCAAACACATGGGCATCAGCAGCATGAACGTGGACCACTATATCGAGTCTTCCATGACTCCCTACATCATCGAGGAGCGCCCTTTGAACATGACCCAAATGGATGTTTTTTCGCGCCTCATGATGGACCGCATCATTTTTCTTGGCACCGGAATCAACGACCAAGTCGCCAATATTATCAATGCACAGCTCTTATTCCTAGAGTCTGTAGACGCCAAAAAAGACATTCAAATTTACCTCAACTCACCTGGCGGATCTGTATATGCAGGTTTAGGTATTTACGATACCATGCAGTACATCAGACCTGACGTTGCAACTATTTGTACAGGAATGGCTGCTTCAATGGGTGCTGTTTTGCTTTGTGCAGGTGCAGAAGGCAAACGCAGTGCACTCAAGCATTCGCGCGTCATGATCCACCAACCATTAGGTGGTGCACAAGGCCAAGCTTCAGACATCGAAATTACCGCCCGCGAGATCCAAAAGTTGAAAAAAGAACTTTACGATATCATTGCCACGCACTCCAAACAAGACTTCGACAAAGTATGGGCCGACTCCGACCGCGACTACTGGATGACCTCCGAAGAAGCGAAAGCCTACGGAATGGTCGATGAAGTCTTATTGCGCAATCCAAAATAACACATGGCTAAAAAAGAAACAACTTGTTCATTTTGCGGCTCACCGCGCTCTGGCGTCAATATGCTGATTGCCGGTATCAACGGGCATATCTGCGACTCCTGCGCCAACCAAGCCAGTAAAATTGTACAAGAAGAACTCACCCTTTCTCCAAGCGCAACCAGCACCGCGTTTCAGGGGCTCAATTTGCTTAAGCCACAAGAAATCAAGGCGCATCTCGATCAATATGTCATTGGTCAGCAAGACGCCAAAAAAGTATTAGCTGTAGCGGTCTATAACCACTTCAAAAGACTCAAGCAAAAAACCACCGAAAATGAAGTCGAGATTGAAAAATCTAACGTCATTCTCGTTGGCCGCACGGGTACAGGAAAAACCTTGCTTGCCAAGTCGATAGCAAAGCTACTCAACGTGCCATTTTGCATTGCAGATGCCACCGTTCTCACGGAAGCTGGTTATGTAGGCGAAGATGTCGAAAGCATCCTCTCTCGCCTTTTACAAGCCGCAGACTACAACGTGGAAAACGCTCAAATGGGTATTGTTTTCATCGATGAAGTCGATAAAATTGCCCGCAAGAACGACAACCCAAGCATTACACGCGATGTATCTGGCGAAGGCGTGCAACAAGCCTTGCTCAAGTTGCTCGAAGGCGCTACTGTCAATGTGCCACCGCAAGGCGGACGCAAGCACCCAGAGCAAAAAATGATTTCCATCGATACCAAAAATATCTTGTTTATCTGTGGTGGCGCCTTTGATGGCATCGAAAGACTCATTGCCAACCGCGTGAACAGACAAACCATTGGTTTTTCATCCGCAGACGAGCAGAGCATAGAGCAAGACTCCCTGCTCAAATACATCACCCCAACCGATATCCGCAACTTTGGTCTCATCCCGGAGCTCATCGGTCGTTTTCCTGTGCTCACCTATCTTGAGCCACTTAAAGAAGCTGACCTCAAACGCATCCTTACCGAACCTAAAAACGCCTTGGTGAAGCAATACACCAAGTTATTTGATATCGATGGCGTGAAACTAGAGTTCGATCAAGAAGTGCTCGATTTTATCGTACAAAAAGCCATGGAATTTGGTTTGGGCGCCCGAGGCTTGCGCTCCATTTGCGAGGCCATCCTGACCGACGCTATGTTCGATTTGCCGAGTTCTTCCAAAAAATCTTTGTCCGTCAATCTAGACTACGCCACACAACAATTTGGCAAATCAAAAATTGCAACACTTAAAGTAGCATAAGCATTTGTAGTTTCTGACTTATTTGTAATTTTGCTAATTGTAAAAATGACACTATGAAAACCCTACAGTTCAGAGAAGCCCTAAGAGAAGCCATGTCCGAAGAAATGCGCAGAGATGAAAACGTATTTTTGCTCGGAGAAGAAGTTGCCGAATACAACGGTGCTTACAAAGTATCTCAAGGGATGCTCGATGAATTCGGTCCAAAACGCATAATAGACACGCCTATTGCCGAGCTTGGTTTTTCCGGTATCGCTGTTGGTGCAGCCATGAACGGCTTGCGCCCAATTGTTGAGTTCATGACCTGGAACTTCGCTATTCTTGCTGCTGACCAAATCATCAACTCTGCTGCCAAAATGCTCCAGATGTCCGGAGGCCAATACGGCTGCCCTATCGTATTTCGCGGTGGCAACGGTACAGCTGGCCAATTAGCTGCAACGCACTCCCAAAGTTTTGAAGCATTTTACGCGCACGTTCCGGGCTTAAAAGTCATTACCCCTTCTAACCCTGCTGATGCAAAAGGATTATTAAAAGCGGCTATCCGCGATAACGACCCTGTTGTTTTCTTAGAATCTGAGAAAATGTACGGCGATAAAGGCGAAGTACCTGAAGGAGAATACATCATTCCAATTGGCGTTGCCGACATCAAAAGAAAAGGAACAGACATTACACTCGTTACCTTTGGTAAAATCATCAAGATTGCTCAAGAAGCTGCTGAAGTACTTGCCAAAGAAAACATCAGTGTTGAAATCATCGATTTGCGCACCATTCGCCCACTCGACTACGGCACTATCGTAGAGTCTATCAAGAAAACCAACCGTTGTGTGGTCGTAGAAGAATCTTGGCCATTGGCAAGCATCTCTTCAGAAATTGCCTACCACTTGCAGCGCTATGCTTTTGATTACTTAGATGCGCCCGTTCAACGCGTTACCCAAACCGATACCCCATTTGCGTTCTCCCCAACGCTCATCGACGAAGCTTTACCAAACGTAGAGCGCATCGTTAAAGCAGTGAAAGCCACACTTTATAGGTAAGTGTTCTAAAAATGCATATATGAAAAGGAATCCCCACTCGGATTCCTTTTTTTATTGTAAGTAAAAGCGTTACTTTGAGTCCTTATCACTATTAAATCGAATATCCCATCAAACTTTTGATATGAAACACTTCCTCTTTCTCCTCTCCATTCTTGCAGGTACCTTAAGCTATGCACAAGAATCCATTCATTTTTTATTTACCACAGAAGGTAACTATCAAATTACCGAGCCGATCTGTACAGGAATGATCGAAGAATCAGAGAATTTGATGAAAAGAGAATTAATGGGAATCAAAATGGCGCGTAAGTCTGGCGAATATAATATCAAAAAAACGGATCTTATAGAACTTGCCAATTTGGAGCTCATTCAAAAACTAGCAGAAAATCCAAAAGACTATTTTCCAATATACAGCCCCATCACAGACATCTTTAGGCAATACAGCGACTTATTTGAAGACAAGGTATATATAAGTCTTCAAGAAGTAGGTTTAAAAGAACTCGGCAAGCCAAATATTCAAATCGGCATCCGCAACGTCGTAGTGAGCCCCTCCTCCACCTCCTTAGATATGGATATCATCGATTTAAGTCAAGCGGGAGCACCAAAGGTGAGCAAACACTTTTCTTGTGCAACCGGACGCATATTAGAACTGCAACAAGACGAAGCCCTTTGGTTTTTCTTTTGGCAACAATTTTATACAGAAGTGGAATGCCAAGACTGGGTGCTTGATGAGCTGTACAAGATCAACAACAAATTGTTCTCAGAAAAACAACGCAACGAAATGATTGAAGCCAAATTAAGCGAGCTAGGAATGGGCACTGAAAGCTACGTGAAAGAACGCGTTGGCATCCTACAAAAAAAACTCATCGGTTTCCCGATTAGCGGACTCAAGTTGGATGAGGTCAAAGGCATTTTAATGAGTCAAGACCAAAACAAATTTGTATTGTACACGCAACAACGAATTCAAGATGAGTATTGGATAGGAGCTGATAATGACTCAGAAATTCAACAAGTAACGCTCATAAAAATTCAAATGAATGCTGAAGGTGAAATTCAATGCGCGCAAATAGGTGAAAATATATTCTATTCAGTTGATAGATTGTCTTATTATCGAAATAGATTTTACTACAATTCCTTGACTCCTTTTCCAACTTTAGCCTATAACGAAGCACAATGGCTCAGCACCTTTTTTGATTCAGGAAATTTGTATGACAATGAACCGAATATAATTTTGAAACACGAAAGCCAATCCAAAGAAACAAGCCAACTCCTCAAGACCTATATTGAGCCGCTACTCAATGAGCTCGTGAATGACTCGAGCCAATACGACAATTATTTCCAACGGATCACTGCCGATAATATCAATGAATATAATTTTGATGTGGAAACCAACCCCACTGTTGTAAAAGACTATCTGCTTTGCAACCCAGAAAAAACAGCTTACATCTACCCTGTGTTATTGCAACATCGCTCATTACAAGACCGCGACTACTACTATACCAATGAAGACTTCAAGTTTTATGTCCTGCTCAAAAATGAGCAAGGTACTTTTGACCTCTACGATTGGCATTATTTCAGCGCACTGCCCTACAAGGATTATTATTCACTCTTAGCCTGTGCCTATACCCACCTCAAGAAGATCAGCAATTGGGATGGCGAGTCTGAGGTCATCTACGACGAAGCGTTCTGGAATAATTTTGTCCTTAAGAAATGTGACCGCGGATTTGAGCACCTTTCCACGATGACAGCTAAAGAGCAAGCGCCTATGGTTTTTAGATCAGAATTTGAGGCACAAGTGAAAGACTGCTATACACTATTGAGTGAACAAGATGTTGCTAACTTGTATCCCAATCAGCTGAAGCAAATCATTTTGTGTCTAAACACCATTCGAACCTTTAATTTGAAAGGTAAAGATGAAACGCAATTAGCAGCCTTGGCAACGCAATTACACTTTGAAAAAAGATTGAACAAAGTCCAGAAGTTTGATGGCAATTATTACCCAATGTTGCATTTAGAATACGGTGGAAACCTACTGCCTCATTCTTATTATCAACTCAAATAACCAAGCAAAATAAAAACAGCGGATCGCCAATCGATTCGCTTTATTTTTGAAAATCAGGCGATAAATAGCCGAATATTTTTCAAACGGTCTTGGTTTATAAAAATATATAGTTATCTTTGCACCCCTCAAAGTGCGTTTGGGGGTTATTATTTATTATTAAAAACAAGAGTATTTTATGCCAACTATTCAACAATTAGTTCGCAAAGGAAGAACTGCGGTAGTGAAGAAAAGTAAGTCTGCTGCGCTTGATTCATGTCCACAACGCAAAGGTGTTTGCGTTCGTG
>JACCDJ010285578.1_pt1 | contig 17016 bp, 12 predicted proteins | sample 7444481 | NCBI WGS metagenome assembly JACCDJ01 (sample SAMN15323435, study PRJNA562643) | freshwater metagenome | isolation source: river surface water | place: USA:Blue River Watershed | collected 2017-08-15 | reverse complement strand
ACCGATCAATCGAGGATTTTAGCGACGACGCCTGCACCGACGGTGCGACCACCCTCACGAATCGCAAAGCGCAATCCCTGCTCCATCGCAATCGGCGCAATCAAGGCCACCGTCATCTTCACATTGTCCCCAGGCATCACCATCTCCGTGCCCTCGGGTAAGGTCACCGCACCCGTCACATCCGTCGTCCGAAAATAAAACTGCGGCCTGTAATTGTTGAAAAACGGCGTATGCCTTCCACCCTCTTCCTTGCTCAACACATACACCTCACACTCAAACTTCGTGTGCGGCTTGATCGACCCGGGCTTGGCCAACACCTGACCCCGCTCCACATCCTCCCGCTTGGTGCCCCTCAACAACACACCAACGTTATCCCCAGCCTGACCCTGATCGAGCAACTTGCGGAACATCTCCACCCCAGTGACGATCGTCTTGACCGTGGCCTTCAAGCCCACAATCTCCACCTCCTCGCCCACCTTCACAATCCCACGCTCCACCCGTCCCGTCACCACCGTCCCACGCCCCGAGATCGAAAACACATCCTCAATCGGCATCAAAAACGCACCATCAATCGCACGCTGGGGCTCAGGTATGTAGCTATCGAGCGCATCGGCCAATGCCAAAATCGCCGTCTCTCCCAACTCCCCCTTATCGCCCTCCAAGGCCAGCTTCGCCGACCCCTTCACGATCGGCGTGTCATCGCCCGGGAAGTCATACTTCGACAACAACTCCCTCACCTCCATCTCCACCAACTCCAGCAACTCCGCATCATCAACCATGTCGCACTTGTTCATAAACACAATGATGTACGGCACACCCACCTGACGTGCCAACAAAATATGCTCGCGCGTTTGCGGCATCGGCCCATCGGCCGCCGACACCACCAAGATCGCTCCGTCCATCTGCGCCGCGCCCGTGATCATGTTCTTCACATAGTCAGCATGCCCAGGACAGTCCACATGCGCATAGTGCCTCGCCTTGGTCTCATACTCCACGTGCGCCGTGTTGATCGTGATGCCCCTCGCCTTCTCCTCCGGCGCCGCATCAATCTGGTCGTAGGCCTTCGCCTCCCCTCCAAACTTCGTCGACAGCACCGTCGTGATCGCCGCCGTCAACGTCGTCTTGCCATGATCCACGTGACCAATCGTCCCCACATTCACATGCGGCTTGGTCCGCTCAAACTTGCCTTTCGCCATGCTTATGCTCCAATAACCAGATCGTTGAGATAATTTATAAAAAGTACGACGCCAGCATTACTTCGTACGTGCTGAAATCACCGCTTCAGCCACATTTTTGGGGGCCTCGGCATATTGCTTGAATTCCATCGAATAGGTTGCGCGGCCCTGCGTGAGGGAGCGCAAGGTCGTGGAGTAACCGAACATTTCTGCCAGGGGTACTTCGGCACGAATTGCCTTACCGCCACCAGCCATATCCTCCATGCCCTGAACCATGCCCCTGCGCGAGGAAAGATCACCCATTACCGTACCCGCGTAGTCTTCTGGTGTTTCGACTTCCACAGACATCATTGGCTCAAGCAAGACTGGCGAGGCTTTACGCATCCCGTCTTTAAAGGCGATCGAGGCAGCCTGGCGGAAAGCGTTTTCATTGGAGTCCACATCGTGGTATGACCCAAAGAACAATGTGACCTTGACATCGACCACGGGATAGCCCGCAAGAATTCCCGCGGGCAGCGTATCAAGAAGACCCTTTTCAACGGCCGGGATATACTCACGCGGCACCACGCCACCTTTGATTGCGTCGATGAACTCAAAACCTTCGCCGCCCGGAGGTAGAGGTTCTACTTTCAGCACCACATGGCCATACTGACCGCGTCCGCCTGACTGCTTGATGAACTTACCTTCAACTTCATCAACCACCTTGCGAATTGTTTCGCGGTAGGCGACCTGAGGTTTACCGACCGAGGCCTCAACCCCAAATTCTCGCTTCATCCTGTCAACAATAATCTCAAGGTGTAACTCACCCATGCCCGAGATGATCGTCTGACCTGATTCTTCATCGGTTCTTACCCGGAACGAAGGATCCTCTTGAGCAAGCCGCGATAGCGCAATCCCCATTTTTTCCTGATCGGCCTTGGTCTTAGGCTCGACGGCTTGAGAGATCACAGGCTCGGGGAATTCCATACGCTCAAGAATGACCGGCGCGTCGGGGTCGCAAAGCGTTTCGCCGGTTGTTACCTCTTTTAATCCCACCGCCGCTGCGATGTCGCCAGCACGCACTTCCTTGATTTCGTCGCGGTTATTGGCGTGCATTTGCAAAATACGGCCGATCCGTTCTTTCTTACCCTTAATCGAATTAAGAACGGTGTCGCCTGAGTTGAGGACGCCTGAATAAACCCGAATGAAAGTCAACTGACCCACAAATGGGTCGGTCATCAGCTTAAACGCAAGTGCAGAAAACTTCTCACCGTCATCGGCTTTACGAAGAATTTCCTTCTCATCATCATCGGTACCCTTAACAGGTGGAATATCGACGGGCGAAGGCAAAAAGTCGATCACCGCATCAAGCATCGCTTGCACGCCCTTGTTTTTGAAGGCGCTGCCACAAAGCATGGGCACGATCTCGCCAGCGATCGTGCGCTGGCGCAAAGACTTGCGAATTTCCTCCTCGCTGAGGTCGCCCTCTTCGAGGTACTTGTTCATCATGTCCTCATTAGCCTCAGCCGCTGCTTCAACCATTTTCTCGCGCCACTCATTGGCGACATCTTCAAGATCAGCTGGAATGTCCTCATAGCTAAACTTTGTGCCCTGAGCGGCGTCATCCCAAACAATCGCTTTCATTTTCAGAAGGTCGATAACACCCTTAAAGTTCTCCTCAGCACCGATGGGAACCTGCACGGGGATTGGATTAGCCCGCAGCCTCAGGCGCATTTGGTCATGGACTTTGAAGAAATTTGCGCCTGTCCGATCCATTTTGTTGACAAAAGCGAGGCGGGGTACGCCGTACTTATTGGCCTGACGCCAGACAGTTTCCGACTGAGGCTGTACGCCACCGACGGCGCAGTAAACCATGCAGGCGCCATCTAACACGCGCATTGAACGCTCGACTTCGATCGTGAAGTCGACGTGCCCCGGTGTGTCGATGATGTTGATACGGTGCTCGGGGTAATTGCTTGCCATCCCTTTCCAAAAGCAGGTCGTCGCTGCTGAGGTAATCGTGATGCCACGCTCTTGTTCTTGTTCCATCCAGTCCATAGTGGCTGCGCCATCGTGGACCTCACCAATTTTGTGATTTACACCGGTGTAAAAAAGAATACGCTCGGTTGTCGTCGTTTTACCAGCGTCGATGTGCGCCGATATACCGATGTTTCGATAGCGATCGATAGGAGTCTTGCGAGCCATGATAGTGTCCTGGATTCAATGTGCTTGAAATGGGTTTGCAACTTCGCTTGCCGGAGCTCTCGAGCCCTTCAGTAACAAGCTCGCTTAAGCATCGCCCAAACAGATGACAATCCGTCAACCGTCGAACCCGAGCTGGCATAAGCCCCGGTTCTTCGACTGGGGCTAGAAGCGGAAGTGCGAGAAAGCCTTATTCGCTTCAGCCATACGATGCACTTCGTCGCGCTTTTTGACCGCGCCACCGCGGTTTTCAGCTGCCTCGAGTAGTTCGTTGGCAAGACGCAATCCCATCGACTTTTCACCACGCTTTTTTGCTGCCTCGCGCAACCAGCGCATGGCAAGCGCCGTCCGCCGAACGGGACGGACCTCGATGGGAACTTGGTAGTTTGCACCACCCACACGACGACTTTTGACTTCGACGATCGGTTTGGTGTTTTGCAGCGCCTGCCCGAAAACCTCGATCGGATCCCGACCTGACTTGGTTTTGATTTGCGTGAGCGCACCGTAAAGCATACGCTCAGCGACAGCTTTCTTGCCATCAAGCATAAGCACGTTGACAAACTTTGAGATTTCAACGCTATGGTAAAGCGGATCAGGAAGAATTAAACGCTTAGGAACTTCACGACGACGTGGCATATCAACTCCATTCAGCTTGAGCGCGGTTTTTAATGTACGCGCCCATGGACGGCCGAACAATGCAATCGGGTGACTGCACGGGCGGTCCGCTTACTGACGCTTCACTTCACCCCAAATCGTTGTAAAAGGGAATTTCAGTGATGCGTCCGACACGCGGCTTGAGTGGCACGAAGCACCTTGAGCTCATCCCAAGACTTAGAGCCAATCAAACCGCAACGACTTTTAGCCCTTCTTGGGCCGCTTCGCACCGTACTTGGAACGCGACTGCTTACGGTCTTTCACACCTTGCAAATCGAGCGAACCACGTACCATGTGGTAACGAACACCGGGCAAATCCTTGACACGACCACCACGGATCAGTACGACCGAGTGCTCTTGCAGGTTGTGGCCTTCACCGCCGATATACGAAATGACTTCAAAGCCATTGGTCAAACGTACCTTTGCAACTTTTCGAAGCGCCGAATTGGGCTTTTTCGGTGTGGTGGTGTAGACCCTCGTGCAAACGCCGCGGCGCTGCGGACAGTCCTCAAGCGCAGGGCTCTTACTCTTTGTGACAGCGGTCTCACGACCCTGTCGAACCAACTGGTTAATGGTGGGCATGGATTAACTTTCCTTGCGAACAACGAAGGAGAGCGAGTTCGCCCTCCAATTTTTGGAAGAAAGCCTTAGACTGTAACGCATGACGCTTCACGACGCAAGCCCGTCGCCGGAAACTTCGGTGGCAGCGGCATCATTTTGCTGCGTTGCTTCGTCTTCAAGTCGCTGTAGTTCGGCAGCAGCTTCAGCCGCGGCCATAGCACGTTGCTCGGCCGCCTCGAATTTCTCTTTGTCGAGCCTAGCCCGGTGAAAGGCAAGCCCGGTACCTGCGGGAATCAGGCGACCTACGATGACGTTTTCCTTTAGGCCGCGCAAATCATCGCGCTTGCCCATGATGGCAGCTTCCGTGAGCACGCGGGTGGTTTCCTGGAAGGACGCCGCAGAAATAAAGGAGTCGGTCGACAATGAAGCCTTGGTAATACCGAGCAATACATTGTCGTAGTACGCTATCCGTTTGCCAGCTGCAACCGCTTTATCGTTTTCATCAAAGAGCTCTGAGCGTTCGACTTGTTCGCCGGTAATGAAAGGCGTATCGCCTGGATCGGTAACCTGCACACGACGCAGCATTTGGCGAATAATCACCTCGATGTGCTTGTCGTTGATCTTGACGCCCTGTAGGCGGTAAACATCCTGCACCTCATCAACGATGTAACGCGCAAGCGCTTCAACGCCGAGCAAACGAAGAATGTCGTGTGGATCGGCTGGTCCGTCGACAATCGACTCACCCTTATTCACCACTTGACCGTCGTGAACGAGAACGTTTTTGTCTTTGGGAATCAGGAACTCGTGGGCCACGCCTTCGGGCTCGGTAATGACCAATCGCTGCTTACCTTTGGTGTCCTTACCGAATGAAACCGTACCGGTTACCTCAGCAAGCATGCCCGCATCTTTCGGTGCACGCGCTTCAAACAATTCAGCGACGCGCGGCAGACCCCCAGTGATATCGCGCGTTTTTTGCGATTCGGTAGGAATCCGCGCAAGCACCTCGGCACGACCAATGCGCTGCCCATCCTTCACCATGATCAACGCGCCCACGGGGAAACCGATGGTTACCGAGTGATCCGTGCCAGGAATCTTAACTTCCTCACCCTGATCGTTGATCAACTTCACCTGAGGGCGAAGCGCTTTAGCAGCGGTTGAACGCCGCTTAGCGTCGATCACAACCAGCGTTGAAAGACCCGTAACTTCGTCAATTTGCTTTGCGACCGTCACGCCTTCCTCAACACCTTCGAACTTCACCGTACCTTCGTACTCGGTAATGATGGGTCGTGTGAGAGGATCCCAAGTCGCAAGTTGCGCCCCCGCTTTGACCGCTGAGCCGTCGCCCGACAGCATGACGGCACCGTAAGGAATTTTATGACGCTCACGTTCACGGCCGGCATCATCAGCAATCAATACCTCGCCCGATCGCGAGATAACGACCGCCTCGCCCTTGGAGTTATTAACGACTCGCATCGTACCGGTAAAACGGACATGCCCATTTGACTTAGCCTCGACCGCCGAAGCAACGGCCGCGCGAGATGCCGCACCGCCGATGTGAAAGGTACGCATAGTGAGCTGAGTGCCAGGTTCGCCAATCGACTGTGCTGCGATGACGCCAACAGCTTCACCCGAGTTAACGAGCACCCCACGGCCGAGGTCGCGCCCGTAGCACTTGGCACACAAGCCATAGCGGGTTTCGCAGGTGAGCGGGGTACGCACGCGCACTTCATCGATGCCCAATCGCTCGATCTCATCAACGGCGTCTTCATCAAGTAGACTGCCGTTTTCAAAAACAGTGGCCTGGGTTTCCGGGTGTACGACATCGCTTGCAGCAACACGGCCCAAAATGCGATCGCGCAATGGCTCAACCACTTCACCACCTTCGATCAAAGCCTTCATCGACACACCTTGATCGGTGCCGCAGTCATCTTCGACCACCACCAAATCTTGAGTGACATCAACCAAACGCCTTGTGAGGTAGCCAGAGTTGGCTGTCTTTAGCGCTGTATCAGCGAGACCTTTTCGAGCACCGTGGGTCGAGATGAAGTACTGCAATACATTTAAGCCTTCGCGGAAGTTTGCAGTAATCGGGGTCTCGATGATCGAGCCATCGGGCTTTGCCATGAGACCGCGCATGCCTGCGAGCTGTCTGATTTGCGCTGCCGACCCACGTGCGCCGGAGTCCGCCATCATGTAGATAGCGTTAAAAGACTCCTGATCGACGGTCTCGCCCTTTCGGTTGACTGTTTTCTCGGTGCGCAACTGATCCATCATCGCCTTGCCAACTTCGTCGCCAGCGCGGCCCCAAATATCAACCACTTTGTTATAGCGTTCGCCCTGGGTAACTAGCCCTGAGGTGTACTGCTGCTCAATTTCTTTAACCTCTGCTTCGGCCTGGGCAAGAATCGATGCTTTTTGCGGCGGCACAAGCATGTCGTCGACCGCGATCGAAATACCGGCCCGCGTAGCAAGGCGGAAACCGTTTTGCATGAGTTGGTCGGCAAGAATGACGGTGTCGCGAAGGCCACAGCGGCGAAATGAGGCGTTGATCAGCCTTGATATTTCTTTTTTCTTGAGCGGTCTATTCATTAGATCAAATGACAGACCTTTGGGCAAAATCTCTGACAACAGGGCGCGTCCCACCGTCGTTTCGACCCGGCGCGTACGCGCCGTCGACTCGCCGGTTTCACGGTCTCTGTCGTATTCCTTCAAACGAACCGTGATTTTGGTGCCTAACTCAACGACCCGGTTGTCATAGGCCCTGGCAACTTCAGAGACATTTGAAAAGGCCATACCCTCGCCAAGCCCGTTGATTTTCTCGCGGGTTGTGTAATAAAGCCCAAGCACGATGTCTTGTGAAGGAACGATCGAAGGTTCGCCATTAGAAGGGAAAAGCACATTGTTTGAAGCAAGCATAAGCGCACGCGCTTCAAGCTGCGCTTCAAGCGACAAGGGCACATGAACTGCCATTTGATCGCCATCAAAGTCCGCATTGAATGCAGCACAGACCAGAGGATGTAATTGAATAGCTTTACCTTCGATCAAGACCGGTTCGAAGGCTTGAATACCCAAGCGGTGCAGTGTTGGTGCGCGGTTAAGCAGTACCGGATGCTCGCGAATCACATCTTCCAAGATGTCCCACACAATAGGCTCTTGGGCTTCAACATACTTCTTGGCTTGCTTGATGGTGGTCGCAACCCCCATGATTTCAAGCTTATGGAAAATAAAAGGTTTAAAAAGTTCAAGCGCCATTAACTTGGGCAAACCGCACTGGTGCAGTTTCAATTGCGGACCCACCACAATAACCGAGCGGCCTGAGTAGTCGACACGTTTACCCAGCAGGTTTTGACGGAAGCGTCCGCCCTTGCCCTTGATCATGTCAGCAAGTGACTTTAATGCGCGCTTGTTTGCGCCAGTCATTGCCTTGCCACGACGCCCGTTGTCGAGCAAGGAGTCAACCGCCTCTTGCAGCATCCGCTTTTCGTTACGGACGATGATTTCTGGCGCACGCAGCTCCAGCAGTCGCTTCAAACGATTGTTACGATTAATGACACGACGATAAAGGTCGTTGAGGTCGCTGGTTGCAAAACGACCGCCATCGAGTGGAACCAGGGGACGAAGCTCAGGAGGAAGAACCGGTAGAACTTCCATCACCATCCAGTCTGGCTTAATGCCAGAGCGCTGAAATCCCTCCAAAACCTTTAATCGCTTCGCAATTTTCTTGATCTTAGCTTCCGAGCTAGTTTGCTCGAGCTCACGACGCAGGGTTTCAACTTCGCGATCGATATGAATCGAGCGCAACAATTCGCGAATCGCCTCAGCGCCCATCAAGGCTTGGAATTCATCGCCATATTCTTCAGTCTTTGCGATGTAGTCATCTTCAGTCATCAACTGAGCACGCTTGAGCGGTGTCATCCCAGGCTCAACCACCACGAAGGCTTCAAAATACAAAACGCGCTCGATATCACGCAGGGTCATATCGAGCACCATGCCCAGTCGCGAAGGCAGGGATTTCAAGAACCAAATGTGAGCGGTCGGGGAGGCAAGCTCGATGTGGCCCATACGCTCGCGACGTACCTTTGCGAGGGTCACTTCCACACCGCACTTCTCGCAAATAACGCCGCGATGCTTTAAGCGCTTGTACTTGCCACAAAGACATTCATAGTCCTTGATCGGACCAAAAATCTTGGCGCAAAACAAACCATCACGCTCGGGCTTGAAGGTCCGATAGTTGATCGTTTCAGGTTTTTTAACTTCGCCGTAAGACCAGGATCGTATCTTGTCCGGCGAGGCCAGGCCGATGCGGATAGCATCGAAATGTTCGTCTTCTTGAACCTGTTTAAACAGGTCGAGTAACGCATTCCCCATGGTGATTCTCCTTGGCAAATACCGGATCAAATACGCTCGAGATCGATATCGATCCCAAGCGAGCGGATTTCCTTCACCAAAACGTTGAAGGATTCGGGCATTCCTGCGTCAATGGCGTGCTCGCCCTTGACGAGATTTTCATAGACTTTAGTGCGTCCATTCACATCATCGGACTTCACCGTTAGCATTTCCTGCAAGGTGTACGAGGCACCATAAGCTTCGAGTGCCCAGACCTCCATCTCACCGAAGCGTTGGCCACCGAACTGCGCCTTACCACCTAAGGGTTGCTGGGTTACTAAGGAATATGGACCGGTTGAGCGGGCATGCATTTTGTCGTCAACCAAATGGTGAAGCTTGAGCATATGCATGAATCCCACCGTGACCCGACGATCAAAGGCATCGCCGGTGCGCCCATCATGGAGCGTGACCTGTGTCTTCGTCTTATTGAACTTAAGCATCTCTGTATGTGGATCATCGGATGGATAAGCTAAATCGAGCATTGCGCGAATCTCCTCTTCCGATGCACCGTCAAAGACCGGCGTGGCAAAGGGAACGCCCCTGGCCAGGTTGCCAGCCAATTCAATCACTTCGTCATCGCTTAGGGCTTCGATCTGCGCCTTTTGGCCATGAACGTTATAAAGCGCTTCAAGTTTTTGGCGAAGCTCCTGGGCATTGGCGTGCTGCGTCAGCAGCTTGCCAATCCGCAAGCCAATCCCTTTGGCCGCCCAACCTAAGTGTGTCTCGAGAATCTGACCCACATTCATGCGCGATGGCACACCGAGTGGATTCAGCACGATATCGACCGGGGTGCCATCGGCCATGAAAGGCATGTCTTCCACAGGAACGATTCGCGATACCACGCCCTTGTTTCCGTGACGGCCTGCCATCTTATCGCCAGGTTGTAGACGACGCTTGACCGCGAGATAAACCTTCACCATCTTCAGCACGCCTGGAGGAAGCTCATCGCCTTGGGTGAGCTTTTTGCGCTTTTCCTCATAAGCCAAATCGAACTGGTGGCGCTTTTGCTCGATCGATTCCTTCAAAAGTTCGAGCTGGCTTGCTGCAGACTCGTCTTCTAGTCGAATATCAAACCAATGATAGCGCTCTAAATCTGCAAGGTATTCTGCCGTAATAAGCGCACCCTTAACCAATTTCTTAGGGCCCCCATTAACAGACTTGCCGACAAGCAATCGCTCAATACGCGCAAAACTGTCGTTTTCGACAATCCGAAGCTGATCATTTAGGTCTAAGCGAAAGCGCTTTAACTCATCATCAATAATCGACTGTGCCCGCTTATCACGAGTAATACCTTCACGCGTGAAGACTTGCACGTCGATCACAGTACCACTCATCCCCGATGGGACTCGTAGCGACGTGTCCTTCACATCGCTTGCCTTTTCACCGAAGATCGCACGCAGCAGTTTCTCTTCGGGTGTGAGCTGGGTTTCGCCCTTGGGTGTGACCTTACCCACGAGCACATCGCCAGCGTGGACTTCGGCACCGATATAAACAATGCCCGAATCATCGAGTCGCGACAACTGCCCCTCAGACAGGTTTGAAATGTCGCGCGTAATCTCTTCAGGCCCAAGCTTGGTGTCCCGTGCCAGCACCGATAGTTCTTCGATATGTATCGATGTATAACGATCGTCTGAGACGACTTTCTCGGAGATGAGGATCGAATCCTCAAAGTTATAGCCGTTCCAGGGCATGAAGGCGACCATCATATTCTGCCCAAGTGCCAGCTCGCCCAAATCGGTCGAAGCACCATCGGCAATCACGTCACCTCGTGCAATGACATCGCCTCGGCGAACAATCGGCCGTTGATTGATATTGGTGTTTTGGTTTGAACGGGTATATTTGATAAGGTTATAAATATCAACACCCACCTCGCCGGCCACGGTTTCATCATCGTTGACCCGGATTACCACACGATTGGCATCGACATAGTCGACAACACCGCCCCGATGCGCAGTGACTACAGTGCCCGAGTCAACCGCACAAGTCCTCTCAATCCCGGTTCCAACTAAAGGCTTTTCAGGTCGCAAGCAAGGCACAGCCTGCCTTTGCATATTCGATCCCATCAGTGCGCGGTTTGCATCGTCATGCTCAAGGAAGGGAATGAGAGAGGCAGCAACCGATACGATCTGGCTCGGCGCTACGTCCATGTATTGAACGTTGGCTGGCGAGGTCAACTCGGTTTCGCCACCCTTTCGGATCGACACCAACTCACCGGTTAGCCGACCCTGTGAATCGATCTCTGAGTTGGCCTGAGCAATGACATAGCGCCCCTCTTCAATGGCCGACAAGTACTCGATCTCATCGCTTACTTTGCCATCATTGACTTTGCGGTACGGCGTTTCCAGAAAGCCGTATTCGTTTAGTCGCGCATAAAGCGCTAGCGAGTTGATCAAACCGATATTGGGACCTTCAGGCGTCTCAATCGGACAAACCCGGCCGTAATGAGTCGGATGAACGTCACGGACCTCAAAGCCTGCTCGCTCACGGGTCAGACCGCCAGGACCCAGTGCCGAAACACGGCGCTTGTGGGTTATTTCCGACAGCGGGTTGGTTTGATCCATAAATTGGGACAATTGACTTGAGCCAAAGAACTCGCGAATCGCTGCCGAGATCGGCTTCGAGTTGATGAGGTCGTGGGGCATCAAGTTTTCGGTTTCAGCCTGGCCGAGTCGCTCCTTGACAGCACGCTCCACCCTCACAAGCCCAGCCCGGAACTGGTTCTCTGCCAGTTCGCCAACACAGCGGACGCGACGGTTGCCGAGGTGATCGATATCGTCGATTTCACCGCGGCCATTGCGCAAGTCGACCAAAATGCGGATGACTGCCAGGATGTCGTCATTCACAAGGGTCATAGGCCCAGTAAGCTCATCGCGACTGACACGGCGATTAAATTTCATACGGCCGACCTTGGACAGATCGTAGGTCTCTGCGCTATAAAAAAGACGATTAAACAAGGCCTCCACCGCATCTTCGGTCGGTGGCTCGCCCGGGCGCATCATGCGGTAGATCGCAATTCTTGCAGCCAGTTGGTCAACGGTTTCGTCGATACGAAGCGTTTGAGAGATGTAAGGACCTTGATCGAGGTCATTCGTATACAAGGTTTGAAACGCTTGAACACCAGCATCACGAAGTTTGCCGAGCAACTCCTCGGTCATTTCATCGTTGGCCTTGGCCACGAGTTCGCCGGTGTCAGCAACAATAACATTGGTTGCCAGTGTGCGACCTAGGAGAAAGTCTTCGGGGACACTAACGCGCTTGACACCAGCCTGATCAAGCTCACGAATATGCTTAGCGGTGATCCGCTTATCTTTTGCAACGATCAATTTACCATCACGGTCATTGATGTCAAAACGGGCAATCTCGCCGCGCAAGCGATCAACAACCAAATCCATCATCGCACCTTCCGATTGAAGGCTAAAGCTGTCGAATTGGAAATACTCGGCAAGGATTTGCTCAGCGCTCATGCCGATCGCCTTGAGCAAAATCGTCGCCGGCATCTTGCGCCGACGATCTACACGAAAGTACAAAATATCTTTCGGGTCAAACTCAAAGTCGAGCCATGATCCGCGATAAGGAATGATGCGTGCCGAGAAGAGCAATTTACCTGAGCTATGTGTCTTACCACGGTCATGTTCAAAGAAGACGCCTGGCGATCGGTGCAACTGCGACACGATGACCCGCTCAGTGCCATTGATGACAAACGAGCCAGTGGGCGTCATCAAGGGCAATTCCCCCATGTAGACCTCTTGCTCTTTAATTTCTTTCACGGTCTTGGGTGATTCACGATCCATGATCACCAAACGAACCTTCGCCCGCAGCGGCGCAACGTAGGACAGGCCGCGTTGCTGACTTTCCTTGATATCAAATGCCGGAGCACCGAGGTTGTAGCTGACAAACTCGAGCCTTGCCATGTCGTTGTGAGAAACGATCGGAAAAATCGACCGAAATGCTGCCTGCAAACCGTCGTTCTCTCTCGCTGATGCTGCGATATCAGCCTGCAGAAAATGCGTGTAAGAAGCAATTTGCGTAGCGAGCAAATAAGGCACTTCCAGCACGGCGCGACGCTTAGCAAAACTTTTGCGAATGCGCTTTTTCTCGGTGTACGAATAAGCCATGGACAATCCCCTCAGTGGCATCGGGCATGAAAATCAGAAACTTGCATAAGGTCCAAGACAGAGGCTCGGCCCAACACAGGATTCTTAAAAACGGTTTGTAAATCGTCCTCTACAAACCATGAAGACAACAAGACCCAAAACCTCATGTCGGCCGACAAGAGATTTTGGGTGATAGCAACAATGCGTGCGGTCACGCAATGGACGTGCGAAAAATATCGATTACTTGAGTTCGACTTTCGCGCCTGCATCCTCGAGTTGCTTCTTGAGCGCCTCGGCGTCTGCCTTGGAGATGCCCTCTTTAACGGGCTTGGGTGCGCCGTCAACCAAGTCCTTGGCTTCTTTGAGGCCAAGACCTGTTGCTGCACGGACCACCTTAATGACCTCCACCTTTTTCTCACCAGTGGCAGCAAGTACGACGGTGAACTCAGTCTTCTCTTCAGCAGCTGGCGCTGCGGAGGCAGCAGCAGGTGCTGCTACGGCTACAGCTGCGGCTGCAGCTGAAACGCCGAACTTCTCTTCAATCATCTTGATGAGATCAGCCAGCTCCAATACGGTCATCGAGGCGATAGCGTCGAGGATTTGCTCTTTAGACATAATGAAAACTCCGAAAAATTGAGATGTCGATTTCGTGTTGCGATCGATAAAGCGATGAATCAAGCCTCTGCTTTACGCTTTTCTTCAAGCGCAGCAAGCGTGCGAACGAACTTGCCAGGTACTTCGTTGAGGGTGCGAGCGAACTTTGTGACGGGTGCTTGCAAGGTTCCCAAAAGGGTAGCCAGCAATTCCTCACGGCTTGGCATATTGGCTAGTGCCTTCACACCTTGCTCGTCCATGACATAGTTCGGCATTGCGCCTGCCTTGAGCACGAGCTTGTCGTTGCCCTTAGCAAATGCACTCAAGACTTTGGCTGCAGACACTGGATCGGATGACATGCCGTACATGAGCGGTCCGACCATTTTCTCGGCCAAACCCTCAAACGACGTGCCCACGACAGCGCGGCGCGCCAGCGTGTTCTTGAGAACGCGCAAATAAACGCCTTGGGCTCGAGCTTGCTTGCGCAACTCGGTTAAGGCGCCCACACCCAGACCACGGTACTCAGCAAGAATAATCGCCTGGGATTGCGCCACTTGTGCACTCACCTCACCGATTACAACTGCCTTTTCACTTCGGTTAAGACCCACGGTCTAGCTCCTAATAGGGACTAAGGTACGGATACCCTTCGTCCGTTGCTAACACGGCGACCGAAATCGGAACCAAAACTCCACGCTGTTCACCCTGAGGTGGAGCCAACGTGCAGTCGTGACATCCTTGCTTCAGGACCGCCATCTGCGCAGGGCACCGGCTTTCGCTGGCCATTGAGGTCGAACTCCACCCCCTGCGGTCTTTGACGACTTGCCGCACGCCAGCAAAGCTGACTTGCGACAACCCCAAAGTCTCTACGTATGCTCAGGCCTTTGCCTGAGCACTAAATGCTGAAACATCAAGCTTGACGCCCACGCCCATCGTGCTAGACAAAGCCACCTTGCGTAGGTAAACGCCTTTGGAAGTTGCTGGCTTGGCTCGATTGAGAGCATCGATAAGCGCACGCAAATTCGTTGTGAGCGCGTCCTCGGCAAAGGATGCCCGACCAATGGTGCAATGAATGATGCCGGCCTTATCAGTCCGGTATTGCACCTGACCTGCTTTAGCGTTTTTTACTGCAGTCACAACATCGGGCGTAACCGTACCCACCTTGGGGTTTGGCATCAGGCCTCGAGGACCAAGAATCTGGCCAAGTGTACCGACAACGCGCATAGCGTCCGGCGAAGCAATGACCACATCAAAATCGATCTGGCCTGCTTTGACCCGCTCAGCAAGATCCTCCATCCCGACAATCTCTGCACCGGCAGCACGTGCCTCATCGGCCTTAGCACCGCTTGTAAACACGGCTACGCGAACTGATTTACCGGTTCCAGCTGGCAGCACGACCGAACCACGAACAAGCTGATCAGATTTCTTAGCATCGATACCAAGCTGTACCGCGACATCGATCGATTCATCAAACTTCGCTGTGGCACAGGATCTCACCAGCGCGAGACCATCGGACAAGGGGTAGAGCTTTTGACTGTCCAACTTGTCGCGAAGCGATTTTTGGCGTTTAGATAAGCGTGCCATTACAGACCCTCCACCAAAATGCCCATGCTGCGTGCCGAGCCTGCAATCGTACGGACCCCTGCCTCGAGATCTGAGGCTGTGAGGTCAGGCATTTTCAATTTAGCGATGTCTTCAACCTGGGCGCGGCTGATCTTGCCAACCTTCTCGCTATGCGGCTTTGATGAGCCTTTATCCACCTTGGCAGCCTTCTTAATCAGGATACTGGCTGGGGGCGTCTTCATGACGAAGGTGAAGCTCTTGTCTGCAAAGGCTGTGATCACAACGGGAATCGGCAGCCCCGGCTCCATGCCCTGCGTTTGGGCATTAAAAGCCTTACAAAATTCCATGATGTTGAGGCCACGCTGACCGAGGGCTGGGCCGATTGGTGGCGAGGGATTCGCTTTTCCTGCAGGAACCTGCAGCTTGACATAACCAACTACTTTCTTTGCCACGATGGCTCTCCTTTATGAGTTCAAACGCAGGTTCAACAGGCTCGCTTAGCTCGCATCAACCACACATGCCGCTCTGCTCATTGCCCGTCTACTACGGCTCCTCAGACACAAAACAGTCAAAGCTTCTCAACTTGACCGAACTCAAGCTCCACCGGTGTTGCCCGACCAAAAATCGTGACTGACACCCGAAGACGACTTTTCTCGTAGTTCACTTCCTCGACACTGCCATTAAAGTCAGTGAAAGGACCATCCTTAACACGTACCATTTCACCGACCTCAAATAAAACCTTGGGCCGAGGCTTCTCAACACCTTCTTGGATCTGGGCGAGAATTTTCTCAACATCCCTATCGGGGATCGGCGTGGGCCGGTGTCCGCTACCACCGACAAAGCCAGTAACTTTGTTGGTGTTTTTCACCAAATGCCACGATTCGTCGGTGAGATCCATCTCGACAAAAACATAGCCTGGGAAAAACCGGCGCTCGGAAATCGTTCGTTGACCGTTTTTCATTTCAACCACCTCTTCGGTGGGAACCAGAATCCGGCCGAAGTAACTTTGCATGCCGGCCCGATCGATCCGCTCCTGGATGGCACGCCCCACACTTTTTTCCATGCCGGAGTAGGCATGAACCACATACCACCGCTTGCTCATCAGCTTTTCCATCCCAGGATGAGACCGTACAAAACCCACTCGAGCGATTTATCAACGATCCATAAGAATAAGGCCGCAATGACCACAAATCCAAAGACCGTTAGCGTCATTTGGACAGTCTCTTTACGATCTGGCCACACAACACGACGCGTCTCAGCCCAAGCGTCTTTTGCGAATCTCAGGAACTGCTGACCTTGCACTGAGGTGTAGGCAACGCCCGCAGCGGCAAGAAAGCCAGCAATAACCACCAAAATCCTCAGGGCAAGCGCCTGGGACGCCAACCAATAAAATCCGATTAATCCTGCCAGCACACAACAAGCCGCGGCAATCAGCTTGGCGTGGTCGGCAGACCCCGGCTTTAACTCCTCTTGCTGACTTGCCACGATGCGATGCACCTAACCTTTTGGATAAGCGACCAAGCTCAGCAAACCAAGCTTGGCCCGATGACTGGCAGGGGCAGAGGGAATCGAACCCCCAACCTGCGGTTTTGGAGACCGCCGCTCTGCCAATTGAGCTATGCCCCTAAACATCTCTGGTAAACCGAACGCGAGCCGAGGCTCGCATCTCCAGTTACGGGAACAGACCGATCAATCGAGGATTTTAGCGACGACGCCTGCACCGACGGTGCGACCACCCTCACGAATCGCAAAGCGCAATCCCTGCTCCATCGCAATCGGCGCAATCAAGGCCACCGTCATCTTCACATTGT
>JACCDJ010030881.1_pt1 | contig 17022 bp, 11 predicted proteins | sample 7444481 | NCBI WGS metagenome assembly JACCDJ01 (sample SAMN15323435, study PRJNA562643) | freshwater metagenome | isolation source: river surface water | place: USA:Blue River Watershed | collected 2017-08-15 | reverse complement strand
GCGGCGAAGTGATGTGAGATATCCGCCAATATCGCGAGCGATCGCCCGAATGTAGGTTCCTGCTGAACATGTGACATCGATATCGAGCTCATCCTCCCGACGTGCAACCACAGTGATAGAAAAGATCTCTACCTTGCGACCCTTGAGCTCGACACTCTCCCCGCTTCGAACTCGATCGTAGGCGCGCTTTCCATCGACCTTGATCGCAGAAACTGCAGAGGGGACTTGCTCGATCACTCCGATCATCCGCTTGAGTCTCTCCAGCGAATCCTCGATATCGATCGGAAGTTCTTCGATCACATCGCTCATACGATCATCGGAGAGAGTTCGCGCACCCAACTTGATCGTCGCTAGATAACGCTTCTTTCCAGCCATCACGTAATCAAGTAACCGAGTTGCCGATTCGACACCTAAGACCATCACGCCGGTTGCCATCGGATCGAGAGTTCCGGCATGTCCGATCTTCTTGGTTCCGAGTGTCCGTCGCGCCTTGGTAATCAGATCGTGACTTGTGATTCCAGCTTCCTTATCGAGGACAAGAAATCCCGAGCGCACCTTCATCTGGAGGTTCAACTACTGCTTCGGCTACTTATTGTGCTTGTAAGGGTCTGCATCGGCGATCGGTTTAGCGTTCTCTCGAATCTTCGCAACCTCTGCATCGTGACGACGCACCTCATCGAGGAGCGTTTCAAAATTCGATGCCGTCTCCCCTAACGCATCTTCGAAGAAGGTGATAGTTGGAGTAAGGCGCGTGCCTAGCGCATGCCCAACCTCGGAGCGAAGCAACCCGGTCGCACTCTTGAGCGCGGCAGCTGTCGCCGCACGCTCCTCATCACTTCCAAAGACGGTGTAGAAGACCGATGCGCTCTGCAGATCCCCCGTGACTCGAACATCCGTGATGGTCACGAAGCCAAGGCGTGGATCCTTCACCTTGCTCTCCAACGCGGATGCAACCACTTCCTTGATTCGGTCCGCTACGCGGCCAGTCCTATGTGAATTACCCATCTCTTCAAGCTCGCTTCTTCTCGCGCATCTCAAAGACCTGGATCACATCACCGACCTGGATGTCCTTGAAGGAGCCGACGCCAATACCGCACTCGTAGCCTTCCTTGACCTCCGTCGCATCATCTTTGAATCGCTTGAGCGACTCGATCGTGAGATTGTCGCCGACTACGACGCTGTTGCGAAGGACACGCGCCTTGGCATTGCGGCGGATGAGACCATCTTGGACGATCGAGCCTGCGATATTTCCGAACTTGGAGGAACGGAAGATCTCGCGGATCTCTGCATTTCCGACGACGACCTCTTCATACTCTGGCTTGAGCAAGCCCTTGAGAGCTGCTTCGATCTCTTCGATCGCCTTGTAGATGACCGAGTAGAAGCGGATCTCTACGCCTTCTTGTTCGGCGAAGATCGCTGTATGGGTCTCTGGCTTGACGTTGAAACCGATCACAACCGCAGAGGAAGCAGAAGCAAGCGTCACATCACTCTTGGTGATCGCACCGACACCGCGGTGGATGACGCGAAGTTCAACCTCACTACCTACATCGAGTTGCAGAAGCGCATCTTCCAATGCTTCGACCGAACCAGAGACATCGCCCTTGAGGATGAGGTTGAGGGTTTCGACCTTCGATTGCTCCATGAAGTCTTCGAGTGAGACCTTCTTCCGAGCCTTCATCAAAGCTGCAGTTCGCTCCGCTGCCTGACGTTTCTCGGCGATCTGACGAGCAGTTCGATCCTCAGGAGCGACGATGAAGCCATCGCCCGCACTTGGAACCGCAGTGAAACCAAGGACTTGAACTGGACGCGATGGACCAGCAACCTCGACTGGCTTGCCGAATTCATCGAGCATCGCACGCACGCGGCCATAAGCACCACCGGCGACGATTGCATCACCTACGTGGAGTTCACCTCGCTGTACCAAGACAGTCGCAACTGGACCGCGTCCCTTATCGAGATGGGCTTCGATCGCAACGCCACGTGCATCACCTTCAGGGATAGCACGGAGATCGATCGCTGCATCAGCGGTCAAAAGGATCGAGTCGATCAACTCATCGATACCTTTGCCTTTGAGCGCAGATACATCGACGAATATCGTGTCGCCGCCATACTCTTCAGCGATCAAGTTGTACTCAGTCAATTGCTGGCGAATCTTCGCTGGATTCGCACCTTCCTTATCGACCTTGTTGACTGCTACGACCACTGGAACGTTCGCCGCTTGTGCGTGATTGAGAGCTTCAATCGTCTGTGGCATGACGCCATCATCTGCAGCAACGACGAGGATCGCGATATCAGTGACCTTCGCGCCACGAGCACGCATTGCGGTGAAGGCTTCGTGACCTGGGGTATCGATGAAGGTGATCGCACGTTCGATTCCATCGTGTGTGTGATGGATCTGATAGGCACCGATGTGCTGAGTGATTCCACCCGCTTCGCTCTTGACCACTTCGGTCTGACGGATGGCATCAAGGAGTCTGGTCTTACCGTGATCGACGTGACCCATCACGGTCACAATCGGAGGCCTAGCGATCAATTGGTCTTGATCGTAGGTATTGAGTTCATCTTCCAGATCGATATCGAAACCTTGCAGGATCTCACGATCTTCATCTTCAGGACTGACGATCTCGATCTCATAACCGATTTCGCCGCCAAGGATCTTGAAGGTGTCTTCATCGACTGATTGCGTTGCGGTGAACATCTCTCCCAATTGGAAGAGCGCAGCCACCAACGAGCTTGCCTCAACACCAATCTTCTCGCCGAGATCCGAGAGCGTTGCGCCTCGGCGCAATCTGATCTTCGAGCCATCTCCTCGCGCAATGCGAACCCCACCCAATGTAGGAGCTTGCATATTGTCGAGCTCTTCGCGCTTGGCCTTTTTGGACTTTGCGATCTTGGATTTCTTCTTGCCTTTACCGAATGCACCTGCAGTCGTTCCACGACCACCAGGTCCACCGGGACGTCCAGCACCAGGACCGCCTGTACTTGGTCCGCCACCAGGACGTTGCGCTCCGCCACCGAATCCAGGTCGCTGCGGACCAGAGGATCGGTACGGCGATCCACCTTGTGGTCTCCCAGCGCCACCGCCAGCGCCACCACCGGGACCACCTGCACCAGGTCCGCCGGGACGCCCACCTTGTTGTGGTCGTGCTGCAAAACCAGGACGTACTGCGCCAGGACGTGGACCTGCCATCGGAGGGCGTTGTCCAGGTCGAATCGTTTGACCCTGGCCAGGACGAGGCGGACGCGGCATCGCGGTCGTTCCAAAAGGATTGTTTCCTGCTCGAGGCGGACGCGGCATCGGCATCTGTGATGGATTCGGTGCCGGAGTAGCTGGTCGTTCCGATGTAGGAGGAGTAAATGTTGGTTTCTGATCGACGACTTGGCGCTCTTGTTCACGCGCAGCCTGCGCTTCCTTGATCACTGCTTCCAATTCGGCAGGAATCTCAGGAGCCTTCTTGGCGGCGGCTTTCTTAGCTGGAGCCTTCTTCGCCTTGGGCTTCTCGTCTTCAGCGCTCTTGGGCGCAGCGGGATAGAGGTCGCGCATCTTGCGCACGACGGGAGGTTCAACAGTGGATGATGCCGACCGGACGAACTCACCTAGCTCTTGGAGCTTTGCAAGTACATCCTTGCTCTCCATGCCGAGTTCTTTAGCTAACTCATATACGCGGACTTTCGCCACTATTTCCTCTGTTCTCCTCCGGCTCCGCGTATCTCGGAAGAGACAAACGCAGCCTAAATCTGGGCAGACCTCATGATCGTGTGGTGCTCATTAGAGTGCCATACCCGCTTGTACCTGTTTCTTCTTGGTCCTGCTTATTGGTCGTTCACTTAAGAGATCTTCTCTCAAACGAGAGCCCTAGCCTACCGCGCCCTCTGTGGCAGGGGGACCATCTGAGGCAGCTGGTTTACCGCTATCCGAGTGAATATCAATACGCCAACCGGTCAAGCGCGCGGCGAGTCGGGCATTTTGGCCATCCTTACCGATAGCGAGTGAGAGTTGAAAATCAGGTACTACTACCTTGGCTGATCGAGTTTCGGCATCGACGATCTCCACCGAACTCACTCGCGCCGGTGCGAGAGCGCTTGCAACGAATGCGACCGGATCCTCTGACCAATCGACGATATCGATCTTCTCGCCATGAAGTTCAACCATGACATTTCGAGCACGTGCACCCATTGGTCCAATGAGCGATCCTTTAGGGCTGACACCGGCGCGATGGCTTCGAACTGCGATCTTGCTGCGATGTCCTGCTTCACGAGCGATAGCCATGATCTCAACGACCCGATCTCGAATCTCTGGAACTTCCAATGCGAAGAGTTGCTTGACGAGAGCAGGGTGGGTTCGCGAGAGAGTGATCTCCGGCCCCTTCATCCCCTGCTTGACTTCAACGACGAAGGCTTTGATCCGTTCGCCGTGGCGATAGACCTCGCCTGGCACTTGTTCGTGCGGTGGGATCTTTCCTTCAACTCGACCGAGATCGACGTAGACCATTCGAGAATCTCGTCCCTGTTGGATGACACCTGAGACGATATCGCCGACCGAACCGGTGAACTCACCAATGACTTCCATGTCTTTCTTCTCACGCAGTTTGAGTTTGATCACCTGGCGAGCAGTCGATGTCGCGATTCTTGAGAAACCCTCCGGTGAATCGATCTCTTCGCCAAGATGCTCACCATCGGGGCCAAAGGTTGGGACGATGATGTTGATCTCACCTGTGGCGCGATCGAGGCGAGCATATGCATGCGGTTTCGCAGTCGGCAGATTTGCATAGGCGGTCTTCACGCCGACTTCGATCGCGGAGATCAATTGCTCAAGTGGGATGGATCGTTCGGTTGTGAGTGCTTCAAGGAGTTTCATATCGACATGCATTATCTACTCCCCTTTCTTCTTGAATTCGATCTCAATCGTCGCCCGCTTGATGGAATCGAGAGGAATCTCAACACCATCAACGATCGGATTCGCTTCATATCCTGTGATGCGACCGGATGTCACCTGACCATCACTGCGCACGATCTTCACAAGGCGACCTGTGTTCTTCTTCCACTGCCAATCCTTCGTCAGCGGTCGATCCACTCCAGGCGAGGAGACTTCAAGGGTAAAAGGTGCATCGCCCATCAGCTCAATCTGATCGAGTCTTTCGGAGATGAGGCGCGAGAGAACGGTTACTTCATCGAGGGTGAGGAAGCGAGATGGATGATCAACAAGGACGGTGACGAGCCGACGCTTACCTGCTGCTGTGACCGAGAGATCTTCAATGAGGGCATCGGCACCGAGAATCATGGGTTCGAGTTCTTGTAACAGCTCTGCAGCGATACTCATGGTGACCAGTCCCTATTCAATTCTGTTGAATTCTTTTAAGTTCTTTCAAAACTCCAACTCAGCGCAAAGTCTACTGTTGAAAGATGTCGATGCCAAGGCGCAGAATCAAGAGCAGGGTCACGGCGATGAATGCCTTCCTGATCAAGACCGATCCCCCATTGACCGCAACGCGCACACCGAAGAGTGCGCCGATCAAATTCGCAACTCCCATCGCAAGACCGATCGCCCAGATGACATTTCCTGAGAGTTGAAATGAGATGAGCGCTGCGAGATTGGTCCCCCAATTGACCACCTTCGTGATTGCAGTCGCTTCGAGGAATGCGAAGCCGATGACCGCAACGAGGATCAGCGCGATGAAGGATCCAGTTCCCGGTCCGAAGATCCCGTCATAGAAACCGATGACGAGCCCTGAACTCGCGCCAATGAGATAGCGCTTCCCGTCGGTATGACGATGGGATTTCACCAAGCCGAGTTCTTTCTTCGTGAAGGTATATCCAGCCACCGCAATGAGCATCACCACGATGATCGGTCTGAAGAAGTCCTTGGGGATCAAACTTGCAAAGTGCGCACCGCTCCATGAACCGATGAAGGCTGGAATCGCCATGGCAAAGGTGAATCGAAGATCGATCTTGATCCGCCTGAGGTAATTGATGACGGCGCTCGATGTGCCTATGAACGAAGGCAACTTATTGGTGCCAAGGACTGTGGCAGGTGCAGTATTCGATAGGCCGACCATCAGTGATGGCAGTTGGATCAATCCGCCTCCACCCGAGATCGCATCGACGAAACCGGCGAACCCTGAGGCGAAGAGGAGGAAGATCAGGATTTCAAAGGAGATATCCATCAATGGAGCATCTCAGCCAAGGAGTGAAGTGACTTCATCAACGACTGAAGCCAAAGCGATCTCTCGCTTCTCATTACCCTTTCGGATACGTAACTCCACTTTCCCATCTGCAAGTGATTTTCCGAAGATCAAGATGTAGGGATTTCCGATCAGCTCTGCATCCTTGAACTTCACACCAGGTGATGCGTCCCGTCTATCGTCGAACATGACGCTGATCCCTGCCGCTTCGAGAGCGTTTGCTGCCTTTTCCGCTTCCACAAAGGGCGCATCCTCTTTACCGGTTGCGACGATATGAACCTTGGCGGGTGCGATCTCCACGGGCCAGCAAAGTCCCAATTCATCATGTGTCTGTTCTGCAACCGCCGCAACGGCACGGGAGACACCGATTCCATAGGAACCCATCGTGACAACTTGTGACTTTCCTTCATGATCAAGGACGGTCAGATCGAGCGCTTGGGCATATTTGCGGCCGAGTTGGAAGATATGACCGATCTCAATGGCGCGATCGATGATGACTGGGTTCGAACATTCAGGACAGAGATCACCCGCTCGAACTTCGGCAGCTTCAACGAACCCGTCGACCTCGAAATCTCGACCATGTGTGACATATCGAGCGTGGCGATTGAGCTTGTTCGCACCAGTGATCCAATGTGAACCGACGACGATCCGAGGATCTGCATAGAGCTTGAGACCGAAGCGCTTGGCATCTTGTGGTCCGACATATCCCTTGACCAACTCTTTACGTTTCGCGAAATCTTCATCTTCGAAGAGGCGAAGCTCTTGAACACCTGGAAGGTTCGCTCCGAGGCGCTTGAGGTCAACTTCGCGATCTCCTGGAACTAAGACTGAGATCGCTTCGCCATCTGCCATCAAAAGTACATTCTTAAGTGTGTCAGAGGCCTTATATCCGCCACCGAATTTCTCATTCATCACATCAACAAGCGAATCGATGGTTGGCGTATTCGGAGTATCAAGCTCTTCGATGGCAGGAACACTCTCACCTGTGAAAGGTTCGACCTTTGTCCTCATCGCCTCGACATTCGCTGCATAGCCACATTTCTCACAGAGAACATAGGTGTCTTCACCCGTTGGGCAGGGAGCTAAGAATTCTTCGGAGCGTGATCCCCCCATCGCGCCAGAGACTGCAGAGACAATGTTGAATCTCATTCCAAGTCGATTGAAGGTCTTGATGTAAGCATCACGATGCTTCTCATAGGAGCGCGCCAGTCCCTCATCGTTGAGGTCGAAGGAGTAAGAATCCTTCATCACGAATTCACGGCCGCGGATGATTCCGCTTCGTGGCCTCGTCTCATCACGGAACTTGGTTTGGATCTGATAGATCACCAGCGGAAGATCCTTATAGGAGGAGTACTCACCTTTGACCATGAGAGTGAACATCTCTTCATGTGTCGGACCGAGTAGATAGTCGCCATCCTTGCGATCCTTCAAGCGGAAGAGATCGGGACCGTATTCACTCCATCGATTGGTCGCTTCATATGGCTCTTTAGGCAAGAGAGATGGGAAGTGGACCTCCTGGAACCCCGCCTTATCCATCTCTTCTCGGATGATCCGCTCGATGTTACGAAGCGTGATGTAACCCAGAGGAAGCCAGGAGTAGATCCCTGCAGCGACTCGGCGGACATATCCCGCACGTACTAAGAGTTTATGGCTCGCAACTTCAGCATCGCTTGGATCATCGCGAAGTGTGCGCAAGAAGAGGGTCGACATTCGTAACATTGCGACCTACTTCACCGAGACCGATGGTTCGCCCGAGGCGACTCCTTGAGCCTCCATCTCTTCAGCCAAACGCATCGCTTCTTCGATCAACGTTTCAACGATCTGCGCTTCGGGAACCGTCTTGATCACTTCACCCTTGACGAAGATCTGACCTTTGCCATTTCCAGAAGCGACACCCAAGTCAGCTTCTCGAGCTTCACCAGGACCGTTGACGACGCAGCCCATCACAGCAACGCGGAGTGGAACAGTCATTCCTTGCAGACCTGCCTGCACCTTCTCTGCGAGGGTGTAGACGTCAACCTGTGCGCGACCACATGAAGGACAGGAGACGATCTCCAACTTGCGTTGACGCAAATTGAGAGATTCAAGAATCGAGATTCCCACCTTCACTTCCTCAACCGGAGGCGCAGAGAGCGAGACTCGGATCGTGTCGCCGATTCCTTCAGCGAGAAGTATGCCGAAGGCGGTGGCAGATTTGATCGTTCCTTGAAAGAGTGGACCTGCTTCAGTGACGCCGAGGTGGAGTGGGTACTCACAACTCTGGGCCAAGAGCCGATAAGCCTTGACCATCGTCACCGGATCATGGTGCTTGACCGAGAGTTTGATGTCGGTGAATCCATGCTCTTCGAAGAGTGAGATCTCCCAGAGCGCAGATTCGACGAGCGCCTCTGGAGTTGCCTTTCCATACTTTGCAAGAAGGCGTGGATCGAGAGAACCAGCGTTGACACCAATTCGAATCGGGATTCCTGCATCCCCGGCGGCCTTCGCCACTTCCTTGACCTTGTCATCGAATTGCTTGATATTGCCGGGATTGACGCGAACTGCGGCACAACCAGCATCAATGGCGGCAAAGATGTACTTTGGTTGGAAGTGGATATCTGCGATGACTGGAATCTGTGACTTCTTCGCGATCTGCGCAAGGGCATCAGCATCGTCCTGGCTTGGGACGGCAACTCGGACGATCTGACATCCGGAAGCGGTGAGCTCTGCGATCTGCTGCAAGGTCGAGTTCACATCGGCGGTCAAGGTCGTAGTCATCGATTGCACTGAGACCGGGGCGTCGCCACCTACGAGAACGTTGCCGACTTTGAGTTGCTTCGACTTCCGACGTGGAGCGAGGGTGGGAAGCGGCGCTTCAGGCATTCCGAGATTCACCATGGCCCTATTCTCTCGGATAAATCGAGAGAGACAAATCAAGCGGCGCTTATGCCACGAGATGTCGCCAGATGTGGCCAGATGTAGCTAGAAACCGAGGCGAACTGGATTGACGATATCGGCGATCAGAAGCAGGACCGTCAAAGAGAGCATGATGGCAACGACGATCAAGGTGATCGGGGTAAGTCGCTCGACGTCGATCGGCTCTGGCATCTCCTTCTTTCGAATTCGAGCAGATGTTCGCTTGATGCCATCAGCGATCGCAACCGCCATATGGCCGCCATCAAGCGGGAGGATCGGCAAGAGATTGAAGACTCCTACGAATACGTTGAGACCAGCGACCATGATGATGAAGAAGGTCACTTTGTCATTCATATCCAACCTGTCGCTCGAAGTCGCCTCACCTGTTGTGCGTGCCACGCCAACGATGCCAACCAGACCTTCAGGATCTCGTTCCGCTCCACCGAAAGTCTGTTCAATCAGTGCTGGAATAAGAGTCGGTAATTTGACCAGGGCCTCAGCGCTCCCGATGACCACATCTTTGACAAAGGTCGCACTCTCCGAGAAACCTTCAGGAATAGAGCTTCGAACCTGACCAAAGTCATTGATCACTCCGATCACGCCCCAGCTCTCACCATCACGGACTCGCTCAGCGACGCGAAGTGTCAACTCGATCACTTCACCGTTGCGATCGATCGTAAAGATTCGCTCTTCATTGGCAGCTGCTCGGATCTCTGCGACGATCTCTCCCCACTTCATCGTGGCATCGGGGGAAACCTCGCCGACCTTCCGTACTGAGAGGATCTCATCCCCCGCCAGAATTCCAGCGAGCGCAGCAGGAGATCTTTCAGAGGTTGCGCTGCACTCACTCTCACCTTCTGCCAAGACACAAGGAACTACCTCTTCTATCGTGCTCAACGCTCTCAAGGTCCCGATGCCGGAGAAGAGAAAGAGGACAAGGACGAAGCCCAGGACGAAGTGGAGGAAAGAACCGGCTCCGAGAACGATCAATCTCTGTGGAACCGTTCCACTCAAGAAGCGGCGATCGCGATCTTCAACCGCCACCTCTTCACGAGGTGACATTCCTACGATCTTGCAATATCCACCGGCTGGAATCGCCTTGATTCCGAACTCGGTCTCACCGCGACGAAACGACCAGATACGGGCACCGAAACCAAGGAAGAACTCTGTGACCTTCATGCCAAAACGCTTTGCAGTCAGATAGTGACCTGCTTCATGGATCATCACTGAAGTGAGGAGCGCGATGACGAAAGCAAGGATTCCTACGACGTTCAAGATATCCATTCTCAACCCCTGATCAACTGATTCGCGAGCACACGCGCATCATGCTCGATAGCGGTGACATCGTTGATATCGCGGATCGGCGAGAGAGCTCCCCCGCCCAACTTCACGACCACCGCCTCCACAGTCTCGACGATTCGAGTGAATCCGATCCTTCCTTCGACGAATGCACCCACCGCCTCTTCGTTAGCAGCGTTATACATCGCAGTCACCGCGTTGCCGAGCTCACCACATCGCTTCGCCAACTCCACCGCAGGAAAGCGTTCATTGTCGATCGGCGAGAAGTCCCACTGATGTGTCTTACTCCAATCGACAGGCTTCATCACTCGAGAGAGTCGCTCACCTTTCGAAATGGCGTAGGCAATAGGACCCTTCATATCGGGCGGACTCGCCTGGGCGATCGTTGAACCATCCTTGAACTCGACCATCGAGTGGACCACTGATTGCGGATGGATGACGGCATCGATCTGCTTGTAGGGAAGATCGAAGAGATAGTGAGCTTCGATCACTTCCAAACCTTTATTGACGAGCGTGGCTGAATTGATCGTGACGACTGGGCCCATCTTCCAGGTCGGATGCGAGAGCGCTTCACCGACCGTGATCTCGCTCAGATCCTTTCGCTCCCTGAACGGACCACCACTCGCAGTCAGGACAAGCCTGGCGACTTCACTACGACTGCCGGATCGCATCGCCTGGGCCAAGGCAGAATGCTCGGAATCAACCGGCCAGATCCGATCTCGCCCGTGTTCCATCACCAATTCACCGCCAGCGACAAGCGATTCCTTATTGGCGAGTGCAACCAGATTTCCACTCTCAAGCGCCGCCAAGGTCGGACCGAGTCCTATCGACCCGGTAATTCCATTGAGAACGAGATCGCAGGTGATGGAGGCAACATGAGCAGCAGCCTTCGGACCATCGATGACCTCTGCCTTGGTCAGAGATTGAAGCTTCTGTCGATCGCCCGTTGTCGCAACGATGGGAACGTTGAATCTCTCTGCCTGCTCGGCAAGGAGTTCGAGATTGCCAGATCCTGCGGCAAGTGCGACGACTCTAAAACTCTCAGGATGTGAGGCGATGATCTCTAGGGCCTGCACACCGATCGAACCGGTCGAGCCCAAGATCACGATCTCTTTCGCTACTGCTTGCACGTGCGCATTCTCTCATCTAACGAATAGACACGTGCCAGAGCATCGTTCAAACTTCTCCCATGACCACAACTGGCCCACATATCCCGCAAGAACGTCGCGTCGTCACCTCGATTCCGGGGCCGAAGTCCGAAGCGCTCCTCAAGCGTCGTAGCGCAGCGGTCTCAGCAGCCCTTGGTATGTCGATCCCTGTGATGGTCGAGAAAGCTGGTGGTGGCGTCATCGTCGATGTCGATGGAAACTCGATCATCGATATGGGCGCTGGTATCGCTGTCGTCAACGTTGGAAATAGCGCTGATCGCGTCGTGAAGAATGTGCAAGCACAGGTTGAAGCTTTTACCCATACCTGCTTCATGGTCGCTCCATACATGGGCTATATAGAAGTGTGCGAAGCTCTCAATGAACTCACTCCAGGAAAATTTGCTAAGAAATCTGCCCTCTTCAACTCAGGTGCAGAGGCCGTCGAGAACGCGGTCAAGATCGCAAGGAAGTACACCAAGCGACCTGCGATTGTCGTCTTTGAACATGGCTATCACGGAAGAACCAACTTAACGATGGCGATGACCGCTAAGAACATGCCATACAAGGATGGTTTCGGTCCTTTCGCACCCGAGGTCTACCGGATGCCGATGGCATATCCATTGAGGTGGCCGGGTGGAGCAGAGGCTTGCGAGCGCGAAGCGCTGGATCACGTCATTCACAAGATCGAGAAGGAAGTTGGCGCAGAGAACCTTGCCGCGATCGTGATCGAACCAATCCAAGGTGAAGGTGGTTTCGTCGTTCCACCGAAGGGTTTCTTACCGGGACTAGCCGACTTCGCAAAGAGAGTTGGTGCACTATTCATCGCTGATGAAGTACAGACCGGATTCGCACGCACCGGTCAGATGTTCGCCTCGGAAGATGAAGGAATCGAACCGGATCTGATCACCACTGCGAAAGGAATCGCTGGAGGACTACCTCTCGCTGCAGTAACCGGCCGAGCCGAGATCATGGATTCTGTCCACATCAGTGGACTGGGTGGAACCTACGGTGGCTCTCCGATCGCATGCGCTGCAGCGCTTGGCGCGATTGCTACGATCAAAGAAGAGAATCTCGTCGCTCGAGCGAATCAGATGGGCGAGATCATGCGCTCATCTCTCCTCGCCATGCAAGAGAAATACGCCATCGTCGGTGATGTCCGTGGCCGCGGTGCTATGCAAGCGATTGAGCTAGTCAAAGCAGGCAGCGATGAACCGAATCCAGAGGCTCTCACCTCGATCATCAAGTATTGCCAGAGCAAGGGAGTCTTGATTTTGAGCGCTGGAACCAATGGAAATGTAATTCGCCTTCTTCCACCGCTCGTGATGCCAGAGCACTTACTCAAAGAAGCGCTCGAGATCTTGGATGAAGCGATCGCTCAGCTCTGAGAATTACTTTAGCCAAGCGAGTAGATCTACACCTCGAACCACTTGCACCATCAAAAGGAATATCACTATGCCACCGAGGCGATAGAGCGCTCTTCCACTCGATGATCCCCTCCACTCAAGGTTGGCCCCTCGATCCATCGCGTAGAGGTAATGGAATGCGAATCCAGGTAGCGCCATCACAACGAAATTCCATTTCAAGAATTCCTTGCTCTCATCGAAGAGACCTTCAATCCATCGACTGAGGTAGAACATGACGAAGATCATCACGACCGTCTTCATGAGTCCGCGAGGAAGATAGAGATTGAATTTCGGTAATCGATCGTCCGTCAGCACAGAAGTGAACTGAGGGATAGCGAAGATCAATGCACCGAGGGCCAAATTGATCTCCGAACCCGAGAATGGCGCCACCATCAAGATGAAAGTGAGTGTTCGAAAGGAGGCGTTCCTCAGTTGTTGATCGACGGTTCGAGGTTCGATCTGCACATAGATCGACTTCAATCGAGCTGGATAGTGCTTGATGACGATATCTTCCAATCCGATGCGAATGAAGAGCGCTAACGCTGAGATCGTTGCGATCGTCGTCGAATGGTCCGTGATCGGCAAATCCAATCGCGCGAGACCGTCCATGGCCTCGACCATCTTCTTCACGGTCCAGAAGGTAAGTAGGATCGCAATCGCATAATCCGTCACTCGTTCCCATGCCTCATCGCCATCATGGACGAACCTGCGCATGGGACGGAACGCGCTTGCCAGTAGCGCTGGTGCGAAACAGAGGATGAGGACGCCAAGCGCTGTGAGCCACTCGGGTCTACTCGTGATGTTTCCCAGGATGAGAATGGGTAGGAGATAGATCATCCCTGCCACGAAACCAGCGGCAGCATTGAAGACTGCGAGCGTGATGATTGCCACCACGATGAACCAGGCGGGAGCGAGGGCTTCGAAACCGGTTGAGATTCCCGCGAAGATCCCCAATGGCAGGGCCGCTATCGGAAGTAAGAAAGTCAGGGATCCAAATATCGCTCGTAAGGTATCTCCGTCCTGCAATACACGCGCAATCAGGACATTTCTCCGTTGGACACGATGGATCAATGACGACATGAATGCATCACTTCGAGCAGTGAACGGAACGCGCCATGTCCATGATCGATCTCCCCAGCCGACGTCATCACGCACGATCTTCAGCGCTCCAGCCGCGACTGATTGCCAAGACTCCTCTTCCTCTGTCCTTTCCAAATCCCGTGGCTTCTCTCCTCGGCGCGTTGCAGTGATGGCAGCCAGTATCGCGAAGAGCGCAGCTTGGATTCCTTTGGACCTTTCACGATCCTCCATCGGATCGTATTTCGAAGGCGCAGAATCCTCGATCGGATCATCGCTTGAGAGGACGAGATTCGGACAATTGTTATCCCATTGCACGATTCCTTCTTCATCCTTGCAGAACGAGATATCCCGTTGACTCACAGTTCCGTTATCGTCGTATACCTCGATCGTGATGATGTGAAATCCCGGTGGTACGTCATCCGGGATCTCGATCTCCAAATCCTCAGCCTCAGATTGTGAGAGTCGATCTATAAGCACCTTCTCATCCGCAGCAAATACCGATCCCATCGACCATGCGAAACCAGTCAAGAACAGGATCACAAGGAACCGTCTCACCTTCTACCGACCTTCACTGTCACCTTTACTTTCTGCCCTGGTTTCAATCCTGTAATCGTGGCGGTCGCCTTGTTCTTGCCACTCTTCACACTTTGAGTCTGGGCGGCAACCACTACTGCTGGTAGCGCTTTCGCAGCGGCCTTGGCTGCCTGAGCAGCTTTCTTCGCCGCATCAGCCCTTATCTGCGCTTCGATCGCTGCGCTTCGTTTCGCTTCAAGATCCTCTCCTGCATTCGCAGCCTCCGTTTCGAAGGTCTTCGCATTCGCCGTAGCGATCTCAACCAAACCTTCTTGTTGGGAGATCTCGTTAGAGAGCGCGTTCATCTCCTCTGAGATACGTGCCGCTTCCGACTCGCTCGATTCGATCTCGAGTGCGATCTCCTCCAGCTCCGCGATCAACTTCTCCCGCTCGGTCAGATCTTCGACCGCCTCTGCCTCTTCTGCTTTCAAGCGCTGTAATTCGATCTTCTCTTGGATCTCGCCCACCTTTGCTGCGAGATCAACGCTCTTCGAATCTCGGTCACGGCTCAGCTCCAGCAGTCGATCAGTGCTCTTCTGCAATGAGGTGATGGCAATCGCCGCATTCTCCTTCGCAGTTGCGACGGCCTTAGCAGCGACCGCAACGCGATTGGAAGCGAAGGTTGCGTTATCAGCCGCTTTCGTCGCAGCTGCTTGGGCTTTCTCGGCTGCCTTTGTGGCGGCCCGCTTAGCGGCTGCCGCGCCGGCATTCGCTTCTGCCGCTTTCTGACTTGCTGCCGTCATCGAAGTCAGAGAGTTGATCGCGATGTCAAGACTCTTCGTCGCTTTTGCGGCGTCGACCCGCTGTTGGGCCGCAACTTTGGCTGCCTTAGCTGCCTGCGCTACGGCCTGCTGCGCGGTACGAGCACTCTCGGCTGCAGCAACTTTCGCTGACTCTTGATCCCTGGCTGAAGCAGTTTCGTCTCTCAAGCTCTCAAGGGCATTCGCGGCGCTCTTCTCAGCAACAGCCTTGGCTTCCTCGGCAACTCGCAACTTCTCTTTCGCCTCCGCGGCTGCCTGCTCCGCTCTGACTTTCGACTCCGTGGCCTCGATTACCTTCTCAATGAAGCGTTCTGCCTTCGACTTGGTGACCTCGCTCTTATCAGCCACCTTCTTGGCTAGCTCCTCGACCTTCTTACTACTCTCCTCTTCTCGCTGGATCACTTCAGGGCTCTTCACAGGAGTAGAAGGGATGACCGAGGGAGTGAAGGAAGGACTTAATCCCGGAGTTGGAGCTGGAGCCGCAGCGATGGCAGTCGTCGGCTCAGAGAGTTTATTCATCACACCAAGCGAGTGTTCGATGACGATTTGGACTCGCATCAGTTTTCCGACGTCAGCGGACGTCAACGAGTAGGTGGCGGAGGTCGCACCTGCGATATCGGTGCAGTCGTTGAGAGTTTGATCTTCACATCGCTTCCACACATGTCGTAGCGAAGAAACGATGAGCGAGCCCGATGCTGAAGGGGCTGTGAGTGAATTACCAGACCTCAAAGTTCCGGCGGGGGCAGGCGTTGGAGGCTCCTGCACCGCCTCGGTTGCCTGAGAGATGTTTTGGGCGGATCCAATCGAGTTGGTCGCCGTGGTCTGAACTCGGATGAAGGAATATACGTCATCGTCAGTCAATTGATAGGTCGCACTCGTAGCCCCGGTGATATCGACACATGTGGTGAGGTCAGAGGCGTCTTCACAACGCTTCCACTGATAACTAGTGCTGTGGATCGGAAGTGAGGAGTATTCCGTTTGTGCAATCAATATCGCAGTCGCTTGAAGGACAGTCGAGGTGACTGGTGCGCTATCAGAGACCAATACGGGAACAGTTCCGTTGCTCGCCTTCAATGATGTAGTGCTAGCTGAGTTCGAATTTCCCATATCGTTCATTGCGACGACAGCGAATGAGTAGCTACCGTCCGATAATGTCGCGATGTCACATGAAGTAGACCCCGCGGGCACCGTGCAGGTTGCTCCGCCTGGAGACGCGGTCACAACATAGCCTGTGATCGGTGCGCCACCGTCGGAAGAAGGTGGCTCGAAGGAGATGCGAGCGTTTAAAGTCGCGCCAGTAGCGGTGATTGTGGCTGCCACGTTGACTGGTGCGCCGGGACGATCGAGCGCTGTCGTGATCTCCGAGCTTGGAGATGCAAAGGAATCTCCTGCCGCATTGATTGCGACTGCAGAGAAACTGTAACCCTGACCAGGTGTCAACCCGGTGCAATTGAAGGTCGTTGCATTCGCTCCCACCGAACATGTGGGTCCAGAGGGAGATGGAGTGACTCGATAACCTGTGATCGCTGATCCACCATTGTTCTCAGGAGCAGTGAAGGTGACCGTCATACCACTCTGAGTCGCAACTGCAGTCACTGAATCAGGTGGTTCTGGAACGGTTGCCGGTATTGCAGTGAGTGCTTCACTGGGTTCGGACTCAAGGGAGAGTGTTAGCGCGATC
>JACCDJ010377950.1_pt1 | contig 17035 bp, 11 predicted proteins | sample 7444481 | NCBI WGS metagenome assembly JACCDJ01 (sample SAMN15323435, study PRJNA562643) | freshwater metagenome | isolation source: river surface water | place: USA:Blue River Watershed | collected 2017-08-15 | reverse complement strand
CCATCGCCTCCGAGAAGAATGTAATGATCGTTGCTGTCAGGAAGTGCTGCACCGAGAATATTGGTTCTGTCTCTCAACGTTGTTGAATTGTCTTGTGCGCCTCCAACAAATGTTTTGCTTCCATTGGTTGGGTCAATGCCCACATGGTAGTATTGAAGTGTTTGATATTGACTTGCACTCAGCGACCAGACGGGTTTGGTCAGTGTAATATCCTCAACCAGTCCAATTCCTCCATCAGAGCCTATCAACACTCTGTTCGGATTTGTCGGGTCAAAGGAAAAACTGTGATGATCTGCATGGCTTGCTCCATCATCATCTGTATATGTATCATCAGATGAAATGCCGCCAACAAATGTTACGTTTTCTTTCGTTTGAAAGCCGTCGGTGGATCGAAAAAGATTCACACCTCCAGCGAGCACCAGGTTGGGATTGGTTGGGTGAACAGCAAGCAACATGTTGTAAGCGCCTTGCAGTTCCATGTATTTGTTGGATGATGAGCCATTGTTGCTTCTTTTGGCAACCAGGTTGGAGTCGAGGTTTCCGCTCCATTTATAGGGCTTGCTGCTCATATCAACTTTGAAGAGGTCTGCTTCTGATTTGGATGCAGTAGCTGATTCACCATTTTCAACCATGGTGTACATGATGTTTTGGTTGCTGGGAGACAAAGCCAGCACGATTCTTCCCCATCCTGCTGCATAATCTCCCGAGGAGTTTGTACTGTTGTTATAGGCTCTCCAACCGGCAACAGAATCTGCTGCATCTTTTTCACCACCTGCGATTCTTACAAAGCTGGCAGAGTCACCCGTGGCTGACTCCCAAATGCCAACCAGGTGTCGAGCATTGTTTCTCCCGGTAATGGCAGCGAATATTTTTGATCCGTCTGCTTTCACAGCCAAATCTCCCACTCCCGCACTGCTGGTAGATGCACAATTGGTGCCGGTTGCCAGTTGGTTCACATTGCATGACAGCACGGTTTCCCATGTTGATCCTCCATCTTTGGAACGCATGATTTTTCTGTGTATAGCAGCGTACACATCACTGTTTTTTGGATGCACAATGATTTTGTGGATGATATCAAAGAATCCAAAATTTTGGATGACGTTGTCAGCTGTAATGGTCAATGTGGTCCATGTTTTACCATTATCGGTCGACTTCAAAATTCCATTTCCATATACAAATGCATTTGGGTATGCTGCAGAAACACCAATTGCTTCACCAGTTCCTGCATACCAGGTATCAGGTTTGCTGGGATCTTGCGCCAGGGTTGAAACACTCCTCACTTCATTGACTGGATGAACAAATTTCCAGTTTTTACCTCCATCCTCACTTCTAAAAATACCTCCTGAAATTCCACCTGCCAATACAACTTTGTTGGTTGTACCGTTGTATCTTCTGTCATGCACTACGGTCCTGGTTCTTCCTCCATTTTGAGTGGGACCCACCGCATCATAATTATTGGCAACCACATTTTGAAAAATACCACTTGAATTGACAGGCTGAGATTTCAACCACTCCAATTCTCTTGCATGAATTCCTTCAGGGATGGTCCCGGTTTTCAGGTCTCTTGAAATAAGCCATTCATGCCTTGCTCTCAAAAAAGAATTTTCTGTTTCCAATTCTTCGTCTTCATCATTCAAAATGACCATTCTTTTTTGAGGCCATTGCAAATTATTTTCAGAGGTCAACCAGTAGGCCATTCCGCCTCCGATCAGCACAATCAGTCCTATTCCTATCAAAAGATTTTTACGCATATACATTTTTGGGTATGCAGCAAGTTAACCAAAAATTCCACCCAAAATGTCAAATAAATGCCATAAAAAAACAGGTCTCATGACTGCCACAATTCTTTGGTGTATCTTTGCATCCCTGTTGAGGTATGAACCTGGAGTTTCTTATTGAAAGCTATACACAATCCCCCCGCATTTTGGAGATTGCGGACAAGATCCTATTGCCTCACCCGAAACGCCTTTCTTGCTCCAGGCTGACTGGATCTTTTTCCTCTGTTGTTTTTTCTTCCCTCTACCGCAATCCATCACTGAAGGATTTCAATCACCTGATCGTATTGGAAGATGCTGAAGAGGCTGCTTATTTTCACAACGATATCGAACAACTCATCAATCCGATTGATCTTTTTTATTTTCCATCTTCTTTCAAAACGAACAAAACCATCAGTGAAGAGAGCAGCAGTCACGTAATGTTGCGCACCGAAACCCTCGCCCGTTGGGCTGGCATTGGGAACAAAAAAATTCTGGTAACCTATCCTGAGGCATTGGTGGAGAAGGTAGTAGGGGCTGGGGAATTGAATGCACATACCATCTCCATCAAAGTCAACGATAAGTTGATGACAGATCTGTTGATGGAAAAATTGGTTGCGTATGGATTTGAGCGAACAGACTTTGTGTATGAACCAGGACAGTTTGCCATGCGTGGGGGTATATTCGATATATATTCTTTCGGCAATGAAAAACCCTATCGGATTGAATTATTTGGCGATGAAGTGGACTCAATTAGAATTTTTGATCCTGCTTCACAATTAAGCGAGAGAAAACTTTTGCAGGTAAACCTGATTCCGAAATTTGATCAACATTCGGTTGATACCACAAAGCATCCTCTCCTGTCATTCATTCCCGCCAACACCATTATCTATACATCCAACTGGCAATTGATGCTGGATAGGTATGCTGATTTTTATGAGCACATCGATGCCAGTGTTGCGACCGATTTTACATCTTCGGCTGATTTTGAAAAAGCATTGTCTGCATTTACCTGTGTAGAATGCGGACTGAACAAGACCATTCCGGATCCGTTGACAGCATTTGCTTTTGATACTGCTGATCAACCGGCTTTCAACAGACAATTTGATTTATTGATCAAGGATTTGCAAGCGCATCAATCAGCGAAACATCCGATATATATTTTTGCAGAAAATCCCAAGCAGCTAGAGAGACTTTATTCTATTTTTTCTGATCTAAAGGCTGAGATTTCCTTCATTCCCATTCCGGCCTCGCTGCACGGTGGATTTGTTGACAAGGAGGGAGGAGTGGTTGTATATACAGATCATCAAATTTTTCAACGTTATCATAAATACAAGATCAAGCAGGCATACAACAAGAGCAAGGCCATCACCATAAGGGCCTTGAAAGAGTTGCAGCCAGGTGATTTCGTGGTACACATTGATCATGGGGTGGGGGTTTTCAGCGGACTCCAAAAAGTTACCAACAATGGACAGGTTCAAGAAGCAGTAAGAATCATTTACCGCGACAACGACATATTATACGTCAACATCAACTCACTTCATAAAATTTCCAAGTACACAGGAAAAGAGGGCCATGTTCCGCGTGTCAACAAGTTGGGAAGTGACGCATGGGTAAAACTCAAAGAGAAAACCAAGGGAAAGGTAAAAGAGATTGCTTTTGATCTCATCAAATTATATGCAGAACGAAAGGCGCAAGAAGGATTCGCGCACAGTCCCGATAACTATCTGCAAACCGAATTGGAAGCTTCCTTCATGTATGAGGATACACCAGATCAAAGCAAAGCCATAGCAGATGTTAAAATGGATATGGAGCGCACTTCGCCAATGGACCGACTGGTATGTGGTGATGTGGGATTTGGCAAGACTGAAGTGGCCATCAGAGCAGCATTCAAAACATGCATTGATGGGAGACAGGCTGCAGTGTTGGTTCCAACAACCATTCTGGCTTATCAGCATTATAAAACATTCAGTGAGCGGTTGAAAGATTTTCCAGTCAATGTTGATTTTATCAACAGGTTTAAATCCACCAAAGAAAAAAAAGAAACCTTGCTAAAGCTCAAAGAGGGCAAGATCGATATCATTGTTGGAACACACTCCCTGATTGCCAAAGATGTTGTATTCAAAGACCTTGGTTTGTTGGTGATTGATGAAGAGCAAAAATTTGGTGTTGCACACAAAGAAAAAATTAAAACACTCAAAACAAATGTTGATTGTCTCACATTGACAGCTACACCTATTCCACGCACCCTCCAATTCAGTTTGATGGGAGCAAGAGATTTAAGCATCATCAATACCCCTCCTCCCAACAGGCAACCCATTCAAACCGAAGTCTTGGTTTTCAACGAAGATCTCATCCGTGATGCGATCTATTTTGAAATCGAGCGCGGTGGGCAGGTATTTTTCATTCACAACCGTGTAAATGGCTTACCTGAAATGGCAGCAATCATCAAACGTTTGTGTCCGGATATTGAAGTTGGATTTGCACATGGTCAGTTAGAGGGACATGAATTGGAAGAGCGCATTTTTGATTTTATACATAAGAAGTACGATGTATTGGTTTGTACAAATATTGTTGAAAGTGGGGTGGATATTCCAAATGTGAACACCATCATCGTCAACAATGCCCATCAATTTGGTTTAAGTGATCTGCACCAATTGAGGGGAAGGGTCGGTAGAAGCAACCGCAAGGCATTTTGTTATTTACTGGCACCTCCCATCAGCACCTTGCCTGCCGATTCCAGAAAAAGATTGCAAACACTCGAACAGCATGCAGAATTGGGGAGCGGTTTCCAAATTGCCATGCGCGATTTGGACATCAGAGGTGCAGGAAACATGTTGGGTGGTGAGCAGAGTGGCTTCATGTTAGAGATAGGCTTTGAGATGTATCAAAAAATCCTGGATGAGGCCATCAGAGAGCTTAAACGTACTTCGTTCAAGGAGGTGTTCAAAGAGGAAATCAGCAAACAGGATGATTTTGTTCATGATTGTACCATCGATACAGATTTGGAAATTCATATCCCCGATCAGTATGTTGATCAGATAACCGAGCGATTGGTATTGTATACCCGCTTGGATCATTGCAAGGATGAGGAAGATCTTCAAAAATTTCATGCAGAATTGGAGGATCGTTTCGGTCCCGTTCCTGATTGTGTGGAGGACTTATTCACAACGGTTCGTTGCAGAAAGTTGGCAGTAGAACTTGGATTTGAAAGAATGACATTAAAGAACAAAACACTCAGGTGTTATTTTGTAAACAATCCGGATTCACCCTATTTTCATTCTGAGACGTTTCAGTCCATTTTATTGCATATTCAGACCAAAACCAACAAGAGTCATTTAAAACAAGTAGGAAAAAACTTCATGCTGATCACAGAGCATGTTGACAGCATGAAGTTTTTACAGGAGTTTTTGGAAGCCATGTCCAAAACAGTTCATGAAAACAAATCTGGAACTTAAAGGGGCCTGATCCAGATATTTCTAAAGCTCACAGGATCACCATGGTCTTGAAGACTGATGGGTTCTTTGGCTCCATGTGATTTGTAATTGGCAATTCCAATGTATTCTGTTCCGCCCCAAATGGCAGCATTGTTCTGAATAAGTACTCCGTTGTGCAGGACGGTGATTCTTGCTTGTGACTGCAGAACACCATTTTCTGAAAATCTGGGTGCTGTAAAAATAACGTCATAGGATTGCCATTCACCGGGTCCACGGCTTGCATTCACCAAGGGAACCAGTTGCTTGTAAATACTGCCTGCCTGTCCATTGGAGTATGTTTTGTTGTTGTAGCTGTCCAGTATTTGGAGCTCATATCTGCCCATTAAAAATATGCCACTGTTTCCTCTTCCTTGGCCTTCCCCTTTCACTTCTGCAGGCGTTCTCCATTCAATATGCAGTTGGCAATCCCCAAAACTTTGTTTGGTGGTAATGAGTCCGGTGCCTCGTTTAACTGTCATGGCGCCATCAGCCAAAGTCCATTCAACATCCTTTCCTTTGGTTCCTACCCAATTGGAAAAATCTTTTCCGTCGAACAAAACAATTGCATCCGATGGTGGCTCAGCATTTGTTTTACCGGGAGAAATCACTGCTGTTGCAGGATCGTAAATTTCAGATAACTTAGGATCACCCCCCATTCTTACTTGAGCCAGCAGCACCTGAGAGGCAATGGTTCCGAAAATGAGTATCCATATCTTTTTCATAACGACAATTTTTGATGATTGAATGTACACAATAATCTCACAAAATCATTGCGAACTGTTTTTTAAAGCGTTATACTGATTATATTTGATCAAAGAAATTTGTGGATGGTTTCGAAAGTAACAGAAGGTGTTAAAATTTCAGTGGAGCAATTCTATCAACCCGAATATTCCAATCCGGTAATGAGTGAATTCATGTTCGCATACCGCATAACGATTGAGAACAATAATTCTTTTCCTGTTCAGTTGCTCAAAAGGCATTGGTGGATAGCTGACAGCAACGCTGACAAAAGAGAAGTAGAGGGAGATGGCGTAATAGGAGTGCAACCCATCATTGCTCCCGGTGAAACATATCAATACATCTCTGGTTCCAATTTGAAGTCTGAAATGGGAATCATGTCAGGTACATATACCATGGAAAACTTGGTTTCTAAGAAAAAATTTGAAGTCAACATTCCTGCTTTTCAAATGGAAGCACCTTTTAAAAGAAACTGATCAGATCTGATTTTCAGAAAATAATCTCGTTCAAATTAAATATTTAAAGCATGTCAGTATTGGGCTACAAGGTTACATTCAACAACAAGCAGAAGGAATTTTTCAATGCCCTTAAACAGGAAGTGGATGCATATTTCGAAAGGAATGCACTCAAAAAAACCGGCAATTGGAAGTTGTATGCAAAAACCGCCATTTTGATTCCATCTGCCATCGGTATGTATCTCTTGCTGATGTTCGTGCCGATGCATTGGACTTTGTCATCCTTGCTGTGGATTGCATTCGGACTGAACATGGCTGCCATTGGCTTTAATATTATGCACGATGCATGTCATGGAAGTTTTTCCACCAGGGGATGGGTGAATGAACTTTTCGGGCTCACCAATAATTTCCTAGGTGGCAATGCATTTCTGTGGAAATTGAAACACAACATCATACACCATACCTATACAAATGTAGACGGGGTGGATGATGATATCAATAACATGCCTTTTATGAGGCAGTGTTCCACGCAACCATGGAAACCGATGCATCAATTTCAGAGTATCTACATGTTCTTTTTGTATGGATTTACTTCGCTCTTCATGTTCTTCATGGATTATATAAAATATTTCTCAAAGAAGATTTATACTACGCCTTTGAAAAAAATGGATGCAAAAGAGCATATCATTTTTTGGGGTGGGAAAATATTCTTTATCCTCTTCTACATTGTGATTCCTATAGTGTTGATAGGATGGAAAGCATGGTTGATTGGTTTCTTGATCAGTCAGTTCACACTTGGACTAACCCTCGCCATTGTATTTCAACTGGCGCACGTAGTTGAGCACGCTGAATTTGAATCTGCAGGCGTAGATCCGGTAAAGATTGAAAATGAGTGGGCCATCCATCAGGTGAAAACAACTGCGAATTTTGCCTTCTCCAATAAATTGATCACATGGTTTGTTGGTGGTTTGAACTATCAAATTGAGCACCATCTGTTTCCGCGCATCAGTCACATACACTATCCGGCCATCAGCAAAATTGTACGTGAAACCTGTGAGCAGTTTGATTTGAATTATATTTATTTTCCTTCAACACGTGCAGCTGTTGCTTCGCATGTGCGGTTCATGAATCAAATGGGACAAAGACCAGTTGCTATTTAGGTCTGTATTTAGATCCGGCTAAAATTTGTTTTGCATCTGTTTCAAGCAGTTGCTGAATGGATGTTTCCGGTTTTTTTTCCATGTATGCAGCAACAATTTTTTTTCCAACGAAGAGTGAGATAAAGCCCGGTGAGCCAATGCCCAATTCTGAGGTCATGGGACCGTCTGTTACAAATGATCGGATTCTCAACACGTCTTTTTCATAAAGCAAGTTGTGCTCGGTGATGAAATTCCAAATGTAACCCTCGTTTTCTCTCGCTCCTTTCAATTGCTGTGTGGTATATCCCAATTTGATTTCCTCCGCTTCAAATGGCATCAGAAGATCCAATACATACATTCTTTTACCATGGTCAATCAGGATATCCAACAATGTTTTTTCTCCTGGTGAGGGAGGAAAAATATCGTCTATGATGTTTTTGATAGAATTGGATGCGATATAATCGGTGGTAAATTTTCTTGAAATGTATGCAGGGTAGAGTTGCTGACCGAGATCTGTTTTATACAGTGAAAACTCACTTCCCAAGTGAAGTTGGATACCACTGCACAAAGCTTCGTTGGTAATGATTTCCCCTGAGCCGCCGGTTTCACCATATGCAAAAGCATCAATTGGTCCAATGAATGTGATGAATTGTTTGGGTATACCATATGCAGGAAAATAATATTTGACATACTTGAGTGCTTTGATGATGTTCAGATGAGCTTCGTCAATGCCTTTGTCTATGTTTTTGGATGAATCATAGATGCTTTTATAGTCCTTGTAAAATCTTTTGATTGCTTCATTTTTCTGCATACTGTCCAGCGTTGCCAATCCAAGGATTCGATCACGAAAATCAATGTAAAACGTAGGGTATTTTTTTTGCAGCACACCCAGCGAGCTTTCCAGCTTGAAGGTATCGATCTGGAAAAAATCTCTCTCAAACCTCTGTTTAGCAACATCAACATTGATGCCATCCACTTTTGCTTCTTGCTTGTTCATACACCCTGCTAATATGAGGCAGCTGCAACAGAAACAGACGAAAAGGTATTTGTACATGACAAAAATTTTTCAAAAGTAGGTAAATATGGGCCTTTTTCGGGGATTGCTTGTTTTTCTGTTTTATTCAAGGTATTTCCTCAACTTTGCACCATGAAAGTGCTGCTTTCCCAACAGAATTATCATATTGGCAATTTCAATTTGAATGCTTCCAAAATGATCGATGTGATCAATGAGGCAAAATTGAATAAAGTTGATTTGGTTGTTTTCTCCGAATTGTCGGTTTGCGGATACCCTCCGCGTGATTTTCTGGAATTCGATGATTTTATTATACTGGTTGATGAAACAATAGCACACATTGCAACCCATACCAATGGCATTGGAGTATTGTTGGGTGCACCAACCAAAAATGGATTTGCAAAGGGGAAACCACTGTTCAATTCTGCTTTGCTGATTGCTGATGGAAAGGTTCAGGGGACAGTTCATAAAACACTGCTTCCCAATTATGATGTATTTGACGAATACAGGTATTTTGAACCTTCTTTCAATTGGAATATCATAACATTCAAAGGCAAGCGCCTTGCCGTAACCATTTGTGAGGATATATGGAACATAGGCGACAATCCACTTTACCGTGTTTGTCCCATGGACGAGCTGATGAAAATGAATCCAGATTTGATGATCAATATCTCTGCATCTCCATTTGATTATGATCACGATATCGACAGGGTTGAAGTCATTCGGCAAAATGTATTGAAGTACAAAATGCCCATGATCTATTGCAATGCGGTGGGAGCACAAACAGAAATAGTTTTTGACGGAGGAAGCATCGTTGTCAATCAGAATGGAACCATACGACATGCATTGAAATATTTTGAAGAGGACCATTGTCTGGTCGAAACAGACGAATTGTTTAACCTTGAAAGCAGCGAGCCATTGCAGGAACCCGTTGCCATGGACAAAGACATGCGGGTCGCAAAAGCCAATCACCCCGACCAGGTTATTGAGTACTTGACCAATCAACACAATATGGATCAGGTCAAGCATGCTTTGATATTGGGCATCAGGGATTATTTTCAAAAAATGGGATTTTCAAAAGCCATTCTTGGCAGCAGTGGCGGGATAGATTCTGCGCTGGTGTTGACACTGGCAGTAGAGGCTTTGGGTAAGGAAAATGTGACAGCTATTTTGATGCCATCTGAATTTTCAACATCTCATTCAGTAGAAGATGCCAAATTGCTCAGTGAACACCTCGGAAATCCATATCATATCATTCCAATTGGAACGGTATATGATCAATTCATGCAAACGCTTGAACCACTGTTCTCTGGTACCCCATTTGGGATTGCAGAAGAAAATATCCAAAGCAGAACAAGGGGAAATCTTTTGATGGCCATTGCAAATAAATTTGGATATGTTTTATTGAACACATCCAACAAGAGTGAATTGGCAACCGGATATGGAACGCTCTATGGAGATATGGCAGGGGGACTCAGTATTTTGGGTGACTTATACAAGTCACAGGTTTATGCATTGGCGAAATATATCAATGCAAAAAATGAAATAATACCTGATCATATCATTCAAAAAGAACCTTCAGCTGAATTAAGACCCAATCAAAAAGACAGTGACAGTCTTCCGGCATACGATATCTTGGATAGAATTCTTTATTTGTATATTGAAAGGAGAAAGGGACCAGGTGACATCATAGCCTGTGGATTTGATGAATCACTTGTGAAAAAAACACTTCGAATGGTGAATGCCAGTGAATACAAGAGGAATCAGTTTTGTCCGATTATCCGAGTAAGCACAAAAGCATTTGGAGTAGGCAGAAGAGTTCCTATAGTTGCCAAGTACCTGAGTTAATAACTGAATATTTTGAAAGGAATCGTTTATAAGTCCACCGGCAGCTGGTATATCTTGAAGGGAGATGACAATCGTTTTCACCAGGCCAGGCTGAAAGGAAAATTTAAAATAGACGATATCGCCTCTACCAACCCAATTGCCGTTGGAGATTTGGTTGAATTCGAATTGGAAAACGAGGAAGGCGGCAACGTCATCATCACTGAATTGCACCCACGCCGCAATTACGTCAACAGAATCTCTCCAGCCAACAAGCGAATGCATCACATCATTGCATCAAATATTGATCAGTCTGTATTGATTGCAACCATCAAGGATCCTAAAACTTCAATGGGATTCATTGACAGATTTCTGGTTACTTGTGAGGCATTTCACATCCCTGCAATCGTACTCTTCAACAAAGCGGATATTTACCGTGAAAAAGAACTCAATATTTTTCATGAACGAAAAGAGATTTATGAACGCATTGGATACAGGGTCTTGCTGACATCAGTGAATTCAGGGGAGGGCATCACTGAATTGAAAAAAGAATTGGAGAATCGGTCTACCTTGTTCAGTGGTCATTCTGGTGTGGGTAAATCAAGTTTGATCAATGCAATTTTGGGCGACAGCAATATTCGAACAAGTGAAGTCAGTTCTTGGAGCGGGAAAGGCATGCATACGACCACATTTGCAGAAATGTATGATCTTCCATTTGGAGGAAAAATCATTGATACACCCGGTATGAGAGAGTTTGCCATTGCTGATATCGAGCGATCAGAACTCTCACATTATTTTCCTGAGATGAGGATTGTATTAAATGATTGCCAATACAACAACTGCATGCACATCAACGAGCCTTCCTGTGCTGTAAAAAATGCTGTCATGAATGGTCAAATCAGTGAGGAGCGATATATCAGCTATTGCAGCATCTTGGATTCTATCAAAGAAAATGATTGGACTTGATTATTTGAACCAACTGCTGTATTTCACATAGTTATTGGCAATTCTTTCTATCTCACCTTTTATTTTATCAGGAGTAATATCCTTCACTTTTTTGGCGGGTACTCCCGCAAAAATACATCCCTCCGGAACAACAGTTCCTTCCAAAACAACTGCTCCCGCTGCTACAATCGAATTGCTGCCAATAACGGCTTGGTCCATCACAATGGCTCCCATGCCAATTAAAACATTGTCATGAATCGTGCATCCATGAACGATTGCATTGTGTCCAATGCTTACATTGTTTCCGATATTCGTTGGACTCTTTTCGTAAGTGCCATGTATCACTGCATTGTCTTGTACATTAACTTTATCTCCCATTTTGATATAGTTTACGTCCCCTCTCACCACTGCATTGAACCAAAAGCTGCATGCATTTCCGGTGATCACATCTCCCACAATGGTTGCATTCGGTGCGATGAAAACATCTTCTCCAAATGATGGATGAATATCATGTACAGGTAAAATAACTGGCATCTTTTTTTCTTAAAGTTATTTCATAATGCTGAACTTTGCAGCAATGAATCAGCGTGAACTCTTTTTGCGACACGTGGCACAAACCTCAGAGGCCCCCCTAGCACTTGAAATAGTCAGGGCCAAGGACTCATGTATGTGGGATTCGAATGGAAAAAAATACATAGACTTGATCAGTGGCATCAGTGTTTGCAATATTGGACATTCCAATGCGCATGTGATTGAGGCAGTAAAAAAACAGGCTGAGCAATACATGCACATTATGGTATATGGTGAATTGATTGAATCACCGCAGGTAAAATATGCAACAGCACTTGTTTCTCATTTGCCTGCCCAACTGGACAGCGTGTATTTTACCAACTCAGGCACTGAAGCAACCGAAGGCGCTATGAAACTGGCAAAGCGCAGCACGGGAAGATCGAAAATGATGGCATTCCACGATGCCTATCATGGTTCAACACAGGGTGCATTGAGCGCAATGGGCAGTGAGTATTGGCGAAATGCTTTCAGGCCCTTGCTTCCAGGTATCATACATCATACTTACAATACTGCTGAGGCATTGGATGCAATCAATGATGAACTGGCTTGTGTCATCCTTGAATCCGTTCAGGCTGAGCGGGGTGTGGTAGCTCCCTCTCTAGAATGGATGAAGGCATTGAGAAAAAAATGTGATGAATACGGGGTATTGTTGATGCTGGATGAAATTCAAACTGGATTTGGCAGGACAGGTAAGTTATTTGCATTTGAGCATTACGGGATTGTTCCAGATATTCTCTTATTGGGAAAAGCCCTGGGAGGCGGCATGCCATTGGGTGCTTTTGTGGCCAATCGCTCTGTCATGACACAACTTGCCAGTCATCCGGTATTGGGACACATCACAACATTTGGTGGACACCCAGTTGCATGTGCTGCCGGGAATGCAGCGTTTGAATATTTAATCACCGAGCATTTAATGGGAGATATTGAACGCAAGCAGAAAATATTTGCAGATCATATCAAGCATCCATTGATCAGAAATTTCCGATCAATGGGATTCATGATGGCACTTGAGTTTGATTCTTATGAAACCAATAAAAGTGTAATAGACACATGCATCGAAATGGGGGTTTTCACTGACTGGTTTCTGTTTGCATCACATTGCATGAGAATTTCACCCCCCTTGATCATTACAGATGATGAAATCAAAGAAGCATGTGCAACCATTGTACTGGCTTGTGACAAGGTTGCTAAAAAGTAAAACGGAAACTTCCGAACACACCGAACCTTTTGTACAACGCAGCAGGTAAGGGTTTTGGAAATACTCTACAGGTAAAATGAATGCTGAAAAAAGACTGTGACTGATTGCAGATAATGATCTTCAAATCCAATACAGCTGACGGGTAAGCGATATGAGTGCCTTTTTTCAGGTATACAACGGAAGTCTCCCGCTGCAATCACTCAGCTTTGCGTAGTTTGTTTTATAAAATTGAACGGAGGCAAATGGAATGGGTTCTTGCGCATGCAGATCAATGATTTTCGCATGCAGCATTTTCTTCTGAGCCATGACCTGACCAGCGCACATTATATTTAACAACCACAAAAGGAGGCTTGCAATGGCGGTCCTGATCATGTTATTTGCTAAGGTGCATGCTTCTTTCCTTGTACAAAGTCCTGAAATATGGATCATGCAGATCTTTGACAAAACGAATCGCTTCACCAGTTGATTTCATTTCTGGTCCCAGTTCTTTGTTTACTCCTGGAAATTTTTCAAAACTGAATACTGGTTCCTTGATGGCAAAGCCATTCAGTTTTTTCTCAAACGTAAAATCAGTCAGTTTATGTGTGCCCATCATCACCTTTGTAGCAATGTTCAGGTATGGTATTTGATATGCTTTTGCAATGAAAGGGGTGGTTCTGGAGGCACGTGGATTGGCCTCAATAACATAGACTTTTCCGGCCTTGATGGCAAACTGTATGTTGATGAGTCCTCTGATGTCAAGAGCCCTTGCGATTTTTTCAGCAAAATGTTCCATGGTGCTGACTTCCATGGGACTCAAATTGAATGCCGGCAATACAGCATTGCTGTCTCCACTGTGTATACCTGCAGGTTCAATATGTTCCATGACACCCATCACGTGGAAATTTTCACCATCAAAAATGGCGTCGATTTCTGCTTCCTGACACCTGTCGAGAAAATGATCAATCAGTATTTTGTTGCCCGGAATGTGTTTCAACAAGCTTACGACAGCAGACTCTACCTCCTCATCGTTGATGACAATTCTCATTCTTTGTCCGCCCAATACATAAGAAGGTCTTACCAATACAGGATATCCAACCTTGTTGGCCACTTCAACAGCTTCGTCTACTGTGTAAGCAGTTCCGTATTCAGGATAAGGGATTTGTAAATTTTTCAACATGTCACTGAAACGTCCTCTATCCTCTGCAATATCCATGTTGTCATAAGAAGTGCCTATGATTTTGATTCCCTTCTTGTGTAATTTTTCAGCAAGTTTCAGCGCAGTTTGTCCACCGAGTTGAACAATCACCCCCTCGGGTTTTTCATATTCGATCAATTCCCAGAGATGTTCCCAGAAAACGGGTTCGAAATAAAGCTTGTCGGCAATATCAAAATCGGTTGAGACAGTTTCTGGGTTGCAATTGACCATGATTGCTTCATATCCGCATTCCTTGATGGCCAACAGTCCATGTACACAACAATAATCAAATTCGATTCCCTGTCCTATGCGATTGGGACCGGATCCGAGTACGATGATTTTTTTCTTGTTGCTGATTTTACTTTCATTGGTGCCTTCGTTTTCGAAGCTGCTGTAGAAATAGGGTGTTTTGGCTTCAAACTCTGCAGAGCAGGTATCGACCATTTTGTATACTCTTCTGATTCCAGCTGCCTTTCTTTTTTCATACAGGGCATCTTCATTTCCATCCTGCATGATTTTGCAGATTTGCTCATCACTGAAACCATGTTGTTTCGCTTTCTTGATGAGATCAATCGGCAATGCTTCAAATTTGTATTTCGAGATCTCTTTCTCGATATCTACAATTTTTTGTATTTCGTATATGAACCAGGGGTCGATTCTTGTTGCCTGACAAATTGTTTTCACACTGATGCCCATCATCAAAGCATCTTTGATGCGGAATATTCTGTCCCACTTGGGAGTTTTGAGGTACTCCACGATTTCATCAGCATGCATCAGGCTCTTACCATAGTATCCGAGTCCCACTGCATTGTTTTCCAAACTTTGGCAGGCTTTCTGAATCGCCTCTGTGAAACTCCTTCCGATGGACATCACCTCACCGACAGATTTCATTTGCAAACCCAACGTATCATTGGCTCCTTTGAACTTGTCGAAGTTCCATCTAGGAACTTTCACAATGACATAGTCCAATGCAGGTTCAAAGTATGCGGAAGTTGTTTTGGTGATTTGATTTTTCAACTCATCTAAACTGAATCCAAGTGCAAGTTTTGCTGCGATTTTTGCGATGGGATATCCTGTAGCCTTGGATGCCAGTGCGGATGATCGGCTAACCCTTGGATTGATCTCAATGGCAATGATTTCCTCTGTTTCAGGATTCAATGCAAATTGAACGTTGCAGCCTCCTGCGAAATTTCCCAAATCCCGCATCATGCGGATGGCAGTATTTCTCATCAGCTGAAATGCGGTATCACTCAAGGTCATGGCAGGTGCTACTGTAATGGAATCACCCGTATGCACACCCATGGGATCAAAATTTTCTACCGTACAGATGATGGCAACATTGTTGTTGGCGTCTCTCAGCAATTCCAATTCAAATTCTTTCCATCCCAATACGGCCTTTTCAACCAGTACTTCATGGATGGGGGATGCATTGAGACCGCGGTTCAGGGCCTCATCCAAGAACTCTTTGCTGTGCACAAATCCTCCGCCTGTTCCACCAAGTGTAAAGGATGGTCTGATAACCAGCGGGAATCCAATTTCTTGTGCAAATTCTTTTCCCTCTAAAAATGAATTGGCTGTTTTGGCGGTAGCGACGGGAATGTTCATTTCAATCATCCATTGGCGAAAGAGTTCTCTGTCCTCGGCCTTGTTGATTGCTTTGATATCGACACCAATTAGTTTTACATTGTATTTCTCCCAGAGACCAATTTCTTCAGCTTCCTTCGCCAGGTTCAATGCAGTTTGTCCGCCCATGGTTGGAAGTACCGCATCAATATCATTTTCTTTCAAAATCTGTTCTATGCTCTCCACTGTCAACGGAAGAAGGTATACTCTGTCGGCCATCATGGGATCGGTCATGATGGTGGCGGGATTGGAATTGATGAGGATCACCTTGATTCCTTCCTCTCGGATACTCCTGGCTGCTTGTGAGCCTGAATAGTCAAATTCGCAAGCCTGACCAATAACGATGGGTCCAGAGCCTATGATGAGTACCGAACGAAGAGATGAATCTTTTGGCATGTTTTAGATTTGTAGGGACACAAAAAAACCGGGACTTACCCGGGGGGCAAAGGTAAGATTTGAGGGCTATTTTCAAATGGAAATATTCGAAAATAGGGCGTGAAACGGGTGAATGTTGAAATGTAGTGGGTAATTAAGCCTGCTGGTGATAGGCGGCCATTTCATAGTCCTCCAAAATGTCTTCTTTGGATGGATGTGGAAAGCCAATGGCATCATATGAAGACTCCGATTTGGAATGCTTCTTGGAGTCCCTTCCTTTATTGAGGGTTTTCCATACTGTTGCCAAGAATTGAATAAAGCTTTTCATGATCTGATAAATAGACAATCAAAGCACCTAAAAAGTTGTCTGTACCTGCATATTTTTTTAAAAACTTTTTGCTGAGGTAGATTTGCATCATGCGAAAGTCCTTTTTCTTGAACCTCTTAAGCATCCATGCAGTGCTGTTTACAGCTGCACAGTCGTCTCAATCTAAAGGAAGTTTAACCTATCCTCTTTTGATCAAACCCAAGCTAAATGCGAGTTTCGGAGAAATGCGCCCGAACCATTTCCACATGGGATTGGATCTCAGTACTGAGGCAAAGGAGAACTTGCCTGTTCAGGCCCCAGCTGATGGATACATTGCGAGAATTAAGATTGAGTCAGGCGGATTTGGAAGGGCTATTTATGTCAATCATCCCAATGGAACAACCACGGTCTATGCCCATATGAACAGGTTTCTACCGGCAGT